>Ga0302127_10001558_pt1 | contig 13625 bp, 9 predicted proteins | sample CB4_SCM_MG_FD_204452 | JGI IMG/M metagenome (GOLD analysis project Ga0302127, IMG submission 204452) | Marine microbial communities from Western Arctic Ocean, Canada - CB4_SCM | ecosystem: Environmental > Aquatic > Marine > Oceanic | place: Canada: Western Arctic Ocean | collected 2017-09-24
TACCCTTTTTGAGTCAACACCCAGCATCGTGTTAGCGGTTGATTGGAAAGGGATTGATTCGTAATTTGGCTTAGCTAAATTCCTCACCCCTTCGGGGCAGCCTACCGCTGTCCTGCGCGCTACGCGCTTGTCGAATCGCTAGGCTTCTCACCCTCCCTCTGTTACTGGAAGTTGGGAGTATCTATTGGGGTTGGGTGGTGCTTGGAGTGAAGTTAATTTTATTGGCGGAGAGGGAGGGATTCGAACCCTCGATGAGCTTTCACCCATACACCCTTAGCAGGGGCGCGCCTTCAGCCACTCGGCCACCTCTCCCAATTCGGGCGAAATAGTATCATAGTTCAGCCGAATTGGGTGGGTATGATGGTTGCAGCTTATTCGGGCTGGTTGTTGTCCTCTGTGGGCTCCGGTGCCTCACCGCTTCTTTCTTTCTGGATACGTTGATAAATTTCTTCTCGGTGAACTGCGACATCTTTTGGGGCGTTGATTCCTATTCTCACTTGATTGCCTTTCACCCCTAAGACCGTCACTGTTACTTCATCACCCACCATCAATGTTTCGCCAATTCGACGTGTCAGAATTAACATTGTATTTCTCCTTTACATATTCCTTGAAACTTCCCCATATCTTCTTACAGTGAATCTCTCCGAAACCCCGAAAACGAATTCTGGATCAAACGCTTTTCCATACTCACTTACCGACTACAGCTAAAGCAACTCCGATTTGTTAAGTATTTTCAATGTCTCCTCTTTTGCAGCTATCAGCGCTGATACTCCCCTTCTGTCCTCAGCGGTTCATACTTCCATACTATCTGGCGATCCAGCTCCAAGCCAACAAATAGTGTGCCTTTTTGCCTATCAATCCTGCGCTAATCTAACTCTTCACCCTCGTAATTCGGATCACCTAACTCGAACGCGCTATGTAACGCCCTCACCGCTAATTCGAGGTACTTTTCCTCAACAACCACGGAGATCTTGATTTCCGAGGTGGTAATAATCTGTATATTGATATTCTCTTCAGCTAGGGTCCGGAACATCTTGCTCGCGATACCGGCATGAGAGCGCATTCCAACACCTACCAGAGAGACTTTAGCGATCTTCTTATCCAAAGAAACGTCGGCCGCTTTCAGGTCTTTCGCCACAAGGTCTAGAATCTCTTTAGTCTTCGCGCAATCAGCCCGCTTTACCGTGAATGTTATATCGGTAGTGCCGTCTGCGGCCACATTCTGCACGATCACATCCACCTCTACTCCTGCATCGCTGACAGGACCGATCACTTTGTATGCTATGCCGGGTATGTCAGGCACGCCGGTAACCGTCAACTTGGCTTCATCTCGGGCAAACGCTATACCTGCTATGGCGGGATCTTCCATCTCACTCTCTTCCTCTAAACTAATTAATGTGCCGACACCCTCTTCAAAGCTGGAAAGCACCCTCAGTGGCACTTTGTATTTGCCAGCGAACTCAACCGCTCTAATTTGTAGCACTTTGGCACCGAGACTTGCTAATTCAAGCATTTCCTCGAATGTTATTGTCTGCAACAGGCGTGCGCTCTCAACCACCCTCGGGTCGGTGGTATAGACACCTTTTACATCAGTGTAAATTTGGCATTCATCGGCTTTTAAAGCCGCAGCCAGGGCAACCGCGGTAGTATCCGACCCACCCCGCCCCAATGTGGTTATATTGCCATTCTCATCCACACCTTGAAATCCGGCAACTACCACTATATTGCCTTGCTCTATTTGCGCGTGGACTCTAGTGCTATCGATTTCTCGAATCCGTGCCTTAGTATGCGCCTCGTCGGTCAAGATTCGTATCTGTCCACCGGTGAACGATCTAGCCGAACAACCTTGCTTCTCCAACGCCATACTAAGCAGAGCAATGGTGACCTGTTCTCCTGTTGATAACAGCACATCCATTTCTCTGGGTGTGGGTTGCTCCATAATTTCATGGGCCAATGCGAGCAAACGATTAGTTTCTCCACTCATAGCAGAAACCACAACTACAATGTCGTGTCCGTCGTTGCGGAATTTCGCCACTTTTTCGGCTACCGCTTCAATTCTCTCGGCAGTACCAACAGAAGTGCCGCCAAATTTCTGTACTATCAATGCCATTTTGCTTCCAATCTATAATTTAGCTTCAACCCAGGGTTTAACACTGTCAATCGCCGCAGGAACACCACTTGGATCATTCCCACCCGCCATTGCCATGTCTGGTCGACCACCTCCTTTACCGCCGACTTGTTCGGCTATCATATTCACCAATTCGCCAGCTTTAACTTTAGCCGTTAAATCCTTGCTAACACCAGCCACCAGACTAACCTTACCATCGCTGCTACTGGCTAGCACAACCACAGAGCTACCCAATTTATTTTTCAATTGATCAACCGTGTCACGTAACGCCTTTGAATTAAATCCCTCTATCACCGCAGCAAGAAATTTTATTCCATTCATATCCTCCGCCTGAGAAGCCAAGTCGGTGCCTGCACTGGATGCCATCTTCGCTTTCATTTGTTCCAGCTGTTTCTCCAAGGTTCGGGTCTGTGTAGCTAACTGACGCACTTTTTCCACCAGGCCATCGTTGCTGCTCTTTACAATTTCACACACTTGTTTCAGTGTCTGCTCTTCCTTACTTACGTAATCCAACGCATTGCCTCCAGCCACTGCTTCAATTCGTCGTATGCCAGCGGCAATACCCGATTCGCTCACAATTTTAAACAGCCCAATATCACCAGTACGATTGATGTGGGTTCCACCGCATAGTTCGGTCGAAAATGATCCGCCCATACTAACGACTCTTACCTCATCACCATACTTTTCGCCGAATAGCGCCATAGCACCCTGCGCTTTTGCATCATCAATTGCCATTACCTGTTTACTCACATTTGAATTTTTCAATATCTCCTGATTAACAGCCAGCTCGATATTTCCAAGCTCATCCTGGGTTACAGCTACAGGGTGTGAAAAGTCAAATCGGAGATAATTTGCTGTAACCAACGAGCCTTTTTGCGCAACATGTTCGCCTAGAGTATTTCTTAAAGCCGCGTGCATTAAATGGGTCGCTGAATGATTCAATGTGATTGCAGCTCTGTCAATTAACGACACGTTGGCAACTAGTTTGTCGCCCACTTTCAGCCCTCCAGTTTGCAAACTACCACTGTGAATAAGGTAATCTTTCTGCTTCTGGGTGTCACTGACTGTGAAGCGCATGGATTCGTTTTCCAGCATGCCGGTATCACCAATCTGACCACCAGACTCCCCATAAAAAGGGCTTTTGTCGAGAATTAACAGCGCATCAACTTCACCTGATATCTCGCTGACTGCTTTGCCTTCCAGATAGATGGCAACTACTGAAGCCGGTCCGACCAGGTGTTCATAGCCGGTAAACTCTGTATTATTTTGCGCAATATCAATTTCCAATTTACTGATTGCAGAAAAATTACTTGTTGAGCGAGCCTGATGCTTTTGAATAGACATGGCTTGTTCAAATCCATCCATATCGATAGACAAATTATTTTCACGGGCAACGTCTGCAGTTAGGTCGACCGGAAAACCATAGGTATCATATAACTTAAATACCGTCTCACCTGGCAACATCCTACCTTCTAAGTCAGATATGGCTTTTTCAAGAATGACCATTCCGTTGTCCAGCGTGCGCGCAAATTGCTGTTCTTCTTCTTTGAGAATGCGCTCAACAACATGCTGCTTTGCAATTAATTCCGGATAAGCTTCACCCATGACCTTGACCAGATCAGCCACTATCTTGTAAAAGAAAATACCTTTAACGCCCAGTTGATAACCGTGACGCACTGCTCGCCGTATAATTCGGCGTAAAACATATCCCCGACCTTCATTGGAAGGCGACACACCGTCAACTATCAGAAAGGAACAGGAGCGTATGTGATCGGCGATGACGCGTAATGAAGTATTAGTTAAATCATCTACTTTGGTTATGGCTGCAATTGCGTTTAATAATTTCTGAAAAAGATCTATTTCATAGTTACTGTGTACATTTTGCAGCAGCGCAGCCAATCGCTCCAATCCAGCACCGGTATCTACAGATGGCTTGGGTAATGGTATTAAAGAACCATCGGGCTTGCGCTCATATTGCATAAAGACCAGGTTCCAGATTTCAATATAACGGTCTCCATCCTCATCCGGACCACCCGGTGGTCCTCCGGCAACATCTGGTCCGTGGTCGTAAAATAATTCAGAACAGGGACCACAGGGCCCCGTATCGCCCATGGCCCAGAAATTATCTTCCTTGCCCATGCGGGAAAACCGCGTCGGATCTATTTTCATTTCATCGAGCCAGATCGATTCGGCTTCGTCATCATCCTCGAAAACCGTAACCCAAATCTTCTCGGTTGGAATATTGAGCTCTTCTGTCAGAAATTCCCAAGCAAATTGAATAGCCTCACGCTTGAAGTAATCTCCGAACGAAAAATTTCCCAACATCTCAAAAAAGGTATGGTGACGAGCGGTATATCCCACGTTTTCTAGATCATTGTGTTTACCTCCAGCACGCACGCAGCGCTGCGAGCTCGTCGCACGGGGGACTGTGCGCACCTCTTCCCCGAGGAATGCGTCTTTAAATTGCACCATACCTGCGTTAGTGAAGAGCAAAGTCGGATCGTTCGCAGGCACCAGGGAACTGCTGGGCACCACTTCGTGGCCTTTCTCGGCAAAGAAGTCTAAAAATTTCTGTCTTACTTCAGCACTTTTCATTTCAAAATCCAGAGGGTCGGAATAAGAATACAATACTGTATTTTCACTCTGCCCCCAAATATTCGGCGTGTGTCTTTAAAAGGAATCGGATTATAGCGCTTAATTAGCATTATTTGCAGGGTTATCAAGCCGTTGGACGAAATATCTCTCGCCTTAACTTTCGGTTTGGCTTTAATGCGGGAGTCTTACTGTATTTATCACTCTGCCGCCAATTTTTCATTGCGGCCCTATCCGCAATTACTTTTATTGATTTAGATCAAGCAAACAACACTTGTAGTCCTGCAATATCAGATTTTACGGGCAATGCGACAATATGTCGCATTGCCTTGACCTAGCAAATTAGAACATTATGCGCCCGTTAACCGCATTCATGCGAGTCGTGCTTTACTAATTCGGCTACATAAGTTTTTAAATAGCAATTTTAAACACATTAAAAAGTAAGTTAATGCGCTGCACTCTATGTAAGTTACCTCCAATTATAATCGCTGTAACGCTAGTGGCTATACTGAGCGCTAACGCTAATGCTCACACTCGCTTCGAGATATCGTCTGCTGATGAAGGCACAAGGGTATACAGCAATATCGTGATCAGCCATGGCTGCTAACTGGCACTTCAGTTTCTAAACAAATATACACTGAAGGTTGTTTTGAAATTTATTCGCTTACCATTCCACGCTATGGGCACGCCCTGCGAAGTGCAGCTTTATGGATCCAGCAGGATCAAGGCCCGACGTGCAGCAGAATCGGTGGTTGCCGATGTGCAACGGCTAGAAGCCCTCTATTCCCGCTATCTAGAATCCAGCCTCGTGCATAAAATAAATCAAGCCGCTATCACCGGTAAAGAAATTCAGCTGGATTCAGAAAGCGCTAGCTTGATTAACTATGCGCAAACCTGCTTTGAACAAAGCGGTGGTCTGTTTGACATCACCTCGGGGATACTTCGAAAAGCCTGGGATTTCAAGAAAACTAGGCTACCGAACCCCAAGACCATAGAATCCTTATTAGACAAAGTGGGCTGGCAGCGTTTGCATTGGAACTCGCCAGTTCTTGCTTTCCCCCAACCTGGTATGGAGATCGATTTGGGGGGTGTTGTCAAAGAGTATGCTGTAGATCGTGCTGCTGACATCTGCCGTGAGCAGGGTGTAGGACACGGCATGATTAATCTCGGCGGCGATATTCACATCATTGGCCCCCATCCCGATGGCAGTCCCTGGCTAGTTGCCATACGTAATCTCAACAAGGAAGAGAGTCCACTGCAAATACTAAAACTGAGCAGCGGCGCACTGGCAAGTAGCGGTGACTATGAGCGCTGTATCATGCTAGATGGTGTACGCTATGGCCATATCCTTAACCCCCTTACCGGCTGGCCTGTTAAATGTATGGCAGCAGTTAGTGTGGTGAGCGATCTTTGTGTTGTAGCCGGTAGCGCAGCAACCATTGGCATGTTGAAAGAAGAGCAAGGAAAAAGCTGGCTAGCTGAGTTTGGATTACCCCACCTGTGGGTTGACGTGAATGGCGAGTCAGGTGGCACCTTGATTCCCTAGCGTGAATAAGGAAAGTATGAAAAAACACGTGCTGAATCACCTGTAATTATAGTTTGAAGTGAATTTCTATCATATCAACTGCGCCATGCCTATCAGCCAAATATCCACCGATAAAATAGCCAATAGCAAGCGCCATCATTGTGCCCGCAATTACCGACGTCCAGACATACAGGCTTGCACCGTCATATGGTGCAATCAGACGCGTACCAAGGAGTTCAATAACCATAACGGCCGCGCCCGTCACAAAAAACGGTATAGTAAAGCCAATGATGTTTAAGTATGTTTTTGCGTACTATCGACCTTTACTCAAGAAGTCTTTTTACTTCGAATTAGCGGCTTTGTCTATTGTGGGCCTAAGCCGTCCATCACTGGATAAAATCACGGCAATTGGCCGAGTCTGCGGAAAGTAGCTCAACACGATAGTTATAATAATCAGGAGTGGGACGCACAAGAACATCCCAACCACGCCCCAAATATAATTCCAAAGACCTAGGTTTAGCAAAATCACCAGAGGACTTAAGTTGAAAGAGCTACCCATCAAGCGGGGTTCAAGTACATTGCCGATACAAACCTGTAAGGCGCCGATTCCAAGCAACACCAGAATAAACAAACTGTATCCATCAGATTGAGCCAGAGCAATGAGCGCAGGAAAGATCGTAGCTATAATCGATCCCACTGTCGGAATGAAGTTAAGCAGGAAAATTAGCAGCCCCCACACACCTGCAAAATCCACCTCCACTAGGCGTAAAAAAATGTAACTGAGTATCCCGGTTACAGAGCTGGTGAACATTTTAATGCTGATATACTTCTGAATATCTTCCCGTATTCGTGAAATGATCTGGCGTGCATTTTGGTCCCGCGCAGGGTCCGCTATAAAATTACTTATCTTGCGATCCAAATGCCCCTGCTCCAAAAACAGAAAGCCCATATAAATTAGAATAATGCCACCACTAGCCAGAATACTGGCAAATGAGCCAGCGAAACTGGTAAAAAACTGTGGCAGATCGACCCACTCAGATATTTGGGCCATATCCACTGTGTCGCTGTCAATATTCAGTGCTTCTATGAAAGGAAGGTTCGCAAACCGAGTTTCCAGGTTTGCCTGATAATTTGGTATGACTTCGGTCACCTCATCCAGGCTACCACCAAGGAAACTTATCAATGCCCACACCAGTAATGTGAATGTCAAAAATGATGCCATCAGGCTCACTGGTTTCGGGATACTTGATTGGCCTAGCGGAATGCGGGCAAAAATAATAGCGAGCGTATTGATTAAATACCAAAGCGTTATAGCGATTACAAGCGGTAGAAGAAGCGCCTGGCCCACCTTCAGCAAATAAAAAATCAACACCACCAGGAGGACTGCTGCGGTCAGGTTTAATATTTTCATCTCTATCACTTCCTTAGACTAGCGCCTAAATTACCTTTTCAGTCAGCAGTGTAATTTTGCGAAGAATATCACATTTTCCTCGCTCCTCACTCATTAGGCTAATAGCGCGAGTAAAAAAACAGTAACTATTGTAGTAATGGCGGTCAATACAATGAAGTTAAAAGGCTATGAAAATCCACTAAAAATAGGCGAAGGCGGGATGGCTGATATCTATCGTAGCACCCGGATCTCGCTGCAACGCCATGTTGCAATTTAAGTTTTAACCAACGACTTAAATACGGGTGAAGAGGAGCGTAATCAATTCGAGCGCGAATCCTACATCACCGCCAGACTAAACCACCCCGATATAATCCATGTGATTGATCGTGGCATCAGCACGGAAGACAAGCTGTTTTTCGTTATGGAATTCATCGAGGCCATTGATTTGAATTGTGCTATGAAACTTGGTCTGAATCTGGTTTTATATGATCAATGATAATGTTGAGATTGAAGTATTGGCTGTGCAGAAGATTCCTTAAGCGCACTAGTCACCTGCGACTATGGTGTCTTCAGCTATTATTGGCAAGAAAACAAATTCCTCCACCAAATCGTAAAGCCTGCCTAAGTGCCCCCGGCGTTGCGGGCCTGGTGTGCTTTGGGACGTTGCAACTACTACCAAGTCTAATTCCTTTACAACAAAGATGAGTTGACCACCGTAACCCCAGGCAACCGGCACCTGCATCCCTGCAAGATCACGTAGCCACCAGCCATAGCCATAATGGCGACCCTGGCCTCTGGGTGATAAGGCATGGGGTTTGTATGACTGTTCAATCCAGTTCTGTGAAACAATTTGTCGGTCATTATAGCGACCATCGTTCAAATATAACGTTCCAAATCTCAGCATTTGCCGTGGTGTCATTTCCATGTCATTTCCACCAAAATAAATCCCCTGAGGATCCTGCGGCCAGTAGGACATCGAATAGCCTAATTCTGAGGTCAGCATGCGTTCGGCAAATTGCTTAGTTGTCATGCCGCTGGCTTTCGCCAGAATGGCCGATAGTAGATGCGTACTACCGGTGGAATAAATCATTTGCGTACCCGGCTTGGCGACCAATGGCTGGTTAAGTGCGAATTCAACCCAGTTGTCGCTTAATACCCACTTACCATAATTACGGTTACTGGTGGTTTCCAGCCCCGATTGCATAGTGAGCAAATTTTCTATGGTTATATTGCTTTTTTCACTGTTGCTTCCATTGCTATCCAATTCAGGGAAGTAGTCCGCAACACGCTGTTCAACACTTTCGATTAAACCCTGATCGATTGCGATTCCAACCAACGCGGAGATCACACTTTTTGAGGCCGATTTCATATTTGCTGGGCGATTCGGATTCGTACCATTGTAGTACTCTTCAAATACCACTACCCCCTCATGGCGGATAATTAAACTATGCAGGCGAGATAATTCTTGGGCAGTTCTGTGCACAATAGAAAAATCGTAATTTCCAGTTTGATTATGAGCCGTTAGATCGGCGGCGAACAAGGCGGCTGAACACAGCAATGAACAAATTAAAATGCTTAATCTAAGCGGCACTGTAAAGCTATTCTTCAATGGACGTACCGGTTAGCTGAGCAATCGCCGACAGTGTTGTTTGCGCCGCATTCAGGCCCAGACGAAAATCCTCATCATCGAAAGTTGACCAGACGTCCAATGGTGTATGCCAGGTTGGATTCCATCCAGCACCGGTATGGGCGCCACGCTCGTTCTCTCGCATGCTGATAGAAGGCACTACATTCATAAAGGGGGTTGAATCGGTGTTGGTCATGTGCGGCCCAACCGTTGCCGGGTAGTCTGTGTTGTAAGTATCTGCGGCGGCTTTAAAGATAAAGGCAAGATGCATGGACTCTGCTGCCAACATGGACGCCGATTGGAATTCAATATTGACGTCTGCTTCGGGTCGCTGCTCGCTGCTGACGGTGCCATCAGCTCGCGGTCCACCGTGATCCCAAAGCATCATGTCATGCTGGATCATTCCGAGCCAACGCGGCTCAGGGTAGCGACCTGAGCCAGGTGGATTCTCGATACCTTGCAGAGTTTGACGCTGCTGAACATAGGCACCTGAGCCATTAAGACCAGTCTCCTCGTTGTTCCATAGCGCGAAACGAATGGAGCGCTCTGTTTCTACATCTGGTGAATTAAATATACGTGCCAGCTCCATTACCAGCGCTGTTCCAGAACCATCATCATTAACCGCTTCGTTGACGCCATGACCATCCATATGAGCACTAATAATATACATCTCATCAGGGTAAGTGGTGCCAACTTTTGTGCAGTAAACTTCTTCCCGCTCGCCATTGACCGGCTCTTGCCGATTGAGTTCCCTGATTCGCTCATCAGTCTGTGCATTCAGGTCACGATTCACACCAGTACCGGCACGGTAACCGTAGATGGAAGAGCCCCCTGGGCCATTGCCATTACGCCCCACATCACCTCCGGTAGGCGTCGTTAAATCCAGCTGGATAGTCGAAGTGGGCCGGCGCGCTCGGACTGGCCTAGGTGCGGGATCGTAGGTGTAGGTGATGCGTTCGGTATTTTCACAGCCAAACGCTTGCAGCTGGGCTTCGATCCAGTCGACAGCGCTACGATTGCGATCTGTTCCCTGCCGGCGATCCCCGAATTGGGTGAGCCCTTTTATAGTGTTCTTGTAGCTCTCCAGTTCCAAGCGACCTACCAACTCTCTGATGGAAGCGTCCTCCTCTGGTTGTCCCATAGCAACGCTTGTAACACTGAGCATTAACACACACAGGGCAAAAGATACTAGAAGTTGAGTTTTGAATTTCATTTTGGCTCCCGCGAAAAATTATCTTTCCAGCAGCATAAGCAAGCTTGACGGCGGAGTCTAGTAGGGTAGACCGAGTTGAATTTATCGGGGACCGATTTCAGTCAGTCCCCGGCAGACAAAATTATATATTTTCGAATGCTTCGGTGACGATGCCGGGGGTTAATATCTGGGGAAGAATTTCCGGCTCTTGGTTTTGATCACCTGGATAAAGCACATACAGGGGAACCGATGGACGATTAAATCGTTCCAGCACCTCGGTAATTTCCGGATCCTCATTGGTCCAATCACCTTTCAGATAAGTGATGTCATTATCCGCCATCATCTGTTTTACCGCATCAGTGCCCAGCGTAGTCTGTTCATTAGCCAGACAAGTTATACACCATGCTGCTGTCATGTTAACAAACACTGGCCTGCCAGCAGCCTGCAGTTCATCCAAACGGGCCCGGCTGAAGGCTTCGAAATAGGCAGCCGGATTGCCATCAGCATCCAATGACGCAGTTGTGCTAATGGGTGCTATCGCTAGAAAAGGAGTTTGCACTAGGTAGACCGCTGCTATGATACACATCGCACCGATAGCCATATTTGCTGTGCGCCAGACCGGCCCAATACTATGACGTTTTTGATATAACCAGGCAGCGAATGCCAACAAGATGCACGCGCCAAGCACTAGCGCCATGCCGGTAACACCAACCTGAACGCCTAAAACCCACAGAAAGAATAGTGCGGATGCATAGAGCAAAAATGCCATAAATTGTTTGAAGGTTTCCATCCACGGACCGGGGTTCGGCATATATTTTGATAGTGCAGGTAAGAATGACAATGCGAGTATTGGTAATGCCATACCAAAACCCAGCGACACGAATATCAACATGGCAACCGCCCAGGTTTGGGTAAGCGCAAAGCCAAGCGCCGGCCCCATGAACGGTGCGGTACAAGGCGTCGCTACCGTAGTTGCCAACACGCCAGTAAAGAATGAGCCCTTGTATCCTTTCTTTTCGGCAAGGTTGCCACCGGCTCCCATCATGCCCGTCCCAATTTCAAATACGCCAGAGAGGCTTAATGCCATCAGGAAAAACAAGTAGACCATGAATGCTAGGAACCAAGGTTGTTGAAACTGAAAAGCCCAACCAATTCGTTCTCCCGCAGCACGTAATGCAATTAACAGGGAAGCGAGAGCCACAAACGCGACTATAACGCCCAGGGTATACACCAATCCATCCATGCGCTGCCTGTGCTGAGACTCGCCGGCATTCTTGACAAAGCTCAGAGCTTTCAAGGACAGGACGGGAAAAACGCACGGCATGAGATTAAGGATTATGCCGCCCAATAGCGCAAACAGCATAAACAGTAATATGCTACCACCTCCAGCCAGGCCCGCGTCACTGCCGCCATCTGCAGCCGAGGCCAGAGGAATAATGGTAGAGAAATTGACATCGCCAGCCGGATCAACAAATTCAAAAGAACGTCGATTACCCTGTTCGTCGGCTACCACCAGCGAGCCATAAACATCAGTCAGATCATCAGGTATACGACTATGCTGATTATGGGTTACCTGAATCATGTTGTCGCTAATGGTGACATCACGCAGTGGACCGTTTGAAATGATTTCGCCCCGACTCAGGAAAAACCAGGCATCTACTACATCTTTAAAAATCGGCTCCGCTGATTGGAAGCCAAGACTGACCCGCTCACCAGCGGCGACGATCAGAAACTCCAGCTCGTGATCGCGTTGCGGCACCGTCTCTCTGGCTTGACTCGACAGGGCCGCATTACTGGCATCCAATTCAATTACCTCACCAATTGGAAGCGACAAATCCAAGCGCTGTTCTCCGGGCAGGCAAATATCGTTACACACAAACCACTTAACTGTGGTTGAGAAATCGACGAACTCCCCTTCCACATTATCTGGCACTGTCACCGGGATAGGTAACACCACCTGACCTTCATAACCGTAATTAACCAGATCTGGACCTTGAAAGGGAATCCAGTAAGGCGCTGGCCAGCGAATTTCACCGACCTGTGTGCCTTCCGGCGCAACCCAATCTACTGCTTGTGTGGGTTCACCACTGTCTCCGCCAATCTTCCAGTAAGTATGCCAACCCTCCGCGGCTTCCAGGCGTAACCCCAACCAGGTTTGCTCGCCGGGTACTATGTTAGTGGTTTCAGAAAGTAGCTCTACCTCGATCTGCTCATTCCAGGCCACTTGGGTTCGACCCGGATTGAGCTCATAGGCACGCCAAGTACCCTGCTCGTTCGCAACCGCAAGCACGCCTTCAATCGCGGCCAGGTCTTCAGGCATACGACGATGTTGTTCCGTACTAATTTGAATTCGATTATCTTCCACCAGGACTTCGCGATAAGGCGCATACTTCATGATGCGGGACTGCACAGGGTAAAAGTAGGCCTCTGCGACATCCGCAAATAAGTCTGAACCCCCATCCACCATGACGTTGACTTTGCCATCGTGAACATTGAAGTCAGCGCTCAGTGAATGAGCTACTGTTGGTATAGTGGCCCGAGTATCAGCGAAGGCTGTTCTCCATTGCGGATCTATTTGGGCACTATCCGCTACCGGCAATGACAGACTAAATGACGCATCGCCAGGGATGCAGATTTCATCACAAACCTGCCAGTCTATTTTGGTGGTGAATTCAAATTGAGAGCCCGTATAGCTCACCGGAACGGTAACCGGGACTGGTAAGAAAACTTCATGTTCGTAGGCAAAGCTGACCAGATTAGTACCTGGAAACGGCGTCCATTCCGGTACCGGCCAAAGTATGTCACCTGCAGTCGCTCCAGCAGGCAACTCCCACTCAGAGGTTTCAGTAGCCAAGCCGCTATCTCCACCAAATTTCCAGTAGGTATGCCAATGCTCAATCGGCTGTAATCGAATAGCCAGCCACAGAGTTTCGCCCGGAACTACATTGGTAGTTTCGGAAATTAGCTCTACTTCGATTTGATCAGTTTTATATACGTCTGCCTGAGCACTCAGACCGACAAGGGGCAAACTCAATAAAATCAATATGTTACTGATAAAAGCCCGCATTACACCTCCCAACGGTTAGATACCTGTATAGTACCTTGAAATGGGCCTGAATTAGACATCGAATTGTGCCAGAAAGTAACAAAATCAAGGTGAATTGTCACTGC
>Ga0302127_10001560_pt1 | contig 13607 bp, 10 predicted proteins | sample CB4_SCM_MG_FD_204452 | JGI IMG/M metagenome (GOLD analysis project Ga0302127, IMG submission 204452) | Marine microbial communities from Western Arctic Ocean, Canada - CB4_SCM | ecosystem: Environmental > Aquatic > Marine > Oceanic | place: Canada: Western Arctic Ocean | collected 2017-09-24
TTTTTCGGTCCACCTTTTTCGGACTTTTTCTGCGCAAAAGGTGGACCAAAGGTGGACCGTCCAACGTGGTCGGCCCGTAGCGAAAAGGGTGGCCCGCCTTCCTAATCGGGGTGTAACGGCCAATCAGCGTAAGGTCGATCTTGGTTGTTACGTAACGGCAAAGGTCAACCAGCGGTTTCGCCAGTTTCAACATTTCCTGTCCTGAGTGGTGTCCTGAAAAAAGCCCTCGCTTGTAGTAAGAACGATGACGCTGCCGTCTCTTCATAAAGATCTCCTCCAAACACCACTAGTAAGAACGATAATGCTGCCGTCTTTGCACCATCTCCCACTCGCTGACCGTGGAAAGGTGGCCAATGTGCCCAACCGTGGGCGTCTGGCGGACCTTCCGCTCGAACTGTGGCAGCGCATTGAGCATTTCCTTGTAGAGGACTGCAGCCTCGACAGCCTATTGTGGATCTCTAGCTGGTGCACAACCCACTCGAAAGTGTGCGACGATCAATGGTCCAAGCGTGTATTGGAGACATGCTTCGGTGCAAGGCCTGACCCCGTCGTCCCGTCGACTCCCAACGAAGGCATGATTCTTCGAATGCACGACAGCAACGGCAAACCCGTGGTGGCGCCCGGTGGCGGGTTCTGGCACAGGATGCTGCTGCAGTGTGTGTCTGAGTTGGAACAGCTTCCGCCGCTGATGAGCGCAGCGTACCTGAGGAGCAACGAGGCGCAGCGCGCCCGATGGGCGTCCGTATTTAAACACAGAGGCATGTACGCGCTGCGCGCACGCGTCGTGATGGCCGGCGAGCCAAAACTCGCGCCCGAAATTAATTCAGCTTTTCATCGAAGTCAGCTTTTCATCGACTTCATGCGCGGCGAAGATATCACGACCGATGTTAAAAACACCATAAACAAGTGGATCGAGGAAGGATGGCAGTTTGACTGGCTTCTTGGCGCTATCTTCAGGAAAAATGTGGCGAAAACCTTGGATCATGTCCAACCGTCATGGTTTTTGCCCTCATTTGAAGGGTACTTCATTCCCAGGATGGAAATGCTGCTGCGCCACGGGATAAACCCCGTGATCACATCCCATGATCTGAACTTCGCGATCCCAAACGTTCGCCTGATGAAACACGAGGATCACGTCCAACTTGAATTCTTATCACGCAACATCAAGTTTATCATCGACAACAAGATCAAGATCGAATTCGTATACCCGTCAACTCCAGCGCATACCCGTCAGTATATCGAATCAGTATACCCGATCATGCGGGCAATCGTCAACGCGTACGTCGACCTGCCGTACGCAATCGAGCGCTGGGAGCACGAGTTGAACCATGGGAGCTGGAAGGCAGATTTAATTGGGGGACTCCCTCCTGACTACTCGAAGAGGGTAATCGAAGACGCAATCAAAAGCTTACGTCGTTACGAAGAGACCGTACCACAGCGGCTCGTGGAGCTTATGGTTCACCTCGCACATCCCCACGGGAGCAACGCCTGGGAGGCCGCACGCGAGAACACCATGTCGCACTTTCTCAACGGCGGCTACCTGTTTTTCACAGAGGAGCACGAGAGTGCTTTCAGAATGGCGCTGTTAGAGACTGGCCGGAATGTTGAGACTGGCCCGATTTTTGAGATCGCAAAGCAGCGCGAGTGGTATCCCATCAATTATTACGATGACGCTGTGAAGCGCATGGTCCCGGGACCGTCGGAGAGCTTCATTACCAGGATGGAACCGCTGCTAAACCAAAACATAAAGCCCGTGCTCAACTCCCGTGATCTGAACCTCCTGATCCCCAACGTTCGCCGGATGAAACTCAAGGATCGCTACCAACTCTATGTCCTTTCAAATAACATCAAGTTTATCGTCGACAAAAAGATCAAGATCGTCTTCGATAGCCACCCACACACCTCTGAAAACCCATCGGTCCGCATGATCATGCAGGCAATCGTGAACGCGTACGTCGACCTGCCGTACGCAATCTACCACTGGCTGATCGAGTACCAAAGGCCCGGGTTTATTTACTCGGAAGATTATAAACAACAACAGCAACAACAGGATATCAATACGGACCTTCAGAGTTTCGAAGCGATCGTACCAAATCGGCTCGGGGACCTGATGGTCCACCTCACCGAGAGCCACGGGAGCAACGCCTGGGAGGCCGCACACGATAACACCATGTCGCACTTTGTCCACGGCGGCTACCTGTTTTTCACAGAGGAGCACGAGAGTTTGTTAATTCAGGCGCTTGTTGGTTAATATTGGCCTGCCTTCCTACCAGTCCTGACATGGTCCGGAAAAAGCGGACCATGTCCGAACTGTTGCTTGATATGCTTGCGGTAAGATGAAGACTGAGGTCGCAGAGTGGTAGTGTATTTAAATTACGTGTTGGCCACGGTGCAGAATGACGGCACGACCGGATAGTCAAACTATTCTCGGCGGAGGAGCTTGTGCAGATCATGGAGCAGCTGTTCAAGCGTTTTAAAATTCTTGTTATTTTTCAGAGCGCACAGCAGCGCGAGTCCTAATTGGGCGTAACAGCCAATCGCACAGGGCGGGTTCCAAAAGCGTGCGTGGTATGCATGTGTGTGGAAGGGGCAGGGGGTGTTCTAGTCCAGCCTTACCGAAGCTGTGCCCTTTCCTAAAACGACGCGTTCCACGCGAGCAGGCTCTGTGGCGCCCAGGGTGTCGGCGCCCGGTGCTGCAGCGAGACCAACGCCCACAAAGGTAACGTCTATACCGACAAACAATCAACCGCCAACGAACGCACGGTATGAGACCACTCCCTAGCATCCGCCGGAGTCACGCGCGGTGTCACCGCCGTCCTGTGCAACTTCCCTGGTGTCTCGCAGGTAGAGAAGTATAACAACCGCAGCTTCATGCTGGCCGCGGTGCAGAAGGACGGGGCTGCGCTGCGGTTCGCGTCCAAGCAGCCGAAGGCCGACTGTGAGATCGTGCTGGCCGCGGTGCAGAATTACCGCGACCGCAGCTTCATGCTGGCCGCGGTGCAGAAGGACGGGGCTGCGCTGCGGTTCGCGTCCAAGCAGCTGAAGGCCGACCGCGAGATCGTGCTGGCCGCGGTGCAGAATGACGGGACTGCGCTGGTGTACGCGTCCAAGGAGCTGAACGTCGACCGCGAGGTCGTGCTGGCCGCGGTGCAGAAGCACTGGGCTGGGCTGCGGTTCGCGTCCAAGGAGCTGAAGGCAGACCGCGAGATCGTGCTGGCCGCAGTGCAGAATTACGGGTATGCGCTGGAGTTCGCGTCCGAGGAGCTGAAGGTCGACCGCGAGATCGTGCTGGCCGCGGTGCAGAATTACGGGGCTGCGCTGTGGTTCGCGTCCGAGGAGCTGAAGGCCGACCACGAGATCGTGCTGGCCGCGGTGCAGAAGCACGGGGCTGCGCTGCGGTTCGCGTCCAAGGAGCCGAAGGAAGACCGCGAGATCGTGCTGGCCGCGGTGCAGAATGACGGGACCGCGCTAGAGTTCGCGTCCAAGGAGCTGAAGGCCGACCGTGGGACCGTGCTGGCCGCGGTGCAGAAGCACTGGGCTGCGCTGGAGTTCGCGTCCAAGGAGCTGACGGCCGACCCGTTTGTCCAAGCTCTTGCGAGGCATGACGTCGAGTTCACTTGCGAGTACCTCAAGAATCTGGGGTGCCTGCGACCCACAGAAGAATCCAAGCTCGACGCGCTTGCGGACAAGATCGTCGAGATTGCCAAGTACTTCCCGGAGCTGGAGCAGCAGGCACAGGATGCGTCGGCGCGAATCGAGGACCCGTGTAACGACAACGGCACATACTCGCGCGTGCACAAGGCCAGCCGCAAGGAGTTTGAGACGGACTTCAACTGCAAGTAACTAGTCTGTGCCGGTTATATAAAATCAATAAGAGTGATACACCGTGCGAAAAGGGCGGACCACCTTCCTAATCGGGCGTAGCGGCCAATCGCGCAGGGCGGCTTCCAAAAGCGTGCGTGGTATGCATGTGTGTGGAAGGGGCGGGGGTGTTCTAGTCCAGCCTCACCGAAGCTGTGCCCTTTCCTAAAACGACGCGTTCCACGCGAGCGGGCTCGGTGGCGCCCAGGGTGTCGGCGCCCGGTGCTGCAGCGAGACCAACGCCCACAAAGGTAACGGCTATACCGACAAACAATCAACCACCAACAACCAAACGCACGGTATGAGACCACTACTGGTCTCGCGGGTCGAGAAGTATAACAACCGCAGCTTAATGCTGGCCGCGGTGCAGAAGCACGGGTCTGCGCTGCGGTTCGCGTCCAAGGAGCTGAAGGCCGACCGCGAGATCGTGCTGGCCGCGGTGCAGAATTACGGGTATGCGCTGGATTACGTGTCCGACGAGCTGCAGGTCGACCGCGAGATCGTGCTGGCCGCGGTGCAGAATTACGGGGATGCGCTGCGGTTTGCGCCCAATGAGCTGAAGGCCGACCGCGAGTTCATGATGGCCGCGGTGCAGAAGAACGGGTATGCGCTGATGTACGCGTCCGATGAGCTGCAGGCCGACCGCGGGGTCGTGCTGGCCGCGGTGCAGAATAACTGGCAAGCGCTGGAGTTCGCGTCCGAGGAGCTGAAGACCGACCACAGCTTCATGATGGCCGCGGTGCAGCATGACGGGGATGCGCTGGAGTACGCGTCCGAGGAGCTGAAGGGCGACCGCAGCTTCGTGCTGGCCGCGGTGCAGAATTACGGGAATGCGCTGCAGCACGCGTCCGAGGAGCTGAAGGCCGACCGCGAGATCGTGCTGGCCGCGGTGCAGAATTACGGGGCTGCGCTGCGGTTCGCGTCCGAGGAGCTGAAGGGCGATCCGTTTGTCAAAGCTTTTGCGAAGCGTGACGTCAAGTTCACTTGCGAGTACCTCAAGAGTCTGGGGTGTCTGCGACCCACTGTAGCATCTGAGCTCGACGCGCTTGGGGACAAGATCGTCGAGATTGCCACGTACTTCCCGGAGCTGGAGCAGGAGGCGCAGGATGCGTCGGCGCAAATCGAGGACCCGTGTAACGACAACGGCACATACTCGCGCGTGCACAAGGTCAGCCGCAAGGAGTTTGAGACGGACTTCAACTGCAAGTAACTAGTCGGTGCCGGTTATATAAAATAAACGCGATTGGAAAAACGCGTCGGAGTTAGCGAGTGCTACCAACAAAAATCGAAGAGCCGAATTCGGCTCTACTAAAGAGATAACATTGAAATTAGCGATACTGGACATGCTACGAAATGTTTGCAAACACAGTAGTGAGGTTGTTGAGTGCGCCTGAAACGTCGGCCGCGTCACAGCTGGAAGCGGAGCTGAGCGACGCCCCGGAACTGGCGCTGTCGCACATGGAGTCGGCATCTGAGTCTCGTCCAGCTCGCCCAGAGAGCTCGGGCAGGGCCGACAGGGGCACGTTGATGACGGTGGAGTACCATGGCGTGTCCGCCGCGGGGATCGTTGCCTCCGTCATGAACCCAGAGCTGTGTATCCACCCCATCAGCTCCGACTGCGACGCCTTGCTGATCGTCTTGTTGCAGGGATACATGGCCTTCCGCATGAACGCCAGCTCCAAATGCACCGCGTTGTAATGGTTCAACCCCATCCTGGTCGCCTCTCCCTTGGCTACCAGAAGCCCCTGCAGCCCCCTCTCCACGGCCCGCCTCTCCGCCTCGAGCGACTCCTTGCAGGAGATGCTGTGTCCATTGGGCCACATGCCCAGAAGAGTCACCATTTTCTGCGACATAAGCTCCGCCATCTCCCGCACCTTATCGGACTCGGTAGAGTCGGACAAGCAAACGCTGAGTATGAAGAACAACGTCACACTCGCTCCCAGTACTACGCTCTTCCTGCCGTATCGCTCTTCTATCCTGGGGCTTGACTTGGTTTCCACCAGCATGCGAACTTGATAGTAGACGGCATGGAAGCTTGCAAACCCAGTCTGCAGCAGCTCGGCGTCGGCTCCGCTGCAGCTCATCAGGTCCATGCTCGCCGGTTCCAGGCTCTTCCGCAGCACGCGCATCACTTCCGACACCCGGTACTTTGAGCCCCTGGCAAAGTGAACCACATTTCCGAGAGTACATCCCACCACGCTGCTGTGGAACTGGTGAACACGCGACCTGCCCGATCGTTGACGAGGGGCCTTTCCTCCTTGGCCAGGAGTGTTCGTGGTCAAGATAGGACTCGTCAGCATGTGACGTATCAGAAGGAAGACTCCACTCTGCCACGCTAGAACTGGACCAAGCGGCTGAACCTCGGAGGTCACCGCCTTTACCTCCACAGAGCTAGCACTTCTCAAAGGCGGCTTTCTCTCCATAGGTGGAGGCATGAGCGCGACCGCGGGAGCTCTCGGTACCCTCGGCTCTGACCTAGCATTCTCCGTTAGCTTTGGCATCGCGTCGGAACTGCTCGACTCCGCCAAAGAGTCACACCTCTCCGAGGAGGAGCTCATTGGCATCGTGCTGGCCATCTCCATCGTCCTCACCGCCATCCCGTCGTCATTCCGCGCGGTGAGGGCAGAGCTGGCCAAGATGCGCCTCTTCACCAACTCGGACGAGACCACCCTGGAGGCGAAGGAGCAATCTGGTATACTCGAGTTCATCACGCTGCTTGTCCGAATGGCACAGCGCATATCCATCTCTATATGTGTACAGCTTCTGGCGTCAAATGTGCGATCAAGGCAGCCTCTCCGATCGGTTAGGGTTGTGTCGCTGTTGGGGGTTGCCATCTTCTTCCTGTTTCTGGAGTCCACCAGCTCCGTCGGAAACGCTAACCGATAGGGTGTCGAAACACACTAGCGACAAGTGCCCCCCCCCCTGGTCGTTACCTTAATCAAGTTCGGGTTGCTGGCGTGTCTCATGGGCGTAGGTGCTGGGTCGGCGCCCCAGTGCACCCCGACCCCTCGGTGCCCGGGTGCGAAAAGAAAGCACAACCATGACCAGTGACACGACTTTGAACATGCGCGAGTCAGCCCGCTTCTCCAGCCGCGCCTCACGCGCGAGCTCTGCCTCGCTGGTTCTCTTCTGCCACTCCTCGTGTTCTAGAACCAAACGCTCGAGGTTTTCTTGTCTCTGTAAGGGTGTGACACTTCCCATGGCACGTGTTTGGGCGCCATATCTCGGGTAGCAACGTCTCAATACCAAACCCAACAAAACCATAAGTGAGCACGTGCTACGTCCAGTCAGAAGGCCCAGTGAGAAGAAGCCATGTCTGTTCGCTCGGACCGCAACAAGCCGGAGGCGAGCAGCGCCTCGCTCGAGGCTTCCGTTGCCGACGCGTCGCTTGCGGAGGGCAACTCCTACAACGTCGCGTCCTCGGACAACCCGCTCAAGCGCAGCCTCGTCGTTTCCATCCGCGCCTCGCTGAACCAGCTCTGCCTCCAGAAGCATAAGGGCGTCTGGCAGCCGTCGTCGGACGCGCTGAAGTCAGTCTGTAAGCAACCCGCATCAGCACGGACACCCAGCACACTTTCAACACAACCATGAACCGACCCTGTGTTTGCCTTGTTCTTACAGTCCAGCAAAAGAAGTTCACGTCGCTTAGTGGCACCACAGACTCACAGGGCGACCTCAAGGTATGCGCATTTCTTCAATCGAACTCATTACCCAAACACATGATTGTGCACACCAGCCGACTCGTGTCCCCTGCTCGCAGTCTGTGGTCCTGCACAACATGTCGGTCAGCCACGTCGCGTCTTCGTTCCCTCTCTGTAAGTTGCGCCTAACCACATGTTGTTGCACACACCCCGGGGAGAGCTCAACTGTGATGGCCAAAAGCATTCCGAGCACGAGCTTCTATGTCACCTCCAGTTTCCTTTGGACGCGCTGCATTGGACTGTATCTGCCCCCCCGGGGGCATCCTCACATGCTACGCATTGATCCATACCACTTTTGAACTATATACTTACGCGTGTGTTGTGCGTAGCGCTGGGCGCGCGCATCACTGGCGTCGACGACCACACCTTCTCGTCCACCGGAGAGTCGTACTCGATGATCAGTGAGTCGCATTTGTCTCAAACCCGTGTTAGCCACGCCTTCCCCAGACAGACCTACCAACTCACCCTCCCGCCCATCGCAGTCCTGCCCAACTCCAACACCGCCAACACCAAGAATCTCCAGGCCGACAACGTCAGCCTTGCCTATGAATTTGCGAAGAAGGTGCGTTCCTTCCTTTTCCTGGTCCATTCCCCGCGCTTCTCCCTTAGCTTTTCGACACCACCAGCTTGCATTTGCTGCTGTTTGCCTTGTGTCTGCCTTGTGTCTGCCTTGTGTCTGCCTTGTGTCTGCCAAATCTGGATTTCAGATTGAGAGGTCTCCAATGTATCCCTTTCCGTTGGGAGCCGTGGTCTTGTATATCACACCCTCTCGCTCTCTGCTGTGTGACAGTTTCCCGGGTACACGTCGGAGAACCTCAGCGAGAGTAAGCCTCTGATTCGAATACCTTTCCGCCCTTGCATCAAACTCTGAAAGTATTTTGTTTGCTGTGCAGAGGGCATCCACGAAGTTTCCCAGCGGCGGTTCGTCCTGGTCGCAGCAGACCATCCCATCGTCGTGAGTCCACGCCCCTAACTCCATGCCCATGCAACAAGCACACTACTCCTGCACTGATCTTGTAACTCCTTGTTGTTTGCAGTCTGCTATCAGCGAGAACGCCGACAAGCTGCAAAGTACGCACTGCAGCCCTAACCCATCCACAACCATGGACCCCACTACCCACACATGTTCCTGACGCGTTTGTGCTATGTGTGCGCAGTGGGCGAGATTTCGATGGTGAGCATCTTACCGGACCCTTGAGGATTGTCGCGTACAAGACCCAGTTATTTACGAATGCATGGCACTTGTCCGCTTGCCCAATCCTCACTGTCGTAGCTATGACTTGTTTCATTTGTTTGCCTCGCAGATGCCCGAAGGGTTGGTCAAGATTAGTCAGAGTGCGTCGCTCCTCCTCGAATAACTCCGCGCTCCACCATCACAGAATCAATACGGGTGCACTGACATGTGTGGTTTGCGTGTGTGCCACAGGCCTCTACGAGTCCATCCTGCGTATGTCGCAAACTCTAACACACACTCTCCCACCCCGAAAGTCTGCCCATTGTCGAACAGCCAACTTACCTGCGTTCAATTGTTGCTTGGTGAACAGCCTTGGTCAAGAGCCAGGTGGAGAGCCAGGTGAGCCACCGTTGCGCCGAACTCGCGTACCCGGCGTTTGCCCATTGACTTTCGGGCTAAAAGTCTCCGGGCGCCGTCTGTCGCAGATCAAGGTCCGCGACCTCAGCCGGGCACAGGTTTCCATCTCGCCGTCGGAGTTCGCGTCGTGGGAGTCTGCGCGCGCGGTGAGCTGCTGCCACGAACCCAATGCCCCTAGATCACATGCACGCAAGTGGCTGTGTTTGCGCAAGTGGCTGCGTTCTTTGTTTTCGCAGGAGTTGATGACCGAGGCGAAGCGGCCGTTGAAGGCACAGCTGGAGTCGGAGACGGCACGCGCGAGCAACAACGACGAGATCAAACAGATCCGCGTTGGCTTCGAGCAGCGCGAGGCCGCCATCGAGAACGAGATTGACCACAAGCCGCGCGACGTGCACATCAGCCTTGACATCGAGTACAAGTGCGCTTGCCACAGTTTGAACCGTGCCCTGAAAGCGTGTGTGACATTGCTTCTTACCGCCCGCCTTGTGTGCGCGCAGCTTCCTCTCGAAGTAGGCGTCCAACGCCAGCGACACCAGTGTTCACCCCGCAAGAGCAACAAGACGAAGCCGTGTCCAGTAGAACGGTACTCTCTCTCCAGTGTGTGTGTCAAGGGTTTGGGGATAAAAGAGCTTTGGTTCACAAACTTGTTACTCAGAAAGGTTTCCCCAGACGCTAGTACACGGGGTACCCATTCCACCAGGCAAATTGATAAGTAATCGCTTTGGAGGATGTTACTACGAAGGGCGCAATGTCACGTCTACCAGACCTTTCAAAATTGAGTCTTTTCGGTGCAAATTCTGAAACACTCCTCGGTAAACGAGGCCGTGATGCAGAGGTCGTCGTGAACGGTGAGATTGTGATGCCTGATGCATTGTTTAAACAACTGCAGTGGTTTCTGGGACATGTACCGCATTCGCCAACCACCAATTGGCGGTTGATAATACCTAACGAGGTAGCCGTAAACACGGAGAGGTTTGTGTTGAATTTAAAAGCGGACAAAATTCGAGATCATCTTGTGAAACTGCAGTCAATGGAAACACGTCTGTTGGTACAATTTGTGAAGTTGGTCGTCGACACTTTCCGCGATGCCCTTTACACCGAGCAAGCGATGATAAGGGTTATAAATCACGGTATACCACAAGAGATCGCGCCTAAAACCAATCCGGATGTCATGCTTTCCATCGCACAAGTGGCTGCAGACGCATACTTTCAGTCTGTATCTGAGTCTGGTTCTGATTCTGATCGAATCGCGAAAACACGCGAAGCAGTGCTCGGATACAAGCCAGACAACGAAACCGATCGTGGTCGATACGAGCGAATCCAAGAGATACGCGTGGACTTCCATTGCAACAGCACTCCGTTTAATGAGATTACAGTGACTAAGCCACGTGGACTTTTCACGCCACAATTTAACGACCTGAACCCCCTTAACGGGGACTTTACAACTGAGTACGATCGTGGATCGTTTGTGACATCATGTGAGGTATCGACATCTGGGTTATCGAAACCTATGCCGGAGATGCAGACGGGCGGAGAAACTGTAGAAACCTTCCCATTCTACAACTTCACAGACAACTCGTTGAACCAACTAGCGGAAAGTGCACACGCGACTTACGTTCTGGCCCAACGATGGGAGCAACGACGTATGGCATCTGATGCGTTGTACGCACGTATTGCAAGTGATGCGTTGAGAGCACGTATGGAAGCACGTATGAAAGCACGTATGGATGCGCCTCTTCCTCAACTCACAAATGAGGACTGGATACTGATATCAAAACAGTGTTTGATTAGTGCACAGGCCGCATGGGGCACGTCAGAAGGAACAAGGATGCAACAAACAGCCGAATCGTGTCTACGTCTCACCGACAAGACAATGACAAGACACACAATGCGCATTGGTAAAACGTTTAACTGGTGTGTTACAGTGACATTGCAACATAAACAAAAGTGGGACACGCACACGGACCAGAGCGTCTTCGTCACCCACGATTATTTGACCTCCACTGGGAGTGTCGACTGGAAACAAGCGTTGTACTTCTATGAGAAACCTCACACGCACAACAATTCCACACAATTAATCAATCATTCGGATTTTATGACGTCTTCCCGAAATTATGTCAAATTTGAAGTGTCCTACCACGCAACAAGAACGTTTGCTGGTACTCAAGCGTTTTACGACGCCGCTGCTGCTCTTCTTCTTTTGAACGTGGAGTATACTTACAACAACGAAAATTCAATCGTTATGACAAGGATTGGGTTGGGATTTCTTGGCGAATTCGCTGGCACAGATTTTGATCATTGTGTTTCTGTACGTATCAAAAAAGATAATAGTCTGTACCTCGATACACTCTTCTATGCCTTCGATCAATCTCAGCGGGCTAGATGCAATATATACATGTCAGGCGACACAAGTAACACAAAGAAAGGATCGGGAGCAGTAATTCTGAAACTTTTGACCGATATTGGCTCATCGCTTCAATTTTCTAGTATTGCTCTTCAAGATGAGGCCACATTCGTTCAACTCGACACTATGCCTTATTTTGATACAGCAGCCGGGGGAGAAATGTTCATCACATCGTACTTGCGCGCTGTCCGTGGTTACGGATTCTATGAGTCGTTTGGATTTTTTTCGACAATTCATGACGATATTGATCAACAAATGGAAGAACAACAACTGATTGTCAACTTCCACCACGAATTGTTCACAAAAAAGATTGGAGAACTTAAACTAATGCTAGGTGAAGAACCTGAACCGCATTCTTTCCCAGAGTTGCATTCTTTAAAGATGCTCGACCAGCCCTCGAAGGACGAATTGGAATCTATATTGAAAGAATTTATAAAGAGCCGGTTCGGTGACCAGAGATACGACGGTTTGTCAATGCGGGACATACTCAAAAAGTTCAATGACACTCTTGAACCTCACAGACCAAAAGAAGGTGAAGTGACTTTTGATGAAAATGATAGAGAGGAAGAACAAATAGCGAAATTCACAACAAAGTGGAAAGAGAAATATTTCAAGTCCAAGGGTGGAGACGCACACGAAGATTTCTCCAAACAATTCTCTCTCGTTTGTGTATTCGTTAGAGAAGTCGGTGGATTGACAAGAAAATGGGACCGTGTCTCCGGTAAGGGACCTTATCCATCAATCAAACGGACCTTGGCGTCCGCGTTCGTCACCAGCAAAAAATTGCTCGCCAGCGGGCAACATCTGCGGATCAGCCCACCGATCGCAGAAGGAGGTCCACCAAAAGTAGTAAAAGAAAAAGTGCAGTACCAGTTCAAAGTGGGAACGATCACAAAAGACGACAAGAAAATGGATTGGTGGCAACTCCTATAAAAACCATCGACAACCGCGCGTTACACTGTGTCAACGCACACAGCACCGGAAGTGTAACGTGAGTTTGGGGGGTGCGAAAATAATTTAGTCGGTAGACTTGTAGAGTTGTTTGAGTATGGTGCGATTCTCATAAGGCATTCAATGCAACTAAGTTGTGGCAATATGGATCAAAAGGATTGTGCAGTTTGACCAAGAACTCAACGCCAAGTTCAGCTAGCCGGCGCCCAAGACGAACGCCCATGTATCCCAGAAGCTGGGCTATACAAACACCCATACACCAATACACCAATACACAAAAATGCCAGAGGCCTGGAATTGGAACGTGAAGCACATGGTCACTTTCAGCGACGGGGACTACGCGCTTGTACGCAGCGACCATACATTCAAGCCTCTCATGCTCTGTGTGACCGAACTAGTCTTCCAGGACAGGAAAACCCGCTACGGTGTATACACCATGGCTAGTGGAAACCCGCAGCTCAGCCTCCTATTGGACGCTCTCATGAAAACCGGTCCGGAGCGTCGCTGCTGCATCTTGAAGGCGTGTCTGTCCTCGTCCTTTGAAGAGTAAAGCGTCTGCTTTTAGAACACGAAACTCGTAAGGTACCTAAGTAGATTGAGAAGTTTGTATGCCTGTCGATCCTCGTCCGATTCGAGCCCTTTCTGGCGACTTCGCTTTTTTGTGGGCTTATCTTTGTCATCATTATCGTCGCGGCTGCGCTTTCTTATAGCGTTGTCGAGAGTGTCCTTGATTTTGATGTCCGGATTTAACTTGACCCCCTTTTCAGTCTCTTCGTGCCACGGGGTGTTCTTTATGTCGATGATCTCTCCATCCCTGTTCGCGAATCTGAATCCATGTTTTCCGTAGTAGAAACCTGCAGGTTCCGGGAGAGAAGCCAGCGCAACAGTACTGCACCCCAATTTGAAAGAGAGTTCGTACGCCATGTCCATGAGATAGCTTCCAAAGCCCTTTGTCCCGGCTGCACACACCATGATGATGAACAGGTAAGGATCCTTGTACACACCCTCGTGCGGCATGTCATCTTGCTTCTTAACTTCAAGGGTGTCGTAGAAGCGGACGAAGAGGTTTCCACGGTGGTGCGTCGGCTCTTTGCGCTTT
>Ga0302127_10001563_pt1 | contig 13599 bp, 14 predicted proteins | sample CB4_SCM_MG_FD_204452 | JGI IMG/M metagenome (GOLD analysis project Ga0302127, IMG submission 204452) | Marine microbial communities from Western Arctic Ocean, Canada - CB4_SCM | ecosystem: Environmental > Aquatic > Marine > Oceanic | place: Canada: Western Arctic Ocean | collected 2017-09-24
GCACTTTCGAAATCGCCTCTGGCGGCAAAACGATCAAAATTTTATCACCCGAAAAACGCACCTATCCCGCCGAAAAATCAACCACGACCGAGGCCGCAATCCACACCACGCCCTTAGCCGATGTCTATATCGTGCTCGGAGATGCTGACGGCAAGGGTGGCTACGCGACGCGCATGTATTACAACCCGCTGGTGCCGTGGATCTGGGCCGGCGTGATCTTCATGGCGATCGGCGGCATGGTGTCGCTGACCGACCGGCGTCTCCGCGTCGGCGCGCCCAAGCGCGCGGGCCGCAAGACGGCTCCGGTCGCGCAGGGCTGACCCAGAGTTGATGACGACGATGCAGTATCGGACAGCTATATGACCCTGCGCCCCCTCACCCTCGTGCCGGTCGGGATTTTTTCCCTGATCGCGATCGTACTCGGTTTTTATCTGTGGCAGGTCGGGCCGGGCGGCAAAGATATTTCACAGATACCATCGGCGATGATCGACAAGCCCGCGCCGCAATTCGATCTGCCCGCCATCGCTGGCCGGAAAGACGGGCTGAAGACAGCGGATCTGAAAGGCCAGGTATCGCTGGTCAATGTCTGGGCGTCCTGGTGCCAGCCGTGCCGGGCCGAGCATCCCGCGCTGATGACTCTTGCGAAAGACGGCGTGACGGTCTTCGGCATCAATTCCAAGGACAAACCGGAAAATGCGCGCCGGTTTCTTGAAGGGCTTGGCAATCCGTTCGCGCGGATCGGCGCCGATGCTAATGGGCGCACCGTGATCGACTGGGGTGTCTATGGCTATCCCGAGACCTTCGTGGTCGACGCTACCGGGCGCATCCGCTACCGCCATGTCGGCCCGATCAATCCCGGCCAGCTCGACAGCATCATCCGGCCGCTACTGAAAAAGGCCGCCGGCCGGTGAGGCACCTGGTGTTTCTTTTCATCCTGCTAACATCGCTGCCGGCGCTGGCGGTGCAGCCCGATGAAATCCTAAAGGATGCGACGCTGGAAGCCCGCGCCCGGACGATCAGCAAAGAGCTGCGCTGTCTGGTATGCCAGAACCAGTCGATCGACGATTCAGATGCTCCGCTTGCACGCGACCTTCGTATCCTGGTGCGCGAACGCCTGTCGGCGGGCGATAGCGGAAAACAGACAATCGCCTTCGTCGTCCGCCGCTATGGCGACTTTGTCCTGCTTCGGCCACCGTTCAAATCCTCGACGCTGATCCTGTGGCTCGGCCCGGTCCTGATCCTGATCTCCGGGATGGCCGGGATTGCTATCTGGCACCGGCGGAGGCGGACCGCTTCGGCAGGACCGGGAGCACCTTTGAGCGACGATGAACGCGCCCGGATAGACACATTGCTGGCCGGGAAGCCAGATTGATGATCCTCGGAATCGTTCTCACGGTCATGACTTTGACGGCCGCCGCGCTGGTGGTCATACCGCTGTTGCGGGCAAACCGGACTGTCGCCACCCGCGCGGCACATGAAATCGAGATTTATCGCGATCAGCTCGACGAAGTCGATCGCGACGTCGAGCGCGAGCTGATTTCAACCGACGAGGCCGAGGCAGCGCGGGCTGAAATCGGCCGCCGCATGCTAGCGATCGACACTGTCTCCGCACCCGACCCCGACCTTGATGTAGCGCTGCCGAAATCGCGCGCCCTGTTCACCGCCATCGCGACTGGGCTGGCCGTGCCGATGCTGGCGATCGCGGTTTATCTGGTCCATGGCAGTCCCGAACTTCCGGGTCGCGCGGCGGCAGACCCGCGGGCGGAGGCGACCAAAACCGGAGCCGACACCAACGCCGGCACCAGCAAACAACGGACGCGCGTCGCTGAGCTGACGGACGCGTTGGAAAAGAACCCAGCCCATCTCGATAACTGGGTTGCGCTAGGCGACGCGCTGACCGACATGAGACGTCACCGCCGGGCAGCTGTCGCCTATACCCACGCGATGCAGCTTGCGCCCGCCAATGGAGATTACGCGTCGCGGGCGGGAGAAGCGCTCGCCTTTGCCGCCGACGGTCAGGTGACGCCCGCCGCCGCCGCCGCTTTCCGCGAAGCCCTGCGCCGCGAGCCGGGCGACGCACGCGGGCAATATTATCTCGGTCTCGCCGACCAGCAGGGCGGCCGGCTCCGCGCGGCGCTGGATCGCTGGATCGCCCTCGAAGCCGCGTCTCCGCGGGATGCGCCATGGCTCAAATTCCTGCGCCCGCGCATCGCGCGCGTTGCGACCGAGCTTGGGATCGACCACACCGCGCTTGCCCCTCTCCGGGACGCGAAGCCGAACGACGCAAGGCCGCGGGGAGCGAAGCCGGGAGATGCCAGGGGCCCAAGCCGCGAGCAGATGGAGGCCGCCCGCAACATGACAGCCGACGACCGACAAACAATGATCCGCAACATGGTCGACGGGCTTGCCGAGCGGCTGAAAGACACGCCAGACGATATCACAGGGTGGCTGCGGCTCGGCCGCGCGCGCGGCGTGCTCGGCGAGAAGGTGGCTGCCAAAGCATCCTACGCGAGGGCAGCGGCGCTGCGCCCCGAAGATATCGAGATCCTGACGGCCTATGCCGACGCCATCGTAGAGGCCGCGTCCCCGGCGCCGGCGCCGGCGGCGGAGCTCAAACCGGTGGTCGACCGGATTCTCGCACGGGATGCTGACCAGCCGCGCGCCTTATGGCTGTCGGGCGCGCTGGCGCTGTCGGCCGGCGACCGGGTAACAGCGAAGGCGCGGTGGACGAAACTACTCGATTTCGTCGATCCGAACAGCGCCCGCTATATCGAATTGAAGAATCAGCTGAACGCGCTCAAGGACGACTGACCTCACCCGAAAGTGAGAAATAAACTGTCTCATATTTGAGACATGCGCAGAATCGTCGTCACACTCCTCGCTGTTTGTATGTGCACAAACATACCTGCCCCGTCCCCGGCTGCCGATTCCGCCGCCAGTTTCACCGCAGATTTCGCCGCAAGTTTCGCTGATGGCGCCCCGGCCTATGACGGCGGCAGATATGCCGACGCGTTTTCTGCCTGGCATGCGCTGGCCATTGCCGGCGATATCCGCGCCCAGATCGCCGTCGCCGGGATGCACCGGTCGGGCGAGGGCCGCCCCATCGATTTCGGCGAAGCCGCCCGCTGGTAACGCCGCGCCGCCGAGGCCCGCGACCCGATCGCCCAGCTCAACTACGCGGAACTGCTGGAGACCGGGCGCGGGTTGCAGCGCGACCCGAATGCGGCCTGGGACTGGTACGACCGGGCCGCACGTCAGGGCAATGCCTGGGCGGCGGCGCGGCGCGCCCGGCTGGGCGACCGACTCGGAAACCGGCACGGCACCCGGAACACGGATTGAACCCGTACCGCCCTTCGATATAGGCTGGCGCGATGAGCATCCCCGATTACCGCCCCTATCTGCCCGCGGCCAAGCGCGACCCCGCCGTCACCGCCCGGGCCCATACCGAGACGCGGTTGCAGGGCGACCGCCCGCAGGGATTGTTCGGCGCCTGGCGCAAACTCTTTGAGGCGCCGTTTCGCGGCCTGACGACCGACGGCGCGCCGCAATCCGGTCTGTTTTCGCTGAAAGCTGAGGGCGCGCCGACCGCGGCGATCATGGAGGCGGTCGCCGCGCTGATGGCGGCGCTGACACCGGATCAGAAAGCCGCGATGCATTTCCCGGTCGGTTCCGACCAGTGGCGCAACTGGCAGAACACCGAGCTCTACGTCGAGACCCACGGGCTGCGCCTCGACGAACACCCGATGGCGCTGCGCGACACGGTGATGGACGTGGTCTGCGCCAGCCTCGGCGCCAAGGGCTACGAGATGTCGCGCAACGTGATGCGGCTCAACGGGTTTCTCGGCGAGCTGATCGGCGCGCCGCTGGTGCTCGGCGAGTGGAGCTATATCTTCTGCCTGTTCGGCGAGCCGTCGCGTGACAGCCCGTGGGGCTGGCAGCTATTCGGCCACCATCTGTGTCTCAACTGTCTCCTGCTCGGCGACCAGATGGTGCTGACCCCGGCCTTCATGGGCGCCGAGCCGTCCTACGGCGATGAAGGGTGCTATGACGGCATCCGCCTGTTCGAGGACGAGGAACGCGGCGGCCTTGCCCTGATGCGGTCGCTGCCCGCCGCGCAGCGCGACATCGCCATCGTCGCCCAGTCCATGATGGGCGGCGACCTGCCCGAGGACCGCCGGCATTTCGCCGACAACCTGCATCTCGGCGGTGCCTATCAGGATAACCGCATCGTGCCTTATGAGGGCCTGCGCGCGGACGAGATGACAAAACTTCAGCAGCGCGACCTGCTCGATCTGGTCGATTCCTATCTGGTCACCCTGCCCGACGGCCCGCGCGCCGCCCGCCTCGCCGAGGTCGAGCGCCACCTCGCCGATACCCGTTTCTGCTGGATCGGCGGCACGGCGGAAGACAGCGCGTTCTATTACCGCATCCAGAGCCCGGTGACGTTTATCGAATTCGACCACCATGCCGGCGTGTTCCTGACCAATGACGCGCCGGCGAAATTCCACGTCCACACCATTGTGCGCACCCCGAACGGCAACGATTACGGCATTGATCTGCTGCGGCTGCACTACGAAAACGCCGGTCATCACCACCACGGCTGAGCGCGGGCGCAGACATGGCGAAAATCAAAACGGCGGCCCCGAAGGACCGCCGTTTTGATCAACTTTCGTAGTTGGCGTCAGGCAACGCGTTTGCGTCTTGCCAGGCCGAGAACGTCCCGCGTCTTGATCAAAGCTCCCGATACCTGCCGCCGAACCCTTTCAACGCAGTGACCAATCCGGGTGAACGGCGAGTTCCAGTTTTGCCGACACATGGGTATTCGAGCTGGCGGCGTCGAGTGTCGATCTCAGCTACCGGGCGCTGCTGAGTTCCTCGGGTAATTTCGGCGGGAATTATACGATCGAGATCGTCAATACCACGACCGCTGCCACCATCCTGAGCCTGACCGATCAGGCGACTGCCGGCTTTCAGAATTTGCATTTTACCGGCACCGCCGTTGATTTGATTGAAATCACCTATGTGGGAGCCTCTTCGGGAACGGCTGCGGCAGGCACCACGAGCGTTTTTGATGGCTACTTCCTAAATACGCGATTCAATTTCACCGAGGGTGCGATCGCTCAGGTACCCGTTTCCGCGACCATCCTTCTCTTCGGTCTTGGGATTGCCGGGCTTGGTGTTGTGCGGCTCAAACGGGCCTCCTGAACGGGCCCTATGTAATATGTAGGGCACGGCAAGCGGCGGTCCTTCGGGGCCGTCGTTTTCATTTTGTCGATGTCCGCCATGGGTCAGCAGCAAACCGGATACAGGCAGCCGTTTTGCGTCTGCTGTCGGGCGGCTGTCGGATAAGCGGGCGCGGCGCTCGCGTCCCTATACCGGCCGCCGCGCCTTGAGCGCCGCCGACAGGGTGCCGTCGTCGAGATAGTCGAGTTCGCCGCCGACCGGCACGCCGTGGGCAAGCCGGGTGATACTGGGGCCGGCGGGCCGCTGCCCGCCTTCTTCGGCATTCATGTCTTCGAGGCGGTCCGAGATGTAATGCGCCGTCGTCTGGCCGTCGACCGTCGCCGAGGTGGCGAGAATGATCTCCGCGATACCGCCGGCGGCGACGCGGGACAGCAGACTGGCGATATTCAGATCCTCCGGGCCGCGCCCGTCGAGCGCCGACAGGGTGCCGCCGATAACATGATAGACGCCTTTATAGGACACGGTGCGTTCCAGCGCCCACAGATCGGCGACATCCTCGACCAGGCAGATCGTGGAACGGTCGCGCCGGTCGTCGGCGCAGATGCTGCACGGATCGGTCGCGTCGAGATTGCCGCACACGCTGCAACTGCGCACCGATTGTGCGGCCTGAGCCATCGACGCGGCCAGCGGCTCCAGCAGGGTGTCCTTGCGCTTGATAAGGTGCAGCGCGGCACGGCGCGCGGAGCGTGGGCCGAAGCCGGGCAGTTTTGCCAGCAACTGGATCAGGCGGTCGATTTCGGGAGACGACATGGACGGGCTATCTCAACAGGGTTTGGTGTAGGTCTGCGGCGGCAGACCATCCGTCAGAACGGCAGTTTCATGCCTGGCGGCAGGTTCAACCCGCCTGTGATTTTTGCCATTTCTTCCTGCATGTGGGCTTCCGCCTTTACCTTGGCGTCGTTGAAGGCCGCCATGATCAGGTCTTCGACGACTTCCGCATCCTCGCTGTTGAACAACGACGGGGCTATCTTCACGCCGCGCATATCGCCCTTGCCGTTGAGCGTGACAGTGACCATGCCGGCGCCGGACACGCCCGAAATCTCAACTCCGGCGAGACGGTCCTGCACTTCCTGCATTTTGCCCTGCATTTCCTGGGCCTGTTTCATCAAATTGCCGAAGTTCTTCATATAAATTCCTCATCGGTATTGTCGGGATCGAACCGGTCGGGGTCGAAATCGTCGGGATCGAATTCCCCACCTTCGGAGTCACCACCTTCAAAGCCACCTGCTTCCATATCATCGGGCGCCGGCGGCAGGCCGCCGGCATCGCCGTCCGTTGTATCGCGGTCGGCAACGCTGCGTACCTCGGCCACCTCGGCGCCGGGAAAAGCTTCCAGCGCCTGTTGTACCAGTGGATGGGCGATCGCCGCATCGCGCCGCACCGCCGCCGCCGTGTCGCGCTGTTGCTGCAATGTCGGCGCGCCCTGTTCCCGGCTCGCCTCGATGAACCAGGCGCGCCGGGTCCAGTCATTGAGGCAGCGGCTGAGATGCTTGGCGAGATCGCGCGGGCCTTCTTCGGACACGCGGAGCGATATCTTGCCGATCTCGTAATGCACCAGATGAACATTATTCACCAGATAGGCGTGCAGCAGCGGCTCGCTATTGACGGCGAACAGCGCCACCATGTCGTCGAACGAGGTCGGAATACCAGGGGCGTCGCCGGCGCCGGGCGGCATATCGGGATCGGGCGCCGGCTGCAGGGCAAGCGCGGTCGGCCCGTTGGATTGCGGCATGACCGGTTCCGGGGCCGGTTCCGGGTCGGCCATCTGGGGCGCCGGCGCTGGCTGAGAATCAGGCTGAGAAGCGGTCTCAGACGCGACCTCGGTAGCGGTGGCAGAAGACGGGGCTGCCGCCGATTGTGCCCCTGGCGTTGCCGACGTTGCCGACGTTGCGGCCGGGGCGGGCGCATTGTTCAGGCCGGCGATCGCCTCGGCGGGGGACGGCAGATCGGCGCTATAGGCGATGCGCACCAGCACCATTTCGGCGGCCTGCGCCGCTGACGGCGCTCCGCGCACTTCGGCAAGGCCCTTGAGCAGCATCTGCCATGTGCGCGCCAGGGTCGACATCGGCAGCCGCGCCGACACATCGCGGCCGCGATCGAGATCGAGGTCCGACGTCGGCGTCGCCTCCGCCGTTTCGGGCGCGGCTTTCAGCCGGGTCAGCCAATGGGTCAGTTCGGCCAGATCCTGCAGGATGGTGACCGGGTCGGCGCCGGCGTGATACATCGAATCGAAGCGGTCGAGCGCATCCGCGATATCGCCCTTCATCAGCCGCTCGAAAAGGTCGAACACCTGCACCCGCTCGGCCACGCCAAGCATGTCGCGGACGATATCGAGGGTGATTTCGCTGTCGGGACCGCTATGGGCGATTGCCTGGTCGAGCAGCGACAGACCGTCGCGGACCGACCCGTCCGCGGCCCGCGCAATCAGGCCGATGGCGGCGCGCGCGATATTCGCGCCTTCGCTTTCGGCGATGCCGGCGAAATGGTCGACCAGGACTTCGAACTTGACGCGGCGCAGATCGAAACGCTGGCAGCGCGACAACACCGTGACCGGGACGCGCCGGATTTCCGTCGTTGCGAAAATGAACTTCACGTGTTCGGGCGGCTCTTCCAGTGTCTTCAGCAGTGCATTGAACGCGTTGCGCGACAGCATATGCACTTCGTCGATGATGTAGATTTTGTAGCGCGCCTGAACCGGGCGGTAGAGCACGCCGTCGATCAGTTCGCGGATGTCGTCGACGCCGGTGCGGCTGGCGGCGTCCATTTCCATGACATCGACATGGCGGTCATCGGCAATCGACACGCAATTCGCGCACACGCCGCAGGGCGCCGCCGTCGGCCCGCCGGTACCGTCGGGGCCGATACAGTTGAGCGCGCGGGCAATGATGCGGGCGGTGGTGGTTTTTCCGACCCCGCGTACGCCGGTGAGAATGAACGCATGCGCCAGCCGGCCCGACGCGATCGCGTTGGACAGCGTCTGGACCATCGCTTCCTGGCCGATCAGCGACGTAAAATCGCTCGGCCGGTATTTGCGGGCAAGAACGCGGTAAGGCTCGGTATCTGGGCTGTCTGTGGGTTCGGCCATAACAGGCTTTAAAATTCTCCGGCCCGCGCCCCTTTTCCGGTTTTCCCTAACGCGCTCGTCTGAACGTGGCCATCTCAAGGTGGCCGTCTGAACGCGCCGGGAAACACCGAAGATCGGAACGAAGTCCCAATAAGCGGGTGGGAGACCGGTTAGGCGACCCGGGTAAATCTCGTTACGGCTGCTTCCTTCCGGACCTGACCGGGTTGGCGAGCAATCCGTCCGCCGCCAGCCTCCCGCAGCCAGTATATCAGGTCCGGCGCGCGGACCAAACGGAACCGAGTCTTTTTGTGCGCTAACACGAGATATACGATGAGATACCGAGAAGATGGGGTACCGGGGCACCTGCTCGGCCCCTCTCAATCAACACCGACCGATGTTCAATCCCGCCTGCGCGGTGAAATTTGCCCTGTCCGCGTACTAAATTTTCGAATCATTGTGGAAATAATCAGAAAAATCGAGTCCGATCAAATACTTGCAAGTCCCTGAAATCGAATAAAATTCCAATAGAATCATAAGAGAAATAACGATGGAGATGCTGATGATTACCGAGAAAAAGCAATCCGAGTTGCACGCGAATTACCGCATTTTCGCAAAAACTCTTCCCGACCTGCTTCCCAAATACAAAGGCAAATTCGCTCTGATGCGTCACGGTGCGTTCATCGCCGATTTTTAGAATCCCGGCGAAGCGCTCAGTTTGGGCCGCGCCCAATATGACGACGAGTTGTTTTCCGTGCAGAAAGTGACTGCGGCAAAAGCGGATTTTGGATGGTATTCCCGTGCCCCAGGCAACACGCCGCTATGACCCTCGTATTGGCCCGGTGATATCGGTTACGATCTCCGATCCATTCAGCGATAGGCCGGATGATGAATTTCCCAGATCTGAGAAAGTAACGATGCTGATAGACACCGGCGCATCCGATTCGTCTATATCAGGTGTCATCTCAGATCGCCTTTCGCTGATAGTTCTCGGCTTGCACGATGTTTCCGGGTTCGGCTCCAACAACATGACCTACCAGTACCTTTTCGATCTGGAGCTTCTGCTCGACTCCGGTCATCAACTCGCTGACTGGAAACTTCTCCGGTTTGACACCGACTACAACAAGATACAGGGAATTCTAGGGAGAGATTTGCTCGCACTGGGAATGCTCTCGATCGATGGACAGCAACAAGAATTCTCAATCAGCATTTAACAGGGGTTAGGCTATCGGGACGAACGCTAACATCTCGCAACCGCCGGCATGTTCTGTCGCCCGGTTTGGACAAACCGGCCCAATTGCGCGTTTTGCGCGGTTATGCGAGTACTAGCGCCATGGGTTCGCATAATCACTACGCCGACGAGATTCTCGACCGGGTGTCGCACCTGCGCAAAGACGAGGCGTGGCTCAAGACACAGCGCGACGCCGAACACACGATGGTGATCCCGGTCTGGCGGTCGCGCAATCTGATCGCCAACCCGGCGGCGCCGCGCGGCGTGATGCTGCCTGCCGGCCTGGCGACGGGCCGGACCCGTGAGCTGATCGAAATTTCCGGGGCGACGGTGCTGCTCGGCGTGCGCGGCGGGGTCGCCCATTTCGCGATCGATATATCGATACTGGAAGAACACGAAATCCGCGACCTCCACGATAACAGCGAATTCGTCGATCTGCGCACGGTCGGCGCGGTTCTGGACACGACCGAGGCCTCGATCCTCGCCTATGCCAAGGGCATTATGTACTGGCATGACCGGCATAAATTCTGTGGCCTCTGCGGCAGCCCGACCGAAATCCGCGAAGCCGGTCATTTACGGACCTGCCTCAACCCGGACTGCGCCACCGGTCATTTCCCGCGCACAGATCCGGCCGTGATCATGCTGGTGTCGAAGGACGACCGCGCGCTGCTCGGCCGCAAGGCGGAATGGTTGCCGGGTATGTATTCGACGCTGGCCGGTTTCGTCGAACCGGGCGAAAGCCTGGAACAGGCCGTCGCGCGCGAGGTGATGGAGGAAGCCGGCGTCGAGATCGCCAATATCCGCTATCATTCGTCGCAGCCTTGGCCGTTCCCGTCATCGCTGATGCTCGGCTATTTCGCCGACGCGGTCACCGAAGACTTCACCAAATGCGATGATGAGCTCGAAGATCTGCAATGGTTCACCCGCCAGGACCTCGCCGATGGCGGCGCCGGGATCGCCCAGCGCCCACGCTCGGATTCGATCGCCCGACGGCTGATCGACGAATGGATCCGCCAGGGTTAGGTTTTCCGCCGCCTATTTAGCAAACCGGAACGGATCGGCCGGATAGGTGCCGAGAATCGTCACCTCGTGGGTGTAGAAATCGAGTTCCTCGAAGGCGAGCTGCACATTGGTATCGCGGGGGTCGCCCTCGACATCGGCATAGAACTGGGTGGCGAAAAAATCGCCGCCGACCATGTAGCTTTCCAGCTTGGTCATGTTGACTCCGTTGGTCGCAAACCCGCCAAGCGCCTTGAACAGCGCCGCCGGCACGTTGCGGACCCGGAACACGAAGCTGGTCACGACAGGTCCTGCGCCGCGTTTCAACCTGGCCGGCGTTTTCGACATGACGATAAACCGCGTCGTGTTGTGCTCCGCGTCCTCGATATTCGCGCGGATCGAATTCAGCCCATACACCTCGCCCGCCAGTTCGGACGCTATCGCCGCCTCGGTAACGTCGCCGGACGCGGCGATATCGGCCGCGGCGCCGGCGGTGTCGGCATGGACCACGGCTTCGAGCCCGTGGGCGCGCAGAAATTTTCCACACTGGCCCAGCGCGTGAACATGGCTGTGCACGTGGCGTATCGATTTCAGCGTCGCGCCGGCCGGCGCGAGCAGATGATGGTTCACCCGCAGGAACCGCTCGCCGACGATGTTGAGACCCGACCCGGGCATGATCCGGTGAATGTCGGCAACCCGCCCGGCAACCGAATTTTCGATCGGAATCATGGCAAGCTTCGCCCGGCCCGCGCTGACGGCACCGAACGTGTCTTCGAACGCGGCAGTCGGCAGCGGCGTCATGTCCGGAAAATATTTGCGGCACGCGAGATGCGAATAGGCGCCGGGCTGTCCCTGAAAGGCGATGCTGCGCGACGGGACGGCACGGGATAATTTTTTTACGGCGTTTTTGCGGCGGGCGGTCATGGTCTCGAGTATCCGATTCAGGACGAACCGGAAGCCAGCAACGCCCGCGCCCGGTCCAGATCGGCGGGAGTATCGACACCGAGCGGAACAGTGTCAACGAGCGCCACATCGATCCGCATCCCGGCCTCCAGCGCCCGAAGCTGTTCGAGCCGCTCCAGCATTTCGAGCCGTCCGGGCGGCAGGGAAACAAACCGATCAAGGGCTGCGCGCCGGAAACCGTAGAGGCCTATGTGATGATAATGCGGCCCGGCGGGCGCCGACGGCACGGTCGCCCGGCTGAAATAAAGCGCCCGGCCGATCCGCCCACCGGTCGCCGGCAACGCGATAACCGCCTTTACCACGTTGGGATCGGTGCGTTCGCGTTCCTCGGTAATTTCGACGGCAAGCGTGGTGATATCGACTTCCGGCGCGTCGAACGGATCGAGCACAGCGGCAATCACCGCCGGATCGATGGTCGGCAAATCGCCCTGAACATTGACCACCGCGTCATGCGCGCCGTCCGGATCGAACAGTCTGAGAGCCTCATGTACGCGGTCGGAACCGCTCGGGTGGTCGGGATCGGTCAGGATGACATGCCCACCGGCGGCTTCGACGGCTTCGGCAATCGCCCGGTCGCCGCAGGCGACGAGAACGGGGCCGATGCCGGATTCGGTCGCCCGGCGCCACACCTGAACGATCATCGGCACGCCGTGAATATCGGCGAGCGGCTTGTCCGGGAACCGTGTCGCGGCGAGCCTTGCGGGGATGATAACGACGGGATTTTGCGGTCTGGACATGAACTTTGACGTCTGGCGGGGACAGGATCGGCGGTCGGGTGCGACATTATACCTCTTGTACCCCGGCGGGAATGCCGTATTCGTAATAACGATATTAGACAGACCGGCGCGCAGCGGTTAAATTTGTGCTGCCGGATCAACCGGTTGCAATATTCACTCTCCAGCGGAAATTTGACATGTCGTCATTCGAACTCAACAAGGCCGTCGGGGCGGTCTTGATAGCGGTCCTTGCGATGGTGATCATCGGTAAGATTGGTGACAATCTCGTGTCGACCGGTGGTGGACATGGAGGCGGTCATGGCGCCGACGCCCCTATGACCGCGAAAGCGCTTGCAGCGAAAAAGAAGGCGCCACTTGAACCGATCCTCGGCATGCTCGCCTCGGCCGATATCGCCGCGGGCGGCAAAGTCGCCGCAAAGTGCAAGGCGTGCCACGACTTCAAGAAAGACGGCAAAAACAAGATCGGTCCGAATCTGTGGAACGTGGTCAACGCCAAGCGTGGCGCGGTTGCCGGTTTCGGGTATTCGAAGGCGATGACGGCCAAGGCTGGAAGCTGGACCTATTCAAACCTGAACAAATTTCTCGCCAAGCCGAAGGATTTCGTTCCCGGTACCAAGATGACGTTTGCCGGGCTGAAGAAAACCAAAGACCGTGCAAACCTGATCGCGTTTCTCCGGTCTGCGGCAGACAGTCCGGCACCGTTGCCGAGCCAGGTCGACATCGATGCGGCGGCGCAGGCACTGAAAGCGGCAATGCAGCCCGCGGCGGATGCCGCTATGGCGGCGCCTGCCCCGAAGGCGGCGGCGGTCAAAGCCGTCAAACACGCGGCGGCCCCGCCAGCGCCGATGATGAACGTCGCCGAGATGGTCGCAAAAGCGGATGCGGCGCGCGGCAAACGCGTCTTCAACAAATGCAAGGCCTGCCACTCTATCACCAAGGGCGGCAAGAACGGCATCGGTCCCAATCTGTGGAATATCGTGAACCAGGTTCCGGCGTCGGTCGACGGGTTCAAATATTCGACGGCGATTCGGGGGCTTAAAGACAAGCCGTGGGATTACGCAAATCTGAACGCGTTCCTGACAAAACCGAAGGCTTATGCAAAAGGCACCAAGATGACGTTTATAGGTCTGAAGAAAGACAGCGACCGCGCAAACGTCATCGCCTACCTGCGCGGTCTGAGCGATTCACCCGTAGCGCTCAAATAAATCACCGGCATATTCGCGAACAGGTAGGCTGTTCGCCGGATTTCGGCAGGCGTTTACCAATTGTAAACCACTACGGATGCTGGGTAAGGTTCGAGCAGTAGTTCAGTAGTAGTTCGGTAGGGTTATTAGTATGCGTTTATTGGTGGGGGGGGGGCAGTG
>Ga0302127_10001564_pt1 | contig 13594 bp, 11 predicted proteins | sample CB4_SCM_MG_FD_204452 | JGI IMG/M metagenome (GOLD analysis project Ga0302127, IMG submission 204452) | Marine microbial communities from Western Arctic Ocean, Canada - CB4_SCM | ecosystem: Environmental > Aquatic > Marine > Oceanic | place: Canada: Western Arctic Ocean | collected 2017-09-24
GTAAACTGCAAACAGAAAATGGGGTTGCTAACTTAATTAGAATTACGATTCCGGAAGGGTCTAACATTTGGGATATAGAGCGTATTTTAAATCAAAATGGGCTACCTATCACTGGCGACTTTGATACGTTTGCACACACAGAAGCCAAGGCTTATTTTAAAAACGACTTTTCTTTTTTAGCGGATATACCTGTAACCACTATTGAAGGTTATTTGTTTCCAGACACCTATTACTTTTCTAAGGAAAGTACCAACATAACTATTGTTAAAACCATGCTAAACCAATTTAGCAAACGCATGCTACCTATTTGGGATGCTGCGCCTACATCTAATATAAGCCCCAAAACACGCTTTAATTTTCATAAAGCACTCACCATTGCGTCACTTATAGAAAAAGAGGCCCGTGTGCGTACTGAGATGCCTACTATTTCATCTGTGTTTTATAACCGGCTAAAAAAACGGATGCCTTTAGCCTCCGATCCCACTATTGTATATGCCTTAGGTAAATCGTATAAAAAACGTGTGTTGTATAAAGACCTTAAAATAGACTCGCCTTATAATACGTACAGAAGGTCTGGCTTTATGCCGTCGCCTATTGCGTCTTTAGGAACGGCTGCTTTTGAAGCAGCGTTAGCCCCTATTAAAACGAACTATTTGTTTTTTGTAGCACATAAAAATGGGTCGCATGTATTTACACCAACCTATAAAGATCATTTACGTGTTCAGAACCTAATGAAAAAAGGGATTTATTAGTTATTAACTATCTACTTCTTCCGAAGTAGGTGTTAAAAACGAATCAACATTTTCACCTGATGGACGAATGTCTAGTACGTTTAATCGCACTTCTTCTTTCGACTTGTGTCTGAAGTTGCTTCTGTTTTTTTCTATAGTGAAAATAACATCGTATTTAGCGTCTGGATTTAAGTTAGAACGTAGTTCACAAAACTTTTCCCATAAACTAAAGCCAACGGCTTGAAACTGACGTGGTGTGGTGTTTCTGTTTTCGTTACCGCGTTTTTCCATTACAGAAAACTTAACATGCACTTTTCTGCTTTCTTGGTACTTATTACCGAAGGCACTGCCTTTAGATAGTAAACAACCTTGTAAATAGAAAATAGGAAATTCGAAACGTTGGCCGTAAGGGGCTAACTTATCTAGTTTCGATAAAAAGCGTTCGTCTAATTTTGAGAACGGTAATTTGTCTATAATTTCGTAATGGTAGTTAAAGTTTTCTTTAGGTATCTTTTTACCTTCGTCTTTAACCCGTTTAACAAACTCTTTTACGTCGTCTGTATGCAATGTAAACCCACATGCTTGGGCATGGCCACCAAAAGCGTTAACCAATTGAGTACCTAGTTTAGTGGTAACTTCCATTTGAAATAAATAACGTTTATGTTTGTCATAAAAATCGGCTTCTACTTTGTCTATAATCGAGTACATGTCTATTTTTGGGATACTTCTTACAGATCCTCTTACATAGTCGTTACCGTCATACTTCGTTAAAATAACAGCTGGTCTTAAAAAGCGTTCTTTTAATCTGTCTGTATCAATACCAATTACACCCGAGTTCCAGTTTTCACCTTGTACGACAATAATGCGGTCTTCTAGAGGCGAAACTTGTTCGCTTATAAGCGTGTCCATTTCTTCTTCTATTTTGTTGGTTAAGTATTTACGTTTTTCGTTAACATCATCTACGTCTGATGCAGCGGCTAAAGCTTCTTTTCTGTTTTCTTCGTTTTTTTCTAATACAGATGTAAACATTTCTGCAAATCTAGATGCTTTTTTAGCATTTTTACGACCAATACCAATTAATAGTAAGTCGACTACCATAGTAGAATCAGGTATACCTTGTTCTGGGTCACCGATACGGCCAGGTGCGTTTAATCGTGGAATGATACTTCTAGATAATTCTCTCGTTTTTGTTTTTTTCGTTACATACACGTTTAAGTGCTTTTAAACCTTCTCGGTTTGTAACAGCAATGGCCTCTATGCCTTTTTGGATAATGATACGATTCATGGGATTTAGCAAACTCATTCTATCGGATAACGTACCCAATGTTGCTACAGATAACATAAAGCTAAGTAGAGACTCTGGAATTTCTTGTTCTTTTGCTGCAAACACGGCTTGCATAAATTTCAAAGAAACAGAAGCGCCTGCTAATGTTTTAAAATAATCATGTTCTACTTCACCTAAGTTAGGGTTAATTAAAGCGTGTGCTTTTGGAAGTTCGTTACCTAAAATGTGATGATCTGTGATAATAACGTCTATGCCTTTTTCGTTTGCATAATCTGTAGCGTTAAGATCTTTACTACCGCAATCGGTTGTAATAATAAGCTTGCCGCCCATTTCTTTTACTTGGTCGATAATACGTACTTGAAGGCCATGGCCTTCTCTACTTCTAATTGGAAATTCGTAAACAACATTAGCACCTAAGTGACGTAATCCGGTTACTAGTACCGTAGCGCCTGTAATACCATCGGCATCAGGGTCGCCATTTATCATAATGGTTTCTTTGTTTTTAAGTGCTTCTAAAACACGCGCCACACCTTTTTCAAGTTCGGCCTTTGATGATATACCATCAAAGTCGTGTAAGAGTGATTCTTTGGGGTTTAGGAAGTCTTCTACTGTAGTATAAGGTCCTGTTCCGATGTTTCTAACTAATAATATTTTGGCTAATAAGTAGTCTATGTCTAATTTTTTAGCCAATTCTTTTACTGAGTTGTCGTCGACTTTAGCTAAGTGCCAACGCTCTCTATTTTGAGCTAAGCCCTTTTCTTGTTCTGTCATAATGAGGCGTATAATAACGTTTTTATTAGGTATTGAAAAGACTTGTTAACTCTAATTCTAACTGAAACCCCGTGTTGGCATAAATAGTTTGGGGTAAAAATGTAATATAGTTAGACGCCCACCTGTTACTAATGGCCCATTTTAAGGCTGTAAGCCACCCTTTTTTAGCGGTTGGTAATAGAATAATATTTATGTTGGCATCACATCTTTTTTTATCAAAGATGTGACTAGCATTTGGTAACACAACCGTTCGCCAGCCTTCTTGATTTAAATACGTTTTTAACGCATCTGGCGTGCTATCAAATACCCCAATAGTTAACGTATGTTTAAGCCAATAATGCTGTTGATTAGGCGACGGCAAAGGGGCTTGGTTTAATAAATCGTTTATGGCTTGATGTAGCTGGGTTTGCGAAATGCCATCACGGCAGGTTGTTTTGACGCACTCATTGGGATGGCAAACATCTATGCAATTATGCACCGAAGACACAATACGATGTGGTACGCGCCATGGACCCCAATGGCAGGCATTTTGAATGCGATTAACGTAATTAACAACCACTGGCACATTAAACCCAGCGGCAATATGTGCCGGGCCAGAATCGGCACTAATAACCAAACTGGCATGCTTAATAAGCCCCATAACATGTGATAAATCACCCCGCCCTACATCATTAGTAAGACGAATATGTGAACACGCTTTAACAATATTTATAGCCGAATTTTTATTGCGATTTAACCCAAATAAAACCATTTTATACTGCGGAAAGTGCAGAGCTATATACTGCACCATGCCAATAAAGTGTGCGTCTAGCATAATGCGGGTTTGGGTACCGGCGTCTAGATGAATGGCGATATATGGCAACGTAATAAAGGGTGTTTGGTGGCTATGCAACTGAACAGGGTATTGATCGGCATCTGTTATGCCTAGGGGACCTAAAAGTTTGGCATTATATTGGCACTTGTGAAGTGTCATATTGTTATAATCTAGCTTTATGGCATGTGTATAAAACAGCTTATTTAAAGCAAACTTTGCATGCCCAATTCTAATAGGTATACCGGCTTTCCACGCTATATAGGCGTAACGCGGTGTTTCCCAACAACCGATAAAACAATCAAATTGATGGGCCTTTAATGTGTGGCTTAGTGCCTGCATGTTAGGCCTGTCTTTTTTTGTACACGTGTACGGTAATGGATCTACGATGCAGCCGTCTACTTGAGGGTCATCGTTAAATAAACACATGTAATCTTGGCGAATTAAAAAATAAATTTTAGCATTTGGAAACTGTTTTTTTAACGGCGTAATTAAGGCAGACGTAACGGTGACATCGCCCAAAACGTCGCCTCTGGCTATTAGTATTTTTTTTGGATTTAGAGCGATCATAAGGCTACATTTTTTTTAAGACGGCGAGTGCTTAATATTTGAAGCTACACGGCCTTTGTTTCGTTTTTCTCTTAGATCGTCTATGTCTTTATCGTCTGGGTCTTGTGGGCGTTTTATAAACATTGTGGAATGAGCGTCTGTTATTTCTTCTTGTGGGCGACCATTAGAATAATAGTATGTTGCTATCGACTTTCGGGTTAGGTTTGGCGGGCATGTTAAGGGCTCTGGGTGACCGTGATACGATTTTTCTGATGTGCTAAACACCACTAACCTGTTAAATAGTGGGGCTACTTTTTTTTGGCACGATTTAATGTGATGTTGACCTTTTTCTTGGTGACCGTCCCATAGTTCAAAGTTTCCACCGTAAGATTCTTCCCAATTTTTATTGAGGTAAATTAATACGTTTAGGCGTCTGTCTAATTTTAGTTTGGGGTGGCGATTAAAATCGATATGAACATCTAGTTTGCCACCTTTTTTAATTTGATGAATCCCACCGCCTCTGTAATAAGGGTCTGGAATCAACCCATCTATACCCGTTAGTTGTTCTAAAAACTGTAAAAAAGGTGCGCTGTTCATGTCTTGTAAAATAGCGGCAATTGGATCTGGTAATTTAGCCACTTGGTCGAAGGCTAGCTTTTTTTCTAGGGGGTTATCGTATTTATAAAAATCGAATTTTTCGGGAGTAGGAAACGCGTCTAATGCTTTTTGTAAATTACTTGGATTCATAAAATTATCGATTACAATGTGCGGAAAAGGGGTGTTGCTTTGATAGGCTTCTTTGTTGGTTTCTGCTAGATTTGTTAGTGTTTTTTCTTCAAATATTCGTGTCATAACTTACGTTCTCCCTATTCGCATGATACATTTAAAGCATGGTACACACAAAACCAACTATATCCTACGCTATAACAGTATGCAACGAAGTTACTGAGATTAACCAGTTGCTTAACTTCTTGGTTAAACATAAACATAAAGACGACGAAATAGTGGTTCTTTTTGACAATAACGGACAACGCCAAAACATTAAAGATGTGTTGATAGCCTTTACTAAAGAGCCCGGGTTTAAATGGATAGACTCTACCTTTACAAAAGACTTCTCTAAATGGAAAAACGAGTTAAAAAGCCATTGCACCGGAAAATGGATTTTTAATATTGATGCAGATGAAATGCCACAGCTGTCACTAATGAAACACGTAAGAAAATTATTAAACGTATTGGGATTATTTGATTTAATTTGGGTGCCCCGTATTAATACCGTAACCGACTATACACAACAAGATGTGGATTCTTTTGGTTGGCGTATACATAAAAAAGGCTGGATTAACTGGCCAGATTATCAATGTAGACTGTTTAAAAACAAACCCCACCTAACCTGGCAAAACACCGTTCACGAAGTACTTGTAGGCGCTAAATTTGAAGCCCATTTACCCGCTTGGACGGGTGCTTATTTTGCGCTTACTCACCCTAAAGATATTCAACGACAACGCGCTCAAAATTCGTTTTACGACACGTTGGAATAAGGTTATTTTTGATGACACAAAAACCCATTCGATTGGCCATTGTACACCCCACTTTTAACACATTAGGCGGGGCTGAAAACCATATTATTTGGACCGCCCAAGCGCTTACTGATAGTGGTTATGACATTACCATTATTGCATCTGGGTTTTCGGTTAAAACCAAAGCTATATTTAAACAAATGGGGTGCACGCTATACAACGTTTGGGTGCCGTTTGTACCCCCGTATGACAATTTAAAACGAAACCTTCTTATTATGGGGTTTAGAATACGGCATTTACTTCATTCGTTTGATGTTATTAATGTGCATAATTTTCCGGCTATTGCTTGGGTTGGGATTGCTTGTAGGTTTGATGCTAGCGCTATTGCGCCCATTGTGTGGACATGTCACGAACCGCCTCATTTTATTTACGAAAACGAAACGCGCCATTTAGCATGGCTTAAGGATGTAGACAAACGGTGTGTGCCTTTGGCCAAACATATTGTTACCAATAGCGCGTTTACACAGCAACATGTGAAGGCTATTTATAACAGAGACTCTCTTGCCGAGCCGTTTGGTGTACCTATACCTAAAACACTAAACACAGCACCCAAACCCGATCACACTGGCGACATTACCATTGGTATGGCCTCTCGTTTGGAAACCATGAAAAACTTTAAACAGGTGTTTAAGGCTATTGCCAGTATTAAGCAAACACATCCCAATATATTTAAACGCATACACATTAAAATAGCCGGAACAGGTAGTACAGAAGCCGCATTAAAAGCATATATACATACACTGTGTATTGAACGTGCCATTCAGTTTTTGGGATTTGTATCGGATGCCGCATTAGACCAATTGTATCAAGACGCGTTGTTTATGGTATTTGTACCGTTTGAAGAACCTTTAGGTCTTATACCGATTGAAGCTAGCTTACATCAATGCCCAACCATTGGCTCTAATAGTGGCGGGCCCGCACAAACCATTCAGCATAACGTTACCGGTTTATTAGTAGATCCGCATAGTGTAGCCGATATTGCCGATGCTATTGTACGTTTTTGTAAAAACCCCCAAGAGGCCCTAACAATGGGTCACGCAGCACAAACATATGCACTAGCGCATTACACCAACACACACACCGCCAAGCGCTATCAAAATCTATTTGAATCTTATTTAGTATCTAAATGCTGAAACTGCATTTTGTATAGTTTGGCGTAGGCCCCGTTTTTAGCTAATAATTGCTGATGCGTACCCATTTCTTTTACTTCGCCTTCGTCTAGCACCACTATTTTATTGGCATGCATAATAGTTGATAATCTATGTGCAATTACAAATGTGGTGCGTTTTTTCATCAGTTCTATTAACGCTTCTTGTACCCATTTTTCAGACTTAGAGTCTAAAGCAGATGTGGCCTCGTCTAATATTAATATTTTGGGGTCTCTTAAAATGGCACGTGCAATAGATACCCGTTGTTTTTGACCGCCCGATAAACGACGGCCTCGGTCGCCTACTTTAGTGTACAGACCGTCTTTTGATTTTTCGATAAATTCCCAGGCGTTGGCTTTTTTGGCTGCAGCTATAATTTGGTCTTCTGTAGCCTTTGGCGACCCGTATTTAATGTTTTCTAAAATAGTGCCTCTAAATAACATGTCGTCTTGCAGCACCATGCCAATTTGCGAGCGTAGTGTGTGAATGTCGTAATTTTTTAACGGCACGCCGTCTATGGTTATCTCGCCTTCTGTGGGGTCGTAAAAACGGGGAATTAAGTTTATTAGCGTGGTTTTACCGGCACCCGACAAGCCCACTAAAGCAACCACTTCGCCTTCTTTGGCTTCTAGCTGTAGGTTGTTTAATACTTTACCGGTGTCTTTGCTATATAAAAAATTAACATTGTTAAATTTAACATGGCCTTTAACGGATGTTTTAAGTGGCGTTTTGTGGTTTTTAATGACAGGTTTAGTGTCGATAATTTCAAACATTCTTTCAGAAGACACCAACGCTTGCTGAATACTTACATATACTTTAGATAACGCGCTAATAGGGTCTATTAACAAGACGATACCGGTAAAAAACGAGATGAGTTCGGGGCCTGTTAGCTGACCATTAGACACCATGTGCCCGCCCAAATATAAAATAGATAAAAACACAGCGCCCTGGCAAAATACCACTACCCCATCCATTAAGGCTTTGTAACGTGTGTTTAACATAGAGAACTTAAAATTACGCATAGATTCTTTTACAAACTTGTCTTCTTCTTTTTGTTCCATCGTATAGGCTTGAACCAATTTAACATTAGAAAGGGTTTCTTGAATAATATGCGTGATGTCGGCTGATTTCCTTTGCACTTTAAACGTGACGCGTTTAAGTAGCGACGTAAAATACATAATTAACACCACAAATAATGGCATGGCTACAAACGTAAACAGGGTTAGTTTCCAGTTCATTACACATAAGTACCCCAACACGCCTATAAAGGTTAAACTTTGTGGAATGACTTCCCAAAATGTCATCATTACGGCTTGGCGCACTTTATCAGAGTCGTTATTTAAACGGGTAATCAGTTCGCCCAATTTCCAGTCGGCATAAAAATGTTGTGAGAAATGCAGTAGTTTATGATAAATATCACGCTGAATATCGATAATAATATGGTTACTAATCCAGGTCATTAAATAGTACTGCCCAAACTGCGCCGCAACTCTAAAGCTCCATAAAATAGCCCCATTAAAAATTTGGTTAGCAAAAAAGGCCATATTTTTATTGGCCACTTCGTTCATTAAATCGCGGCACCAAGGCAACATAAATATGGTACTAGCCGTAAACAACAACGTAAGCACAATTGATAATATAAATTGGGGGATGTAGGGCTTTAGGTATTTTAATACTCTTAAATACTGGTTCATAATTGCATTAGTTTAACCTGTATGAGGGGATTTGTGGAGGGGTCCACATGAAGATAGATACTATCTGAAGGGGGGAGAAGAGGCTCTTGTTTTAAGATGGCTTGAACAGTGGAGAAGAGGCCCCTCAATCCCCTAAAGGGGAAGCGGAAAGGAGCTTGGGATCCGAACTATGAGGTCTGAATTATGAACGCCTCTTTTGGGGGCTCTTGCTGGGGTTTTTTAGCGGCGTCTACTTTAGTATTCTATTTTAGAGATAGGCAATATATTGGTTTTAAATTACAATACTGAATTATATTTTATTTATTACGTTAAATAATAAAAATTTATTTTATAGTAAAACTACTTATGGCACAAAAAAGACATCTTAACTCGACATTTCCTTTACACCGAAAACATACGTTGCTTCCGGCATCGGGTATCAAAATTTTAGGGTCTTCAACACCACACTTGTATAGCCGTTTAAAACAGTTCGCCTTTAGAATGAGGCATGCGCCAACAGATGCAGAAGCAACATTATGGAAACAAATTAACAATAACCAACTTGGTGCTAAATTTAGACGACAACATATAATAGATCGATTTATTGTCGACTTTTACGCTGTTTCTGCTAGGTTAGTTATTGAGGTTGATGGCAGTATTCATGATAAACAAGTAGAGCGTGATCAAGAAAGAACCTTCATTTTAGAGTCACTTGGCCTAGTGGTTTTAAGATTTACTAACAAACAAGTAGAGCGTGACATTCAATTTGTTATATCTGAAATAATTTACTTTCTTAATAGTAGAAAATTATTTTAAAAGATATCGTGGGATGTTTTTTTTGGGGGGGGGCTCGGAGGGGAGGCCCCCCTGGCCCCCTAAAGGGGGAGGTAGTATTTAGGAGTAGTATTTAGGAGGCGTATTTAGTAGATAGCTTTATTGGTACCGAAGGCCGGACTCGAACCGGCACGAATTAAAAATTCATTGGTTTTTGAGACCAACGTGTCTACCATTCCACCACTTCGGCACTTATGGATTATTTTAGCAACAAGTTTGGGTTGGGGCTAGGCTTTATTGTTGGGCAAAATGGGCTTATGATGGGGGTATGATTTCTTTGGTTGTTGTGGCACATAATGCCGAACATATGTTAAAAGCTAGGTTGAGTGATTTTGTGCGCCAGTTTGATGATGTTACTGTGGTTGATGACGGTAGCGTTGATGAAACAGCCGAGTATGTGACCACGCATTTTGACACCTGCCGATTGATACAAAACCCGGCTTATTTGGGTTTTGCTAGAAGTGTAAACCGTGGGGTAAGTTTGGCTACCCATAAGTGGGTACTTATATGTGATGTTGATACCGACATAGGCCCTATAGATAACACAGCCTTAACAACGTTATTAAACCAACCCAAATTGGGCCTGATAACACTAACTAGTAAAACATTTTTAATAAACACCGCTGCCCTACTTGATATTAATGGGCTAGACCCACTTTTTGACCCGTTTGATTGCTTATTAGACGATTTAACTGATAGGTTAAACGCTAACGGATATACGGCAACCAACAGCACCTGCATACCTATAATCAGCCTTACCGAAACCCCGTATATTTATGCATATTTTGAGCCTAAATTACTGCAAACATTTAAAAAACGGAACACCCTACTGCTACGCTGGCGACGATGCCGTACGTGGTATCAGGTTGTGTATGCTGTGCTGTGTGCGTTAAAGCCATTTTTTACGTTACAGATACGCCAATCTAGGGTGGTTGTGCTAAGTTTACGAGCATTGATGCGTTAGCCGTAAGTTGCTACACTATTTTGCCATGACACACACACAAACAAACACGCCAAAAAACTGGCTAGACTTACTAAACGACATGGCCAACCAGGCCGACGACATTGCCATGCATTACTTTAATGGCGACCTTAATATTACACAAAAAAAAGATAAAACTTTAGTGACCCAAGGCGACCTAGAAATAGAACGCGCTGTTAGAAAATCTGTTGGTGACCTGTATCCAGACCTAGCTATATACGGCGAAGAGTTTGGCGCTTGCGACGAAGCAGAACCTTATAAACTTATTATAGATCCTATAGATGGTACGTCTAACTTTATTAGAGGTATTCCATTTTTTGGATCGCTTATGGCTATAGAAGTAAATGGCCAAATAGTTGCAGGTACTATATCTAACCCCGTAACCAAAGATAGATGGTGGGCAGGTAAAGGTACCGGTGCTTTTTATAATGGTAACCCTATTAAAACGTCTAATATTACCGATATTAAAGAAGCTCAAGCTTTTTATGGCAGCTTATACGGTAGCGAAGCCCGTGGCGACACCGAAAAACTATTAAAACTATTAGCCCAAACCAAACGCCAAAGAGGCTTCGGCGACTTTTACGCCCATTGCCTAGTAGCACAAGGCTGCGGCGAATTTGCCATAGACTTCGGCCTAAAACCCTGGGACATCGCACCACTGGGTATTTTGGTAGAAGAAGCTGGTGGTAAGGTGTGTAATTTAGATGGTAGTACGTTTACACCTTATGAGGGGTCTATTGTTAGTGCTAACTCCTCTACGATAGAGGAGGTAGTCCTTGCGGCCTTCCGCCTTTAGGATCCGGAATTTCTAGGGTATTATATAAGCGAAATCTAGCCTCATTATAAGCTTTTTTATCCGCATCGCTTGCGTCTGCTTTTATTTTCTTGGCAAAGAAGAAATTATTCCCATATTTTTTTCCTATCTTTCTTTCAAATAAGATGGGTTGATCATCCTCTGTTAAACCTGATGCATACCTAAATGCAGACATACTATTTTCCGCAATACGATTAATTGTATCGCCACCTTGAATACCAAAAACATCTTTAAGAATACTCAAATCTACTCGAAAAAGCTTGGATTTATCGACACGAACTGCCTCAATAAATTCTTTTACATGTTCCTGTGCCGCTTGCGTGACTATACCCCTCTGTAACGCGTCAATATGAGCACGTAAATTTGGCCCTGGGGGGGGGCTGGAGGCGACACCCTCAAGAACATGCCTATGTCGCCCACCATTGCTGCTGTCAGCACTATTCCTATGTAGGGGTGATGGTTGTGCGGCTCTCTCGAGGCTTGTTCTCACAGGATTAAGTCGACCGACCGGCGACGCTAGGGGCGTTGGATTACCCTCCTTACCCCTGTCTTTTGATGAAGGTGTAGCCATTTCTCTTGATGGAAGTCTTAGCGGGTCAAGTTTACTCGGCGACGTTAATCTAGGTGCTGAGACGTCTCCGTCTCTATTGGCCTCCGCACTCGAAGGTGGATCTATAGGTGGTAGTGGGATACGTACTCTACTCGCGGTTTTTGGTCGCGGAGGGGAGGCTAGGCCCCCCGAAGATAGGTCTCCACCCTTATGTGTCTGCGAGTTGCGCATATTATGGCCTGAAGAACTATCTTTTTTACGTTTGACTGGGGCGCTCTTAGGCCGATTAGATGATGTTCTTTGAGATTTAGGTGTGCTATCAACACAAAAATAACTAATGACTCCTGCTATCGACTTTAAGGCTACGTTATTGGATAGTAAAATAGGTAACTCAAATGGGGTATCTATCTGTGTTTTACTCAATTTAGCACCATGTGTATACTTCAATAAATTGTTTAAATAGGGACACGCACTTTCAAAAAACTTCGCTGTATCTGCTTTTTTTGTTTGATTTGCGTAAGGCATCTCAAGCCTTTCAGAATTTATAACAGCTATAAAACTATCTACATCCGTTACATTAGCCGATACTTCACCTCCTGCTATAATTGGCTTAAATTCGGATAGATATTTCTTTTCATATCCCATTGTTTTTATGTTCGTATATGTATTATCTGTAAGGTTGCGCATCTCAGCTGCAATGGCATCAAGCGTTTTTTTATCAGAAAGTTCAAAGTCAATTACTTCTTTAAACCAACCTTGTACTTTTTGCTTTATTGCTTTATTGCTTGTGTGCTTTGATCATCTAGTTGCCCGCCTGCGCTTTTTACGGCTCCGGTATTTATACTACGCAGTTTTTGTTTAATACCTTTTTGTTTCTCTTTTAATTGGTTTGCGTCTTTTAAAGCGGTATTTAATATTGTTATATTTTCGGTAGTTGGGCTTTCAACAACATCTGTCATACTTTGTATTACCTTATCTGATCCTTCCATATGCTTTACTACTAAATTTAATATTTCTTTAGACAAGGAAGTGCCAGCTTCATTATTTTCAATAGCGGTTTTGCAGATTTCAAGAGCAACTTTAAATTTTTCGTTTTGTATTTCTGATATTAATTCAGCATAAAGGGGGGTAAATATCGCTATTGTATCGTTTCTAAGTTTAGTTTCTTTATTTGCAGCTTCTTTGGCTTCTCTTATTAATTTTGGAGTAAGCAGATTACAGAGTGCTTTTAATTCGTTAATCGATTTACTTGTAATACTTACAACTTTTCCTTCATCATCTTCTTTTTTATTAAATAAGGATCGAAGCTCTGGAATCAGGTATGCTTGTTCGTCTAGTGTTATGGTGTTAAGTTCTTTTTCTATCGCTGTAAGGTTTGCTTTTTCTGCTTCTAGTCGAGTAGTTTCAGCTGTTTCGATATCCGCAATTTGAGTCACAATTAAATTCGAAAAATAATTTTTAGCAGCTCTAGCCACACGCTCTATAATCTCTATAGCGGTAGGGTCTATGTCATTAAACGCGGATCTATCTAATATACCATCATCTTCCACATCAGTAAATTCGTTAATGGCACCAAAAATGATCTTTTGAAATTGCGTTTCTATCGTAGATACAGCTGCATAGTCTCTAGGTAAAAAGTCTGTAACTTTATTTTTTATAGTAGATTTAAATAACGAAGTTAAAGCGTCGTATACTGTACCGGCTTTTTGAATACCTTCGACTAATTTATCTATATTAGAAGAAGCAGGCGTACCATCCGCAGCCGCTGCACTCTTACTTTTAATACTATCAACAGCAGCAAAGAAGTTTTCTAGTAAGGCTTCTTGAGATGATGTTAGTAAATTAGTATTTAATGTTTCAGACTTAACA
>Ga0302127_10001566_pt1 | contig 13593 bp, 11 predicted proteins | sample CB4_SCM_MG_FD_204452 | JGI IMG/M metagenome (GOLD analysis project Ga0302127, IMG submission 204452) | Marine microbial communities from Western Arctic Ocean, Canada - CB4_SCM | ecosystem: Environmental > Aquatic > Marine > Oceanic | place: Canada: Western Arctic Ocean | collected 2017-09-24
ACTTTGAGGCAGCAGCAGGCGTTGATTTCAATTACATCCCATACCGTGGCGGCAGTGAACCTGTGGTGGCAGTGCTGGGCGGTCATATAGATGTGGCAATCGCAAATCCCAGCGAAATGATCGCCAATTACAAGGCAGGTAAATTAAGGGTTCTGGGATTGGCTACCCCGGAAAGATTTTCACCGTTTGATGATGTCCCTACCTTTGTAGAAAAGGGTTATTCAGTAGTAACTGAGCATTGGCGCGGCGTGATGGCTGCTAAAAACGTATCGGATGAAGTCGTAGCAAAATGGAATGAGGTTTTGGCCAAAGTTGTCGTACATCCTGAATTTGAACAGTTTATGTCCAATGCAAATATGTATAATGGGTATTTGCCTGGTGATGCGTTTGCTGATTTAGTAATACAACAAACTAATAAGTAAATAGAATGAAATGATTAAATTTAGCTATAAAAAATGCATCAATATTTTATACAAACTCATAGGTAGGCAGATATGAAGAAATATTCCGTATTTCAATTGAAGTCGCTATTTCTTATTTTGTTTCTTCAGGTTTTATTTTCCGTTGTTGTGTCAGCACAGGATTTGGTAGAGGAAGAGGCTTATTTGGAAACCCTTAAGGAGCGGAGCAAGGGCCGTGAAGTCGAGGCATTCAAGGATCCATTCGTGGGCATCACTACCGATGGCAAAGCAGAAAACGGACTATATCCTTTACGATCAACTGGCGTCTCAACGGCCCCAATAAGCAAAGCAGCTAAGGCCTTTGTTGATACCCTGAATGCAGAGCAACAAGAGACTGTCCAGTTTGAGGCTAATGATATCGAATGGCGTAAGTGGGCAAATCAAGCAAATTACTATAGAGATGGCTTATGGTTTGAAAAGATGAGTGAGTCACAGCGGGCCGCCGCATTCGATATGATAGCGGCCTCACTTAGTGCCAAGGGTTTACAACTGACCCGGGATGCCATGCGCCTTAATGAGACCTTGGGTGAATTAAATGATAATAATTTTGCTAAATATGGAGAATGGAAGTATTGGCTGTCTATCATGGGTGATCCATCAGGATCACAGCCCTGGGGATGGCAACTGGACGGCCATCATCTGATAGTCAATTACCTGATAATCGGTGATCAGGTGGTAATGACACCAACTTTCTGGGGGGCCGAACCTACTGTCGCCCATGCGGGTAAATTCAAAGGTACTGTCGTACTTGCCGAAGAGACGGACCAGGGACTTAAACTCGTACAGTCCTTAACCCCAGCACAGCGTAAAGTCGCAATACTGGACGTGAATAAAAGCGGTGTGAATATACTCAGTCAGGCATTTAGTGACAATGCCATTATCCCCAATGCTGGGGCACTTGTTGCGGATTTTTCTAATCAACAAAAGGAACTGCTTAGGGAGCTGATAGGCTTATATGTAGGTAACATGCGTGATGATCATGCCCGGGTACGGATGGCGGAAATTGAACAATATCTCGATGAGACATATTTTGCCTGGATAGGAGACATCAAGGATGATTCAGCTTTTTATTACCGGATCCAAAGCCCGGTAATATTAATCGAATTCGATCATGAGCGGCCTCAGGGACTGGTAAATTTGTACGAAGATAAATCGGCATTTAAGGAGCATATTCATACAGTTGTTCGAATGCCCAACGGAAACGACTATGGCAGAGATCTGTTGCGTCAACATCATGAAAAACACGCACATGGTCAGCTAGATGAAAACGGTGTTGCTCACTGGCATGGGGAACCACTAGGTAAGACTGACCAGAGTATTGTCCAGGGTGGTGTAGCAATCACACAGGACTGATGTGTTTGTACGTTCTCGTGTAGTAGACGGGATTGATCAGTAACCGAGCATTTTATCAACAACATTTAACATCTTATCGCCGTTGATATATCGACGCAGGTTTTCCCTGACTACCAGCCAGCGCCGCCAGCGACCCTGATCTGTCATGGCGGCGATATGGGGTGTAATAATAATATTGGGCAAGGTCCAGAGCTCATGGCCCGGCGGTAATGGTTCGGGATCAGTAGCATCTATACCGGCTGCTGTGAGTCTGCCGTCCTTAAGTGCCGCAATCAGGTCCTCGTTATTGGTGGTTTCGCCGCGGCCAACATTAATATAGTAGGCACCCCGTTTGACCGAATCGAAAAGCTTGTTATTAAACATACCGCGGGTTTGTTTAGTCAGCGGTAGGGTGTTTACCACCACGTCGGCCTGTTTTGCCAGCTCGTATACCTCATCGGATAGCCCGACATATTCAACAAAATCTGGTCCATTACGGCTGGAGTTACGGGTAGCCAGTACACGCATGCCAAGTGCACTGGCCTTTTCGGCAACTTCAGTACCAATTCCCCCCAGACCTACAACAAGCATAGTCTTGCCCTTGATCTCAATGATACGAATACCTGCTGCACGCCGTATCCAGTTTTGTTCTGTCTGGGCCGAGTGAAGTGGGATCAAACCGCGGCTCATCATCAACATCATACCAATCACATGCTCGGCTATGGGTGGTCCCGAGGTATGCTGGGCATTGGTCAGGATAAAATCCATCTTTCGAATATCCTCTGTTAGACAATTATCAATTCCATGGGCTGAATGTTGTAACCAGTGTAGTTTCTTTGCCTTTGTTATGTACTCAACATTACAGCGACCTATTAATACCTGCATATCACTCAAAATATTTTCATCCAGCTTACGTCCGACCGGGATAATTTCCACATCAGCCACGACTTCCCTGGCTGCTGCCATCATCATTTTCTGCTCATCGCTGTCTGGTGTGTAGCCTGAAATATCAATATAAATCTTGTCCGGTTTATTCCAGCCAGGCTGATCCCTTAAAGGGGTCTCTGATTCATCCAGCCCGAGCTCTGCAATCAGCGCACGTGTTTCCTGATCAGCATTTTGTGCCCATAACACTGTGACTGGCAGGATTAATAACCCTGTAAATAAAATTATCCTTGAGAGTAATTGATTCATGATTTTTACCTGAGTTATTTGCTTAATAATTTCTTAAAACCTATCAACATCATATATGTTTTTAATCTATCTTTACAAATTAGCATCCTTGTCATTTTTCTGATTTAACTCTGTATAGTAAGTCGTATTGGGTCATGCACTTGGGATATGGAAACATGATATAGTTTGTAACCTGTTATTTAATCAATATAACTTAATACTTACGTTAAGAATTCCACTAGCGAATACATAGTAATGTAAACATTAACTGGATTTGAAAAGACCAAGGAGTTAAAAATGTTCCTAAAGGCAATTAACACAAAATTTGAAACCATGGCAATTAATACCCAGACGATAACCTGGGATATGTTGAGGATAGGTTGCGGATTAATGATGGTAGTTGGGCATGGGTACGGCAAGATGTTTGGTGAGAAAGCCAGACCTTTTTTAGGGGGATTGGATTTTTTTGGAATAGACCTGGGTGTGAATATGATGTGGGTTGCGGGGTTTATTGAATTCTATATCGGCATACTAATAATCCTGGGATTATTTACCCGCTGGGCCGCATTACTCACTGCTACCTTGATGGTCATGGCCTACCTATCGTCTCATCTGGCCTGGTTTCCAACTTTCAATGGTGGAGAATTGGCGACAGTGTATTTTCTTATATTTATTACTATTGTTGCCTACGGTCCGGGGCCCTTTAGTCTGGATGCTAAATTATTTGGTAATAAATCAGAATAATTATTTCAATAACGTCAAGGTTAATTAATTAAAGTAACTATAATTAATTATGACAGCAACCCTATGGATATGATCTGAGACCAAAGACAGGGGACTAAGATGAAACTCGCTTTATACATATCTGCATTTTTAATGCTAATGCTGAGTCAGGTGCATGCACAGCGTATGCTGCCCATAAGTCCTGAAGCGATATATTACAATGGTAAGATTGTTACCATCGATCTTGAATCTCATGTATCCGAGGCCTTTGCCGTAAGGGCTGGGCGAATTTTAGCTGTCGGCAGTACCGACGAGATTCAGGCATTGGCGGGGCGAAATACTGAGATGGTTAACTTGATGGGACATACCGTGGTCCCAGGTATGATTGATAATCATAATCATCAATATCACCTTGTCCTCCTTACCTTGCGAGGAATAGATTTACAAAATATTCATTCTCTTGAAGAAATGCTTGAGCGCCTTCGACTTGCAGCCGAGACATCAGCACCAGGTGAAACCATCTATACCAGGATGGGTGGTTGGGACATTGCCGAATTTCCTGAACAACGAGGGCCCACGCGGCAGGACCTGGATAGTGTAAGTCTTGATCATCCCATTATTGTCTTTGAAAGTCGCAGTCGCCAGTACGTCAATTCAGCCACATTGAATACTCTAGGTATTACACGGGATACCAAGGCGCCCATCAGGCTTGCCTTTGGTAAGGATGAAAGTGGTGAACTAAATGGACTGATTAACGGTCGAGGGGCAGCGGCCTTGCATCTGTCAGCCAGGGTCGTTGATCCTCCTACGCTCGACGAACAAAAGACATTAATTACCAGAATGCAGGCCCAGCAAAATGCCATGGGCCTGACAGGGATACGAGATCTGCAACTGTTTCCGGATGTTATGAGGGCATATTTTGAACTCTGGCGAGAAAAAGCAATGACCATGCGTGTGAGCATGGGTCTGGAATTAAACGCTGGTGATGAGGTGCATCTTGAGGAGATGCTCGCACCCTGGGGTGTAGGCTCAGGATTCGGTGATGAATGGTTGCGGATTGATGGTATAGCGGAATTTAATCCCGGGAACCAATTAAGAGAACCTTATAGTGATGGTGATGGTACTGACATCGGTACACTACGTTTGTCTGAAGAGAATTTCAAACAAGCTATTCTGACAATGAATCGTTATGGTTGGCGTCCTACGGTTCATGCTCAAGGTGACAGAACATTAGACCTCGTGCTTGATGCTTACGAGGCGGCGAATCGTGAGCGATCAATTCTAGACAGGCGTTGGATCGTTGAGCACGTTCCACTCATTCATCCAGAGCAGATGGATCGGATCAAACAACTCGGCGTTATGATCTCTGCGCAATATCAACCTTACACACGCTCTCGTACCATGTTGCGAGAGTGGGGGAAGGATAGAACAGAGATGGCACTGCCCATGCGCGATATTCTAGATAAAGGAATAATTGTTTCCGGAGGCAGTGATTGGCCCAGTTTTCCTAACAACCCGTTCCTGAGCATTTATTATTATGTTACCCGCAATACACTGGATATGGGGCCAGTTGGGGTGGACCAAAAGATCAGCCGTATGGAAGCCCTGCGGGTGATGACTCTCAACAATGCATTTCTAACATACGAAGAAGAAATTAAAGGGTCAATCGAAGCAGGCAAGCTGGCAGACTTTGTGATCTTATCTGCAGATATTATGAGTGTACCCGAGGAGCATATAAAGGATATTGTCCCACTAGCGACCTATGTAGGTGGGCGTAATGTTTACTCAAAACCACAGGGCGGTTTTTGATAGTTTAGTCAATACAGGAACGATAATGAAAACTCTTTATATCATTTTATCAGTTTTTATTTTATTACACGGGACTGTGTATGCACAGCGCATGTTGTCCCCCAGCCCAGATGCAGTCTTCTATAATGGTAAGGTTGTAACCATTGATTCTGTAAACAATATTTCTGAGGCATTTGCCGTCAAGGATGGGCGATTTTTGGCGGTAGGTAAATCTGATGAAATACTGGCGATGGCGGGACCAGAAACTGAGACAGTGGACCTCGGCGAACATGCTGTCATACCAGGGTTAATGGATAATCATAATCACCAGTACCATGTTGCCTTGTTGACACTACGTGGCGTTGATCTCCATGGTATTAAATCAATCTCTGAAATGATCGACCTTCTGCAGGGCGCAATAGCTTCTGCTGTCCCAGGAGAAACCATTTATACAACCATGAGTTGGAGTGCCAGTGATCTTCTGGAGAAACGAGGTCCTAGCCTGGAAGAACTTGATCGGATTGGGCCTGACAATCCCATTGTTGTGTACGCAACTCGAAGTCGTTTACATGTTAATTCAGCTGCATTGAAGGTGCTGGGTGTATCGCGACAAAGCGAATCTTCGGCAATGCTTAGATTTGAATTTGATGCTGCAGGTGAGCCAACGGGCCTGATCACTGGTATACCAGCCTCAGTGTTACTCTTTGCAGGGAGGGTAGTGCCACAACCGTCTCTGGATGAGCAAATGAATTTAATTTCGCAGATCCAAATAAAACAACATGCCATGGGCCTCACCGGAATACGCGATCTTCAATTATATCCCGATGTGATGCGGGCCTATTTTGAACTGTGGCGTGAAGGTGGCCTGACCATGCGGGTCAGTATGGGGCTGGAATTGAATGCCGGAGAAGAAGACCAACTTGACGCGATGCTTGGACCCTGGGGTGTAGGTCCCGGCTTCGGTGATGAATGGTTGCGTATCGATGGCATAGCTGAGTACAACCCGGGAGATAGAGTCAGGGAACCTTATAGTAATGGTGATGGTACCTATACTGGCAGATATCGATTGGCTGAAGAGGATTTTATCCAGGCAATTCGTAAGATGAATCATTATGGATGGCGTCCTTCAATACATGTAGCCGGTGACAGAACCCTGGATCTTGTCCTGGATGCCTATGAGGCTGCAGACAGGGACCGTTCTATCAAGGGCAGGCGCTGGATCGTTGAGCACATACAGTTGGTACATGATGACCAAATAGAACGAATTAAACGCCTTGGGGTGATGGTATCTGCGCAATTCCAACCGTATAGAAGAGCGGCAAATAGTGTACGCGTATGGGGAAGACAACGCGCAGAGCGGGCTATGCGTATACGAGACCTGCTGGATGCCGGGATTATCGTCTCCGGTGGCAGCGACTGGCCGGGCTCGCCAAATAATCCATTTATTAATATTTATTACTATGTCAGCCGGGATACAGTTGATTTAGGACCGTTAGGTGTGGATCAGAAGATCACGCGGCAGGATGCCATAAAGGTGATGAGTTTGAATAATGCGTATTTAACCCACGAAGAACACCTGAAGGGGTCGATAGAGCCCGGAAAACTCGCAGATTTTCTTATACTTTCCGATGATATTCTTTCAGTTCCTGAGCAGCAGATCCTCAATATTAAGCCGTTGGCAACATATGTAGGGGGCCGTAATGTTTATAAGCGCCAGGGTAGTAGGTTTTTGCCATAAAAATTGTCGAATCTGAGAATATTATTGCTGTTAATAGGGTAAAACTAAAAAAAGTATATACAGGCTTTTTTTCTAATGTGAATTAATCGTTTTTAGCCATGTATTCGTATCAAATTTGCGCTACACTTCCGCTACTTTCATATTTTTCGTTATCGCAAGCAGGGGTTAAATTATGGCGGAGAAATTTACTATTAATGTTGACGGTCAAGACCATATAATTGAGGCAGAGGCTGATATGCCTTTGTTGTATGCACTGACCAATGAATTGGAACGCAAAGGTCCAAAATTTGGTTGTGGGCTGGCACAATGTGGAGCGTGTACCGTGATTCAAGACGGTGTTGCAATACGATCGTGCATTACACCTATATCATCTATAAAGGGAAAAGTTCGTACCCTTGATGGCATCGGTACAATTGAAAATCCTCATCCCTTGCAAAAGGCCTTTATCAAGACAGAAGCTGGACAATGTGAATTTTGTATAAATGGCTGGATTATGACCTCATTGGCATTTCTTGAAGAAAATCCAAAACGTACTGACGGCGAAATTCGCGAGTTACTGTCAGGATTGCAATGTCGATGCGGTACACATATGGCTATCCTGAAAGCGGTCAGGCAAGCTGCAGATGAGATGGCAGGATAGGGGGAAAGACAATGTTAAAAGAATTGACCCAATTAAAAATTGCCAGACGAGACTTGCTGGTTAACTCATTAAAAGGTGGAGGGGCATTGGTCCTCACTTACAGTCTCCCCATGAACGCGCTGATGGCAGCAACAGATGTGAGCATGCTTCCAGATGCTAGAGAGTTAGATCCGACTAAACTGGATACCTGGATTGCAATTAATAAAGAGGGCAATGTTACGGCATTCTGGGGCAAGGTAGATCTGGGACAAGGCGTTGATACTGCTATAAGTCAGATGGTTGCCGAGGAGCTGGATGTTGAAATAGACCGTGTCGAGACAGTATATGGAGATTCAGTGCAGATGGCCGACCAGGGTGGTGCCAGTGGCAGTTCAGGTTGCACCAGCTCAGGGGTTGCACTACGCGCTGCTGCTGCAGAGGCACGATTGGTTTTACTAGAGATGGCATCTCCGTTACTGAATGCCCAGATAGAAAACCTTACCGTAAATAATGGTGTTATTTATGTTAAAGGCGATCAATCACGCTCTGTAAGTTATGGTGAGCTAATTGGGAATAAAATGTTCAATGTGCCGCTGGAATGGAACGGAAAATATGGCAATAGTCTCGGTCTAAATAGCCGTGCCAAGGTAAAAGATCCATCAGAATATAAGGTTGTGGGTAAGTCAGTTCCGAGAAAGGATCTTGCAGGAAAGATTATCCCATCCACAGAGTTTGTCGTTCACGTCAAAGTCCCGGATATGTTGCATGGTCGAACAATTCGACCAACCGCTGCAGGCGCCAGAATTTCCTCTGTCGATAAGTCTTCGATTAACCATATCCCAGGTGTACAGGTTGTGGTTGAAAAAGACTTTATTGGCGTCGTCGCTGAAAATGAATGGGATGCTATCCGTGCTGCCAGGGAACTTAAGGTTGCTTGGGATGAATCTGACACTGGTTTTCCTACTACTTCAGAAGAAATTTTTAATTTTATCCGCGATGCAAAGGCTGATGAAGCCAAGACTGTTTTGGATGAGGGGAATGTTGATACTGCTATGTCAGGATCTGGAAACGTACTGGATGTTGATTACGAATGGCCTTTTCAAAGTCACGCTCGCATGGGACCGGCCATTGCTGTAGCGGATATTAAAGCCGATTCAGGTACCATTTGGACAGATTCTCAAAAGTATTATGATGGCGCTATCCTTGCTACCAAACTAATGGGCGCCTATAAAAAAGATGAGCCGTTACCAGTGCGTTCTCTCTGGGCACCAGGTTCAGGTTCCTATGGGCGATCTGACGCGGGTGATGGGGTTGCCGATGCAGTTGTACTTTCCAGGGCTGCAGGTGCGCCGGTTAGGTTGCAGTGGATGCGATTTGAAGGGCATGCCTGGGATCCTAAGGGCCCCGCTTCAGTGATACGCATGCGAGGATCGATTGATTCTTCAGGAAATGCGTCTGCGTACCACTTTCATTTAAAGGGTTTTTCAAGACAGGACATCAATTCCCGCGAAAATGACCCCAGTGAAACCCTGGCAGGTAATCTGCTTGGGCATGAACGAACTCGACGCTGGACCATGTCTTCGCCTGCTGATTCCTATGGGTTCACTAATAAACGTTACAGTTGGGAGGCATTAAAACCGTTACGTGAAATGGCCTCTCCATTACGCACCTCCCATTTTCGTGACCCTTATGGCCCAGAGGTGCATTTTGCCTCTGAATCGTTTATTGACGAAATGGCCTATGCAGCTGGTATGGATCCGGTGGCATTCAGGCTAAAACATGTGACAGATCCCCGTGATAAAGACGTTATCAATGCTGCGGCTCAGATTGCTAATTGGCAACCACGCACAGCGCCACGCATGCTAAAAGGTGCTGATGGGGTCATGGTTGGTACTGGTATTTCTTATGCTCAGCGCGGTGGATCGGTAAATGCAGTGATCGCTGAAGTTGAGGTTAATCCTCGCACAGGAAGAATATGGGTCAGGCGATTTTTTGTCGGCGCTGATCACGGAATCATTATCAATCCGTTTACACTGGATCGAACCATCGAAGGCAATCTTGTGCAAACTACCAGCCGCACACTTTATGAGGAAGTAAAATTTGATCGGAAGATGGTCAATTCTGTAGATTGGGTTACCTACCCGATATTAAACTCTATGGATGCTCCGGAAGAAATCCGAATTAAAAAGATAGACCGACCGGAACTGGGTAAACCCATGGGTGCCGGGGAACCAACTACCCGTATTACGCCTGCCGCCATAGCAAATGCGTTTTATGATGCTACTGGGATTCGCATGCGTAAAATTCCATTCACACCTGCGAGGGTGAAAGCGGCTTTGGATGCTGTAGGCTGAGTTGACGAGTAGACCAGGGAAGAAACAAACACTCTAAATAAGTGCCATTGGGTATCCAGGTAACAACTGGTGAATCGTCATAAGTGTAGTTCTCATGGCTGTAGGGCGTTATAGCAGACGCAATGGTTAAAATAGTTTTTACTCATCATTTCGCTGACAGCATTCCTGGTAAACAGTATAATCCTGACAATAGCGGCTGATTCCTGAATATGATTTTTTGCAGAGAATTAACGCATAAATCATCACTAGATATTTTATATTTTTTTAAGGTGTTTACGTATCACCATGCTAGAAAACTATTTACCTATTCTGATATTCCTTTGCATTAGTCTCATTATGGGGACTGGTTTTTTTATAGTTGGATATATTCTAGGTCCCCATCATCCCGATAGTGAAAAGATGTCACCATATGAATGTGGGTTTGAGGCATTTGAGGATGCCAGAATGCAATTTGATATTCGTTATTATCTTGTTGCAATATTATTTATTATCTTTGATCTGGAGATTGCATTCTTTTTCCCCTGGGCAGTGGCACTACGAGAAATAGGTATGGTTGGGTTTTGGGCTATGATGTTATTTCTTGGCATATTGGTTATAGGCTTCATTTATGAATGGCGTAAAGGGGCTTTGGAATGGGAGTAGATGAAAAAATTCATGAACAAGGGATTGTTACTACATCGGTAGATAATCTAGTGAACTGGGCCCGGACAGGTTCAATGTGGCCGATGACATTCGGTCTTGCGTGCTGTGCTGTGGAAATGATGCAAGCTGGTGCCGCGCGATACGATCTCGATCGATTTGGTGTTATTTTCAGGCCCAGTCCCAGACAATCTGATGTGATGATAGTTGCTGGTACACTTGTAAATAAAATGGCGCCTGCATTACGAAAAGTCTATGACCAGATGCCAGAACCACGCTGGGTGATTTCTATGGGATCATGTGCCAACGGCGGTGGTTATTACCATTATTCCTACTCTGTCGTGCGTGGTTGTGATCGAATTGTCCCTGTAGATATATACATACCCGGTTGCCCTCCCACAGCAGAAGCACTTCTATTCGGAATTATTCAATTACAAAAGAAGATCAAACGCGGTAGATCCAACGTATTGTTGTCTAGATAAGGAATTCTCAAGTACATGTCGGATCAAATGGAAAAATTTCATACACAGTTGTGCAAATATTTTGACAACAAACTTATAGCCAGCAAATTATATTGTGACGAAATTACCCTCGATATTGAATCCCAATATGTCGTAGATATATTATCCAGCTTAAAAAATGAACAGGACTTTTGTTTTGAAGAGCTAATCGATTTATGCGGCATTGATTATTTGCAATTTGGTAAAGCTGATTGGGAGACACAAGATACAACCAGTTCTGGATTCAGTCGCGGTGTTGCTCAGAATATATATGATGAACATCTGAATAAACCAGCACGATTTGCAGTTGTTTATCATTTATTGTCATTAAAGCATAATCGGCGACTACGGGTTAAGGCATACATCGAAAATGAACCAGCTAGATTAGAGTCTGTTGTGGACATCTGGGCCTCGGCAAACTGGTTTGAGCGAGAGGCATTCGATCTATACGGAATTTTATTTGAAGGACATCCCGACCTCAGACGCATACTCACGGACTATGGATTTATCGGTCACCCCTTTAGAAAAGATTTTCCTCTTGAAGGAAATGTTGAAGTTCGTTACGACCCGGATAAGAAACGAGTGGTATATCAGCCAGTATCTATAAAAAATCGTGTGTTGGTCCCTAAGGTTATACGCCACGATAATTGTCTTGATAAACCGGATAGTGTTGAACAATAGAAGTTATTTAGTCTAAATCGAATAAAAAAATGCCAGAAATTAGAAACATGACAATGAATTTTGGACCGCAGCATCCTGCTGCCCATGGCGTGTTACGTCTGGTCCTGGAGATGGATGGCGAGATAATTGAACGTGCCGATCCTCATATCGGTTTATTGCACCGCGCAACAGAAAAACTTGCTGAAAATAAACCTTATAATCAGAGCATCGGTTACATGGATCGTCTTGATTATGTATCGATGATGTGTAACGAACATGCCTATGTTCTGGCAATCGAGAAGTTGCTAGGTATTACGCCTCCCATTCGTGCTCAATATATACGCGTAATGTTTGATGAAATTACCCGGATATTAAATCATTTAATGTGGCTAGGTGCCCATGGTCTGGATATCGGCGCCATGACGATATTTCTTTATTGCTTTCGAGAAAGGGAAGACCTTATGGACTGCTATGAAGCAGTGTCTGGCACAAGGATGCATGCAACCTATTACCGGCCGGGTGGCGTATATCGGGATTTGCCTGATCAGATGCCAAAATACCAAACGTCACAATGGAAGAACGAAAATATTGTTGCAGATTTGAATAGTAACAGGCAAGGCTCCTTACTAGATTTTATTGATTCATTCGTAGAAAAATTCCCTCGTTGTGTTGATGAATATGAAACCTTGTTAACTGATAACAGGATATGGAAACAACGTACGGTAGGAATAGGTGTAGTTAGTCCTGAACGAGCGATGCAACTGGGATTTACCGGGCCCATGTTACGAGGATCAGGTATCGAGTGGGATTTGCGTAAGAAACAACCCTATGAAGTATATGACCAGATGGATTTTGATATTCCTGTAGGCGTGGAAGGTGATTGCTATGATCGTTATCTCGTTCGTGTAGAAGAAATGCGTCAATCAAATCATATTATTAAACAATGTGTCGATTGGTTGCGCAAAAATCCCGGACCAGTAATCCTTGATGATCACAAAATAGTCCCCCCAAAACGGGAGGAAATGAAAGATGATATGGAGTCGCTAATACATCACTTCAAATTATTCACTGAAGGATATTGTGTGCCGGAAGGTGAGTGTTACGCAGCGGTAGAACATCCTAAAGGTGAGTTTGGGATCTATCTGGTATCTGATGGTGCTAATAAACCTTACCGGCTTAAAATACGTGCCCCAGGTTTTGTGCATTTATCATCTATGAATGAAATGGTACAAGGCCATATGTTATCAGATGTAGTAGCGATAATAGGAACACAAGATATTGTATTTGGTGAGGTGGATAGATAGTTGCTAGTGAAGATAATATGGAGTAAAAAATAATTTTGACAACTACTGATAAATCAGGTGATAAATATTGAACAACGAACAACGAACAACGAACAACGAACAACGAACAACGAACAACGAACAACGAACAACGAACAACGAACAACGAACAACGAACAACGAGCAACGAACAACGAGCAACGAACAACGAGCAACGAACAACGAGCAACGAACAACGAGCAACGAACAACGAGCAACGAGCAACGAGCAACGAGCAACGAGTAATGAGCAACACACAAAGTGACTGAAGAAATAAAATACAA
>Ga0302127_10001567_pt1 | contig 13590 bp, 9 predicted proteins | sample CB4_SCM_MG_FD_204452 | JGI IMG/M metagenome (GOLD analysis project Ga0302127, IMG submission 204452) | Marine microbial communities from Western Arctic Ocean, Canada - CB4_SCM | ecosystem: Environmental > Aquatic > Marine > Oceanic | place: Canada: Western Arctic Ocean | collected 2017-09-24
CCTTCTAAAGGCGTACCGCTTCGAGGATCTGAAGCCACAATCTTTGTTGCGTCAACAATCATCTTTGAATGGATGTTTTCATAGGTTGAAGCTGGCTCTAAAGAATCTGCAACCATGCCGTCTAGGATAGTGATATCAGAGTTTGGATCAACTCGATCATTTAGCACATCGAGCAATGCGTCGAGGTCGGAGGGGTCCTCATCGGTTGCAACAATGATTTTCAAGAACATCATCTGGCCCGCCCCGAGCAAACCAAGGCAGGTTTTTCTTGCTTGGCGGGCATAGCGCTGTTTGCTTTTCACGATGGCGAGATTGTGAAAACCGGTTTCAAGAGGTAAATGCAAATCCAAAACATCACGGTGCTGGAATTTCAATATCGGCAAAAACTGCTTGCCGATCGCTTCGCCAAGATAGCCATCTTCCATCGGTGGCTGGCCGACGATTGTTGCGGGGAAAATTGCGTTCTTCCGAGCGGTGATCGCGGTAACATTCATCACAGGATATTGTCCAGTCAAAGAATAGAATCCGAAATGGTCACCAAATGGCCCTTCAGTTCTTGTCTCGGCTGGATTAACCCATCCTTCTATCACAATATCAGCCTCTGCTGGAACCATTAGATCTTGGGTGAGTGCCTTTGTGATCTTCAAGCGTTTCCGGCCTAAGAATCCGGCAAACATGTACTCCTCCAAATTGTCCGGCAATGGAGCGATTGCAGAGAATATCAATTCTGGGGGGCCGCCAATGCAAATTGCTACCGGCATTTTTCCATCGGGCCACAACTGTGCGTGATCAGCGCCATGTTTGTGAATTTGCCAATGTAGGCCAAGTTCGGTTGGGCTGAATACTTGGCTTCGATACATGCCCAAATTATGGTCTCCTGTCTTTGGGTTTTTAGTGACGACCAATGGTAAGGTAATGAATCGGCCGCCGTCCATTGGCCAAGTTTTCGGAATCGGTAATTTAGTGAGATCTGTTTCTAGGCGCACTCTTTGGCATGCGCCTTTTCTGACTTTTTTTGGCGGTAAGGAAAGAGCGTCTCGCAATAATGAAAGGCCGGTCCAGGGGCGTTTCAGGATTCCTCCGATGTCTGGCTTCATCAATTTCACAAGCCGGTCTCCAACTTCAGAATTGGTTTTTGCTCCAAGTGCTCGAATAGTCCTATCGTGGCTGCCAAAGAGATTCATCGCCAATGGGATTTCACTAATCTCGCCATTTGGTAAGCGCGGATTTTCAAAAATAACCGCTTTCCCTCCGCCTTTAACCAACCGGTCGGCGATGGCTGGTGCGTCGAGCTCGACATTGACAGGCTCGGTGATTCGCAGTAACTCGCCTTTGGATTCTAAATGGGCCAGCCATCGGGAGAGGGTGGTCCAAGCCATGATGTCCCTATGGGGCATTGTTCATCAATACTACCCGTCCTTCCGTTGGCTTCAAAGACGGTCTAGCCTTGGAAGTGCTATGGCGGCGTGCGACCTATTGGTAATCGGTGCTGGGCCCGGGGGAGGAAGCGCCGCTCTGCACGCAACTCGTTTGGGTCTCAAAGTAATGATAGTCGAGGCCGACCCCGAGGTCGGCGTTCCAGTTCATTGTGGCGAATGCTTATCTCACTTGGCGGTAGAAAACCTTGATCTTGAATTACCAGAGCACGTAATCGCTCTGCATTGTGATGGGATTAGAATAATTTTCCCGGACGGGACTAAGAAATTATTATCCGAAAAAGGTTACGTTCTCGAAAAGCATTTATTCGAGACCTGGCTCTGTGATGAAGCGGTTTCTGCAGGTGCCTCTTTACACCTGTCCCATCGAGTCACTTCTATGAAACGAAATTACAATAGCAGTAATCAATTTGTCAATTGGAAAATTGATGGCAGAGGAATTGAATTTCCAATTGAATGTAAAGCCATTATTGACGCATCTGGAGTGGCGGGGGCCGCGACTAAATTACTCGATATGCCTACAGAAGTCGAAGTGATAGCAGGCTTCCAATACGAGATGCTCAATGTTGAGAATGATGGCTATCTCGACTTTTATCTATGGCCTGAATACTCCCCACACGGTTATGTTTGGATGATTCCAAAAAAAGGCGGTAGAGCTAATGTCGGTCTGGTGACGACCGATAAAAAAGGTGCAATCAAATATCTCGATAAATTTATCGAGGATTCTTACCTAAAAGATAATCCAACCGCAAACCCTCCTTGGCGAAAGGAAGGCATCAAAGTCCGTCCATTCGGGGGAACGATTCCGATTTCTGGACCACGGGAAATTACCACCGGTGATGGCTTAATTTTGGTTGGAGATGCAGCAGGATTCACCTCGCCTCTATTCGAAGGCGGATCGCACCTTGCCCTCTGGAGCGGCCGCCAAGCAGCGAGGGTGATGGCGCAAGCTATCGCCGACAAAGATCTTTCAGACCAAAGGATGCAAAGTTATGCCAAAGCTTGGAAAAAGAAATTTCCACCATATCACAAAATTCTCAAAGGCAAAACCTCTCTCTATGAATTGAGCGACCAAGAATTATCAAATATGGCCCATTGCTTGCCAAAAGAACTTGGTGCAATGTCACCGTTGGACAAATTATGGATCGGGACTAAAATTCTAGTTCGCCACCCACTCCTCTACACAAAAGGCGTGATTAGCGTTTTACTTTCCTTCGGTTATAGTCGGGCAAAGCACTTCGGTTGGTGAGAGATTGGAATCACTTCTGATGCCTTTTGCAATTATTGTTGCCGCGATAATAACCATTTTTCCCAATCAATATACTCGGAGCCTATCTTGGATAATGGCAATTCCCTTCATACTTTTATCATTGATGTTTTTGGTTGATTATGATCTCAACAAATTGGTAGGGAATTATGGTGGACCTCAATTACCACTCCGCTATAGGTTCGCAGCAACTTGGGCGGCCAGGGAAGGTCCAATCCTCCTCTGGGTCGCTTGGATGGCATTATTGGCGACGATTTGGAATAAACCATTCAAAAACGAATCAAATGAATCCACGACAATGCGATTGCGATTGATGAATGGATTCTCCCTCACACTTTTATTGATCTCATGGTCGATGAAGCCATTCGAATTGGGCGATGGCAGCCGGGGGGCTGGTCTGAACAATTTGCTTCAAACCGATTTAATGGTTATTCATCCACCCTTGATCTTCTTGGCCTATTCCTTCTGTATCACTCTCGCGATGACTGCAATAGCTGGATTGTTAACCGATACAAAAGGCTTGAAGCATCGTTTGGTAACCATCGCAAGACCAGCATTTTTCTTTGCTACCCTCGGGATTGGATTGGGAGGATTATGGGCTTACCTAATCTTGGATTGGGGCGGTTATTGGGCCTGGGATCCGGTTGAGACCGGGTCGATGTTGCCGTGGATTGCAATCATTGTTCTGCTTCACCTGAGGACCCGTCCGGGGAAAGCCGACGATTCTATTTGGGCAGGCGTAGCAATCGCTGCTGGCGCATTAGCCATTTTTGCAACGATGATAACCAGAGCAGGAGGGGTTTGGGCGGTGAGCGTCCACACATTTGTCGTGAGTAATTCAGGCACTCCACCAGACGATGTTTTCGGACGACTAATGATTTTACGTCAAGATCCCAGCGGGGTTGAAGTCTTGGTATACCTCATGGCGATAATTCAATTTATGTCGTTTTATTTAGCCTCTCGGTTCAAAACTTCATTCTCAAGGAAATGGTTGTTTATACTGCCCTTAATCGCTTTACTCGGACTTATCTCCGGTGGAGATGCACTCGATGGTTTCCCGCCTTCCCTCTTCGTTTTAATCGGAATCGGTCCTCTGGTAGAAGCCGGGATAAGAAGATTTAAAATCGGCTTTGATTGGCTTTGGTTAACCATTCCTGCGGTGATGATGGGCTTGTATTTCTTCCATGGGATGTTTTTGTTTCAGTTGATATCTTCTCTGTTCGCATTTGGGTTGATACTTTCAGACCAGCGAATGAAAGCTTGGGGCTGGGCAAGCGCGGGTATTACCCTGTTTTTAGCCGCATCTTGGGCAGGTATGTTCGAGATGTGGATTAGTGCCGTAGGAATGGCAGCATTTGCTTCTCCTTGGCTTGTTTCCCCCGATGAAGGCGAATTCGATTTGGCCTTCAAAGAGCGTAAATTCCAGCAAAGAATTGCGCTTTGGACGCCGGTCATAGTGGTCGGTCTCTATCTAATTATCACCTTGGTAATCTTGATTTCATCTATCGATGCGATTCAATTATCCGCTCATGAATTATATGGAACCCCATTCATCGTTTTGGTTTTGCTTGGCTTGTCCGCTTGGTCGATGAGAGATCGCCCCGAGCGAGTAAAATGGCTATTTGCCCTACCGATAGTTCTAATTCCAATCTCTTGGTTATTAGGTAATCAATTGGGTTATGATTCGACCGATATCCTTGGAGCAAGCATTTCCAGAGGCCAAATTGCAATAGTTATTTTGATTCCTGCTTTGCTTGCATTACCCGCAACAATTAATCTTATCAAGCAAAATTCAGAGCGGAAAGGAATTCCAATGTGGGCCCACGTCATTCATTTTGGTTTGGTTTTGCTAATCATAGGCCATGTCTTATCGACCACGATAATCGATCGAGGCTCCTATTCTCATAGCGTGACTTTGGTGATGGATGAGAAGGTCGAATGGGGCGATTATGAATTTGAATTCATTGAAGTGGTCACTCAAACCGAAGACTTAGAGGTCGGGGACGGTTACTTAGGCGCGATAATCAATATTTATCAAGATGGCGAGTTGATAGACACGGTTGAGCCAGGGGTGCTGAGGTTTGGCGGCAGCGCTCGGTCAGAGATTGCAAGATCGGTGATGTTACACGGCGACCTCGTAATCATCTTGGATGGAACTCAAGCGAAATCATTGATGGAAGGGAGTGACTTGGTAAGAGTAATGGTTTACGATTTGCCAGGAATACATTTGGTTTGGGCTGGCTGGGCCTTGATACTTATCGGAAGTCTAGCGATTTGGCGACCTAAACCGCGCCCGCTCGATTCATAAGGGGATGGTTGGTCGCCGGTTTGCCCCCCTAGGGGGTGTTAGGTGAGAAATCATGGAAGAAGGAACCATTGTCCACGTAGAGTACGACTTGTACAACGCAGAGTCCGGCGATTTGATCGAGACCACTCGTGAAGACGTCGCTAAAGAGCAAGATATGCATCGAGAGGGCCACTCCTACACTCCATTGGTCTGTGTTGTCGGATCCGGCCAACTTATTTCGGGCTTCGAAGACAGCCTATTGACTGCAAAAGCAGATGAGGATATCACTTGTGTAATCGCAGCAATAGATGCATATGGCGAGAAAGACTCCGATCAAATCGAGACTCTCTCAATCGATAAATTACTACGTCACGTCCGTGACCCAAAGTCGCTTTACATCGGGGGCCCGGTAACCATTGATGGCCGCACAGGAGTTCTATCTTACCTTGCAGCAGGCCGCGCTCGTATCGATTACAACCACCCCATGGCTGGTCGCAATCTCAAATACGATTACAAGATTGTTAAGGTAATCGAAGACAAATCCGAAAAGGTTGCAGCTCTATTAGAATCAAATACAGGCCACGAAGGCTTCGAGGTCACATTCGATGGTGATGACTTGAGCATTACCGTGCCACAAACTATGCTTTTCGATACCAATGCTGCAATGCAAAAATTCCGTGTCGTCACAGTTCTACGTGATGCAGTCAAGGCTGGCAAAGTTTCGTTTGTCGAGATTCACGAACCTCGTGTCGCAAGCGAAGAAGAGCATGTTCACGAAGAAGAGCATGTCCACGATGAAAATTGTAACCACGACAACGAAGAAGAGTGAGCCCAATCGGGGCAAGGCTCATCATCTGAAAGTAGGTGAGTCAACACCATGGACGATACCGAGTTCTCCAAGGTTGAGAATGGCTTGATGGTTTTTTTAGGCCTTCTAGCAACATTAATCTTGGCCGGTTTGATTTTTGCGCCTGAAACATTTTGGGATAATTTTCTTAAAATCTATGTTTGGGACCCGATAGTCAAAGATGCCGGGGTGAGCGGAGACGCAAGTTATTCTCTGGTCAATACCGGTCTTTACATTGGAGTGATGATCGCAGCAGTAGTTATTCTTCAAGCATTATTTCGCCGCTGGCAAATCCCTTGCGATGATCGGATGATTTGGGCTTTGATCGCTTGGGTAGCCCTCGCTCCGGTACTGAGAGTGTTGGAAGATGCGGATTTCTTCAACGATAGTACCGACATTTTTTTCATTTCACCTATAATCCATCTTCATCTTGCTTCTTGGTTGATTCTCTCTGGATTAATCGGTAAATTCTCTAAGGATAATTTGATGATGATCTCCTTGTTATTGGCGGCTTATACCTTCTTTACTGCTGCCTTGATACAACCTAATTGGGCAAATCATGAGATGGGAACCTTTTGGGCGATGGGGGGTAGCATATTGGGCGCTATTGCCATTGTATTGGTTGTTCACAACACCTCTGCTTGGGACTCAATTCCACGTTCAATGTTAGCCTTTTCAAGCGGGCTAATCGTGATGGGATTGGGACATTGGGCTCAATTATTTGCAACCCCGTGGATCCAAGATAGCAATCGGTTCCCGGTCGATAATGAGGCGCTTTGGCCACTTCTCGTGGTGATTGGAATCCCAACTTTAATTACTTGGGTAATTTGGAAAAAAGGCGTTGAAGATCTCGCACAATTGCGATTGTGCGGTTATGAGCCAGGAGTTATACCAGATAGAATAAATCTCAAAGATTGGGAAGCAGAAGACCGTTCGGCTCACCCGGTCGAGATGCTAACTCCAAAGGGAATTTTAGCAACTCCAATGGTTGCGGGAATTCTATTTGGTCAATTGTGCGATGGATTGGCAACCATGGTCGGAATAGATTGGTTTGGCTATAAGGAAAAGCATCCGATTAGCGATATGGTGATCCAGTTCGGCGATTCATTGGGTCTTCTTGGCAACGGGGCTTGGTTATTCTTTTTGGTCAAAGCATTACTTGTTGGCTTGATTGTTTTTATGTTTACTCAAATGAGGGTGGAATCCCGTCAACAACACCTTCGGGCTCTGATCGTTCTTGCGGTTATGATTGTCGGGATGGCCCCAGGGTTGCGCGATATAGGTCGCTTGGTACTTGGGGTTTGAGCGGTTGATTGAAGACAAACCCCCCATTCGCTATAATCGGAGGGGAGATAATTGGACCGTTTAGCAACCAGTGTCAATAAGGCAGATTCTGATTTCATCAGGCGCCGTGACCATAATCTATCGCTTATTTCCACTCTTCGCCAACGTCTTGAGCACGTTTCAAATGGTGGCGGCGGCAAATATGTCGAGCGTCATCGCAGCCGGGATAAGATGCTTGCACGCGAACGAATTGAAAAGATAATCGACCCAGGTACCGCGTTCTTGGAACTCTCGCCTCTGGCCGCGTTCGAATTATACGATGGCCGAGCAAATTCGGCCGGGATAGTGACTGGCATCGGAATTGTTCATGGCCGTGAATGTCTATTTGTTGCAAACGATGCTACGGTTAAGGGTGGTTCATATTATCCGATGACGGTAAAAAAACACATCAGAGCCCAAACGATTGCCCACGAAAATCATCTGCCATGCATTTATCTTGTCGATTCCGGCGGGGCATTTTTACCGATGCAAGATGAGGTCTTTCCCGACATCGGTCATTTTGGCCGTATATTTAGAAATCAGGCAAAGATGTCTGGCGATGGCATTCCTCAAGTTGCGGCCGTTCTTGGTTCTTGTACCGCCGGTGGCGCTTATGTGCCTGCGATGAGCGATGAGAGCATCATCGTCAAAGGAAACGGAACCATTTTCCTCGCCGGCCCACCTTTGGTCAAGGCCGCTACCGGTGAAGAGGTAACAGCCGAGGAACTCGGCGGGGCCGAAGTCCACACCTCTCAAAGCGGCGTGGCCGACCATTTTGCCGAGGATGAAACAGAAGCTTTGCGAATGGTTCGTAATGTGGTCGAAAACCTTGGGAGCCGTGAATTGGCACCTTATGATAAAACCGAAGCCCAAGATCCCCATCACCCGATAGAGGATTTGCTTGGACTGATCCCTGATGATAACCGAACTCCAGTCGATATCAAGGAGATAATCGCCAGGATTGTCGACGGTAGCCGATTCCACGAATTCAAAGCCAGATATGGCACAACTTTGGTTTGCGGCTTTGCCCATATCCATGGCTATAAAGTCGGCATCATCGCAAATAATGGTATCTTGTTCTCCGAATCATCGCTCAAAGGAACTCACTTTGTCGAGCTTTGTAGTCAAAGAGGAATTCCATTGGTATTCTTGCAAAACATCACCGGATTCATGGTCGGCAAGGCTTACGAAGCAGGTGGTATTGCTAAAGATGGAGCGAAACTTGTAACCGCGGTTTCATGTGCTAACGTGCCAAAATTCACCGTAATTATCGGTGGCAGTCACGGTGCGGGAAATTATGGAATGTGTGGCCGGGCTTTCGATCCTCGATTCTTATTCATGTGGCCCAATTCAAGAATCTCGGTTATGGGTGGGCCTCAAGCTGCAGATGTATTGACCACGGTCAAACAAGACCAACGCGCCCGAGAGGGATTGGAGCCGATGGCCGGCCAAGAGTTAGCAGATTTCCGCCGCCCGATATTGGAGAAATACGAGACCGAAGGCAGCCCATATTATTCGACCGCAAGATTGTGGGATGACGGGATAATAGACCCTAGAGATACTCGAGATATACTTGGATTATGTATTGGCTCGAGTCAAAATGCAAAATTGCCAAATGAACGATTTGGCGTATTTAGAATGTAATTGCAAAATTAAATTAACTAATTGGAGATTTGAACATGAACAATCAACCATCTACTTCACTTATTCAATTGGACATCGATGGTTGCATCGCAAGAATCTCCTTGGCTAGACCAGACAAATACAATGCGATGAATATCGAGATGATCACCGAGTTGATCGATACCTTTACCTGGACCGCGCAAAACTCGGTAGGTGTTCAAAATCGCTTGCTTGATGATGACGGAAACCAGTTGTTGAGAGTGTTGGTTTTGAGCGGCCAAGGCAAACATTTCTGTGCTGGCGCTGATATCAATATGATGAGAGATGCTGGAGCAAATACCTTGGAGGAAAACCGCATCGACTCAAAGCGGCTCGACAAATTATTCCATGGCCTTTGGTCACATCCTTGTTTTACAATCGGTTTGATACAAGGGGTTGCCCTTGGGGGCGGAGCAGGATTGATCGCTTGTCTCGACCATGTAATCTGTGAATCGGGAGTGAAAATCGCCCTGAGCGAAGGAAAACTAGGAATTCTCCCTGCGGTAATCGGCCCCTATGTCTATCGAAGGATGGGAAGTGCAAATTTCCGTCGACACGCAATGCTAGCAGGCCGAATGGATGTAAACGAAGCGTTAAGAATCGGTATGATCGATGCCATCAGCGACCAACTCGATGCGAGTAAAGTGATCGGCGAAGTTCTCTCCACCGGACCGTGTGCGGTGAGCGCAGCTAAGCGCTTGACTGTCGGATTTGATCGTTGGTCGGGAAATGATGAAAGCCTTAGAGATTGGACTCTGGATTTTACTACAAAGATGCGAGGGAGTGAAGAAGGTCAAGAGGGGCTGTCCTCCTTTTTGGAAAAGCGAGCAGCAAATTGGAAACCAGAGGAGTGAATCATTGTGCTCAAACGTGTTCTCGTCGCCAACCGCGGTGAGATAGCGTGCCGGATTTTACACGCTTGCCGTGAAGCGAATATCGAAGGGGTCGCAATTTTCGCAGCCAATGATGCCGGGACTCTGTTCACAGAATTGGCTGACATTTCAATTCAATTGGCCGGAGAAGGCTTAGCAGAAACCTATCTGAATCAACAGCAAATTATCGAGATCGCCCAAGAAAATGGTTGTGATTCGATTCACCCCGGTTTTGGATTCCTATCCGAGCGTGCAGATTTCGCTCAAGCGGTCATAGATTCAGGCCTAATTTGGATCGGCCCATCCCCTGGAGCCATCACCCAGATGGGCGATAAGATGACTGCTCGAATTACCATGAGAGCAGCCGGGGTACCGGTAATTCCCGGTGAAGAGGTCGATGGTGGGCTCGAACAAGTTCTTGCGGTCGCACCATCGGTCGGATACCCACTTTTGCTCAAAGCGACTTCTGGTGGTGGAGGCAAAGGAATGCGAGCGGTCCATGATCCTGCAGACCTCGAAAGCGAAGCCAAGGCCGCGATGCGTGAAGCGCTGAATGCATTTGGCGATGACCGGATATATGTCGAGCGCCTTTTGGTCGGCTCCCGTCATATTGAAATTCAAATTTTAGCCGACCAGCACGGTCGAACTATCCATTTGGGTGAACGCGAATGTTCGATCCAACGGCGCCACCAAAAGGTGTTCGAAGAAAGCCCGAGTGTGGCTTTAGATCCTGAACTGCGCGAGCAGATGGGCGAGGCTGCTTGCGAAGCAGCCCGAGCAGTCTCGTTCGAAGGAGCGGGAACGGTCGAATTTCTTTTGACCCCAAAAGGTGAATTCTTTTTCCTTGAGATGAATACCAGAATTCAGGTCGAACACCCGGTTACCGAGATGGTGACCGGCGTAGATTTGGTCAAAGAGCAATTGCGTATCGCTGCAGGACAACCGATGTCCTGCCCGTCGATTATTTCGATGCGAGGCCATGCGATTGAAGTCCGTCTTTATGCTGAGGATCCCAGCAATAATTTTCTCCCTGCAATTGGAAAGTTGCAGGTTTTCAAACCACCGACCGGTCCGGGCGTTCGCCTTGATACCGGGGTTAGACAAGGTGATGAGGTCACTCCAAATTACGACCCTATGCTGGCTAAACTGATCGTTTGGGCACCCTCGAGAGAGGAGGCGTTAGCACGAATGGCCCGCGCTCTTGACAAATTCGTGGTATTGGGCTGTATTACCAATCTCCGCTTTTTGCGGGAATTGTGCGAGCACAAAGATGTGGTCGAGGGCTGGACTACCACGGATATGATCGACCGGTTGTGGCCGGATGGTTGGTCACCTGACCAAAATGAAATTATCAGAAAGGCAGGATTGTTGATCGCCTCGAGTTGTGAAGCCACAGCTTTCGGAAAAACGGTATCTTCAATATATTCAGAACACGTTTCACCGTTCGCAACTCTAAACCGGAGGTTCCCTTGATGGATTTCAAGACTAAGGATGGAATTTTGGAGATAGAACCGCAGCGCAACGGTTCTCAGTTCTCTTATGAAGGTTTGATCCTTGATTTATCAGGGGGTTTATGGCTTGAAATCGATGGACGTAAACACAAAGCGCATGCAACAAAAGTGGGTGATGTGTGGTGGGTTCACATCTTGGGACATACCATGTGTTTCGAGCTGATAGAGCCGGGGGCTACCGGTGGAATGGAAGAAGGAGCAATGACCTCGCCGATGCCTGGTAAAATCCTAGAAGTTTTGGTAAAAGTCGGTCAACAGGTAAAGACAGGTCAGGCTCTAATGATAATGGAAGCGATGAAAATGGAACACAAAATTGTCGCTAATCAAGACGGTATTATTCAAGAAATTCATTATGAGCAAGGGGCGCAAGTAGATCAAGGGGCCCAGTTATTGAGCATCGAATGAGCAGTTTCACCTCAAATCAGCGCATATATTTTCGTAACCTCAAGAACTTGTTTTCTAAATCTGAGAATTACATTTAGGGCAGAACTTCCAACTACCTTCTGAAATCCAGGGACTAAGGATTTGGATTAAAACCTCAAAAGCAGCAACATTACATCAGTTCATGGCCAGCGACGAGCAATATAATTGTGATTATTAACAATGCTCTTTGAGTATGTAGTGCTCTTGCTCTCTTCTTGATTGCTTTTGGTGGCCACTTCCACATAATCAGCCCTCCAAGAACTGACATTGCTAACAATCCAAGCCAGCCCGCCCATGCAGCAGAACTTTCCCAATCGGGCATTTGGGAATCGATTCCATGAATGAAACCCACTATGGTGGCGGCAGTACCAACAACGATATGTATTCTCAGCATCCATTTATTGAATCTCAATAATTTCTTTTTAGAAGCCTTGAGATCTTTAATTCCCCAACGTTCAGCATTTTTCTTAAGTCCAGTTTTTTGTAACCATATGTGTAGTGGTTTCCAAGCGATGAGTACAATAGTTGCTATCAAGAGGGATTTAGCGAGTTCACCTAGATCTTCGCCGTCCATACCAAGTATCTTTTGCTCATCATCATCATGGTCATCATCACCATGATCATCATCACCATCTGCAAGTGCTGTGGGCAATAGAAGTAAAAGTGCCAGAACCAAGCACCATCTAAGACGTTGCATGGTACCGGCGTCAGCATTACCGATATTATTGGTACCTATGCGGTGGCCGCGTGTGAGCTGCCGGTGGAATTTCGAAGGTGAGTTCAATGTAGAGGTTGAGCAGCATCGGCTCTAAACGCCCGCTTGTAGGCAAACTTCCACAACGGCGCCATCTGTTCGTGAAATTCTTCCAAGGAGATCTTCCCGTCTTCCCCACCGAATCGTTTCATGTAGGCCATAGCTTCGTACGACGTCATACCCCACTCGACAAGTAGCAATTCCATCTCCATCAGTTCGATATAACCCGATTTGTCGATATCGAGGAATTCGAATATACTTTGCGCCTTTGTTTTATCATCATCGTCCATAGTGCCAGAGGTCTTCACAGCCATCACCCGAGACTCCACATTTCCTAATGCCCAAACGCTCTTACGGAAGGTGTCGAAATCAATTCCTTCGCTTCCACCACAGCGATCAAGAAAAGCTTGCATTACGTGAGGTGTGGCATGCCATGAGGTGAGCAAACTCTCGATTTCCTCGACATCAAGGGTGCCTGACTCATCGCGATCTAATGATTTGAAAGCTGCCTTTGCAGCGTCGATCTCATTGTATTGTGATGAATCTTCTTCAGTATTGGATTGTAACCACAAAGCGCGAGCATCGTTATTTATCGTTGCTGAATGGGTACGTTCTTCCATAAATGTGCGGTATTCGTTCTCTGTTGGTTGCATAATTAACTTGTACAGTTTGATGTGCACAATTATTCCAACGCAAAATAATAGAAGTCCGGCAGGACCTACCACGAAGTGTATTATTGTAGCACCGCCAGCCATAGTTCCTACAGTATAGGTGGACTCTGGAATGGCTTTATTGACCCAAAGAGCCCGACCATATATTCGTACGAACGCGTATGCCTGAAGCGTAATCCAAGTTCGCTCTACCCATATGAGACTGGTTGGATCTAGTGCGACGTGCACGGCAGAGTAAATATGCAGGGTCGAAATACCGATGTATGCAGGTACCATGATGCCTTTTGCACCGAATACGCCCGGTGTCTGAAAGAGAGAGGTTGGGCCATGTGCTACAATCACACAGGCTGCCATTATCAGGGCCCAACTAGCACCATCAAGCAGGATACTTTGACCAGTGTATAGGCAATACCATGCCAATGCACCAACGATTACTTCTGAAGTACCGCCGATGATATGAGTCACAATAGAAAGTTTCCGCTTCGGCAGCATGAGGTATTTTGGATGCGGTGGTTGGGTCCAATGGTAAAAAATAAT
>Ga0302127_10001568_pt1 | contig 13585 bp, 10 predicted proteins | sample CB4_SCM_MG_FD_204452 | JGI IMG/M metagenome (GOLD analysis project Ga0302127, IMG submission 204452) | Marine microbial communities from Western Arctic Ocean, Canada - CB4_SCM | ecosystem: Environmental > Aquatic > Marine > Oceanic | place: Canada: Western Arctic Ocean | collected 2017-09-24
GAAATTTCTTTTATTATTAAAATCAGAGACGAAGAAGGAAAGAACTTTTGCGCGATTGGTTGTCTAGAAGAAAAAGAAACGTACCCTCGTCCATCGTCTTCGTCGTCAGAATCCGGGCTAAACCGAAGCACGTTGGAATTGGAGACACCAGTGGTCATCTCGATTTCCACAGACTCTATCTTCTTCGACATTTCTGTGGATGATGAGAGCAGCGGTGTTAGTCGAATACAATAATGAAGAGGTCAATTACAATAAGATCGTGTGGAAATCCCAAAAAAACAAAGACAAAGGGAAAGAACGAAAAAGAAGAAAGAGAAAAGAACGGAAGCGTAGTTCGCAAGGGAGGGGGTCAACAAAATGCTAACAACTAGAACAAATATATTTACATTTCAACCGTGCTTACTGCTACCACTGCTACTGCTATGTCTATTATTACTGCTACTACTACCACGCCTAGAAGGAGAAGAAGAAGAAGAAGTTCCTAACAACGCCGCTCGTGTAGAGCTGCTCAGTCTACTCAAAGACTCTCGCAATCCTTGATTTTGAACGCGATCGTTAAACTCATCCTCTTCTTTTCGCCTATCGCTCTCTTCTTTTCTCACTTCTCTCAACTTTTCTAAACGCTCTCGATCTTCCTGAGCTATTCTCGACTTTATGCTTTCCAACTCGCTCGAGGTGATTCTTTCTGGAACGGCGATGCGAATCGGTCGCAACGTATTCTTCGGCGGTCGAGGCAAGTAGTCCGCCCACTTATCCTTCAGCGCGGAAACTCGTAAACCTCTTTCAAACAAATCTTTCTCGGTATTCTTGACTCTATCTTCCATTTGTTTGAACTTTGCCCAACCGATTTTAAACAACGGTTTGTCAGGAGGCGGAGGAGGTGCAAAAGTTAACGACGACTCGACGTCCACATTGTCTGGAACGTCGAAACGTATCGGGTTGCCTTGCCATACCGACGGCGTGTCTCTTTTCTTCCTTACGTTGTTCTGCGTGCCTCTTCTGTTCTTACCGTTCTTGAAAGTGGACGAGCGATAGTACGACTCGTCGTCGTCGTCGTAAGAAGAAGAAGACGATGAAGATGAGAACACGAAGAAGAAGGCCAACGCAACAAAGATGAGAAAGAATACGACGAATATCTCACGCGACTGTCGTCGTTGTTTCGGTTGCTTCCGCGTGGTGACATCGCGTTTCATGATATCGAGCCCAGTGAAAGTGAGCGAGAATAAAGAGAGAAGACGCTTCTTCTTCTTCTTCTTCTTCTTCTTCTTTCTTTCTTTCTTTCTCTCTTCGTCGTCGTCAATAAGGTGTAATGTGTTCTGTCCAGAAGAAGAATGCTGCTTTTCATGATTATGGGGAAACTTTTCAAACACACTTTTTTCCCTCAAAACTTCAAAGAAGGGAGAAGTGCGCGCACTTACGGTGAAATAAAACAGACTCGATCGAGAGCCGAAAAAACGTATCGCGAGGAGAAGCGTGTTTAACTCAAAGAAGTTGAACGGAGACACGCATACATCAACAAAGAGAGAGAGAGAGAGAGAGAGAAGGAGAGAGAGAGAAGCAGAGAGAGAGAGAGAGATTTCATAAAATTAGTAGTTGAGAAAGAAAGAGAGAAGATGAGCAAGTCTGGAATGAGTTCAGCGGCAAAACGCATCCAAAAGGAACTCGCGGAAATCAGTTTGGAACCACCGACGAACTGTAGCGCGGGACCAAAAGGCGATAACTTATACGAGTGGGTGAGCACGATCATGGGTCCACCAGGTACAAACAGCTCCTCGCACTTTTCTTCGTTTTTTGTTTTTTTTCCCTCTCTTTTCCCGAGCGCGTTCCTCACACGACGACGAAATTCAAAAAAAAAACTTAATTCTTCTCTCTCAAAACAACAACCATAAATAAATAAAACAGGCTCGCCGTATAACGGAGGGGTCTTCTTCTTGGACATTCACTACCCGACTGATTATCCATTCAAGCCTCCGAAAGTTACCTTTCGTACGAGGATTTACCACTGTAACATAAACTCCTCGGGACAAATATGTTTGGACATTCTCAAAGACCAGTGGTCGCCGGCGTTGACGATATCGAAAGTCTTGTTGAGCATTTGCTCCTTGTTAACGGATGCTAACCCGCACGACCCGTTAGTCGGGTCCATCGCGCAACAGTTACTGAATGATAAAGAAGCGCACGATAAAACTGCCGCGGAATGGACGAGGCGATACGCTCAAGGATAAAAAAAGGCAACGAAAAAACAAACGCTTCGCGAGTTTTCGATGTTATTATTCTTCGTAGAAATATATAGAATACTACGACAACGGTTTTGTGAATAGCAATTTTGATATCAAACTGTTTATCTTTCATCGCTCTCTAAAGTATACTTCACTCGGTGCTAAGAAGAATCTTTTCTATAACTTTCAGCTTAAACGCGTTCGCTTGGATGGCGTCGCTCTGTCGTTGAAGCTCTTCCCGCAAAAGCTTGTCGCTTAAACTGATTTCGCCTTCCTCGTCGTCCTCGTCCTCGTCCCGTTTCCCCGTTCCTACGTAGCCAATCTTCTCCTCCTCTCCGCATACGACATCGCATCGGTCGACTAACTCATCAACGCGAGATTCAATCAAATCCACATCACCTTTATACGTTTTTAACTGCCTTTCAAAGAGAGATTCGGCGCGAGAGAGCATGCCGGGAAGATTCCTTTCAGATTCGACCAAAGCCACCAGTCGCGCGCGGATTTTCCCATGTCTTTCTACGGCGTCGTCAAATCGGGTGCCAAGTGCGTCGAGGTTATTTGTCAACGTGTTTGACATTTCTGCCATGGTTGTAGCTTCTTCGATTTGTCGAGTAATTTCTCTCCCCAATCGCGAGCCGGCGGCGCGTATTTCATCGTGCGCTCGATGACCAAAGCTGACGTGGTGAGCTTTTAAATCAGCGAATGACTTCGATAAGACTGTCATAATTTCACTATTCGCATCCTTGTCAGTACCTGAAAATTTCGTGTTTGTATCAAAAGCTGCTGAACTGTATTTATTTATCGTATCGGCTGCGTTGAAGGTAGCCTCTGGCCCTTTCGCAAGCTTTTTTAGCGCTTCTCCGGTGACGTTTGACGTATCGTTCATCTTTTTCGGAACTGTTTCGAGTGGGCTCTTAGAAACGTCCATTGTTGCGGTAGAAACGTCCTCCGGAGTCAAGGCTAACACACCTTGGGACGAATGAATCGCGAGAATCAAACCTGCTTCCAATGGATCTCCAAGAGAAATAGCGCCAAGTAAGCTATCCGTCGCCGAGCAGCTACCGCTTAAAACTCTCTTCACTTCAGGGAGAGGCAAATCATTGCTAATGCTATCTAATTTCAAACCTTCTTCGCGTGCAACTGCCGCTTCAAGAATCGGCAGCCATCGAAGGTCTACACTATGCACAGACCCTTTCAGCGTAGCGAAAAGTCGCTGCTTGATAAAGGTATCCCACTCTACTTTTTGACACGAATCATAAATCGTCGTGCTACCACCATCCTGCGCGCTATTCTCCAGTTTTATAACATCGACGTCGCACAAAACAGGAGTTGGCGACGCGTGCCTATCTCCAGAAGTCGACGAGGCGTGTAAAATCCCCTCAATCGTGCGACTTTCCCGGCTCGTCCACAACGGCGTCAAAGCGGTGGTAATTGCACTCACAATTAAACGATCTGTTTGCAAGGTTGCAATCAAGAAACCGTCGTCACCTCTTCCATCACCCGAAAGTGAACGCACGGCAATCTTTAAATCACCGCGGGACGCGTGCGAGTGCATAGACGACGCGGAGGATGTCGTCAAGAAATCTTGCAATGCCACCGCTTCGCCTCCTGAGGCATTCGCAGATAATTTTCGCGCAACTCGAACCGAAGCTTTTGAAGTCATATCAAACGTACGTTCAAGCCATCGCAGAGACTCACCACCGCCTTTCTGTATTTGTGAATCCTTTGCAAGCTCATCCAACACCCGGCTCGATGTTCTCGACCCAGACGCGACGATAGGACACATGCACTTGACAGCCGCTACTTTCTTTTCCTCCGTTGCGCACAAGAAGAAAACGGTGAAACGTCCCCATCCACTCGGTGGACCAAATGTAAAGTCCACAACCTGCGGACGGATTGGCGTGGAAGAAGAATGCTCGTTCGCTGGATCCATTTTCCAAATTTGCTCGGGAGCAGAGCAGCTCCTCGTAAAGTTTACAATTCTAAAATATCCGTCGCTCGTTAACATCGCAATCGACTCCTCCGTTCCCGGGCAAAACTTGGCCGATAAAACCGTCGCACTCGGCGCACTTTCGAAATATTTGGGCAAGATATCATAGTACGATTTGTTTCCACCTTCGGCGTTCACTTGATCGTCTTGTTGTAAACGAACGACGTACACGCGACTCGTTTTCTTTGTGTTGTTGTTCTCTCGCGCAGAAACCAAAATCGCAAACTGTCCACCGCTCGAAACTTCTAACGTACGCACTTCTTCTTCTTCCTCTTCTTCTCCGTTCGACGATAACGACGAAGAAGGAATGCCTGAATATACCCGAACATCTTCGAGCGAAGCTACGCCAGCGGCATGCTGTGCGGCTCTTCGCGATCGATCCGAGGTTATCGTTGTATCTACGCGACCGTTTTCTCGACGCTTCTTAGAGAGAATGTAAATGTTTCCCTTTTCGTCTTCGCACAAAAAGTTTGGCGACGGAGGAGCGCCTCGCGAGCGCTCCGGCGACGGGGCTATCGCATCAAACATTTGCTCCAGAATTAATCAGGACTAAAACCAGGATGAGATGATGATTGTGATGTACCGCCCCCGTGTGCTTGCTGCTCTGCTCAAAGTTGTTGTTGCAAAAATGAAAAAATGAAGAAAAAGTGTTTGTTGTTTTTCTTTTTTTTCTTTTCTTCTTTTCTTCTTCAAAACTTCAAATCGATCGAGCGATATACGTTTCCGCCGCTCGCTTCCAGGACTTAATAATAGCCCAATCCTTAGCGAGATCTGCGAGAGAGCATCTGCGCGAATTCGATAACAATCGAGACACCCTCGCGCGGTTTTTTTCATCGAGAAGAAGACGAAGAAGAGGAGAGAGAGAGAGAGAGAGAGGGAAGAATTTGTGCCCGCGTCTAAATACAAATAATCCAGTTGGTCTGCTTGTTCGTCATGTCGCACTCGTCTTCTTTTCACGGCACGACGACTCCGACCGTGCGCGTTGGAACAAAACTCGCGAGAAACAGTCGCCGTCGCAGATGTAATCGTAGAAACGCGAACACGATGATGACAACTTCTCCTTCGTCATTTTCGTGCAACAAGAACAAGAACAACGACAAAAACGATAAGCAAAACGAACGCTCGACTTCTTCTTTATCGTCGTCTTGCTCTGGAAGGCGACCTTTAAACGGAAGAAACGAAAAACGATCGATTATTCCGAGAGCGATTGAAGATGCGCAATCCATTCCAGCCGGTGTCGATAGAGATTGGTCGCACGTCACTCCTGACTTTCTCTGGGAAAGCGAGCTCGAAAGGAGAACCGAATACTTACAAGATTTTGAAAGAGTGCAAGTCCGGACGGCGCTTGATATCGCGTTTCACGCGCACGATGGTCAAAAGCGCAAATCCGGAGAACCATACATCATCCACCCAGTAGCTGTAACGTGTATTCTAGCGTCTTACTATATGGATCACGAGACATTATGTGCCGGGTTGCTGCACGACACCGTGGAAGACACCGAGTTTGTGACGTTTGAAAGCGTGGAAAGTATGTTCGGCCCTTCGGTTCGAGCGATCGTTGAAGGTGAGACAAAAGTGTCAAAAGTATCCAGCACGGTTTCCAAAGCAGCGGATGACTCTTTCGTGAGCTCGACCTTCGACGAACCAGACGTAAAGGCAGACGATTTACAACAAATGTTCTTGGCAATGACGGGAGAGATTCGGGTGATTATCGTTAAACTTGCGGATCGGTTGCACAACATGAGAACGCTCGGGTCGATGAAACCAGAGAAGAGAATAAAGATATCAAACGAAACTTTACTTGTTTTCGCGCCGCTCGCGAAACTGTTAGGAATGTACGATATGAAAAACGAGTTGGAGGAGATTGCGTTTGGGTGGGCCAGTCCGGGATGTTACGAGGCAGTCGCGCAGAGAAAAGAGGAGCTCGAGCGCGTTCACTTGCCAGTTATTAATAACGTTGCCGCTAAATTGAACGAAGCATTGAAAGACGACGATTTTCTGCGCGGCTCCGTGATAAGCTTTGCAGTCGATAAACATGTTAAGGAAAATTATGGCATATATCGTAAGGCGTTGAAGAGCAAGAAAAAGCCAGGTTTTATTCACGACAAAGAAGAAGATAGTCCCGTCAAAGAGGAAGAAGAAGACAACTTAGACGAGGAAGAAGAACAGAAACTGAGAGATCTCAAGTCGAGACTACCGAACGTGAACGAAATTGCGCAGATTCGCATCGTCTTGCTCGACGATATGTCTACGAAAGGATTGAGCGAGGCCGCGAAGAGATCCCACGCGATTCGAGTAACGTACCACGTTCTTGGGTTGGTCCACACTTTGTATCCACCTGTCCCGGGAAGTATGAAAGACTACATCGCGACACCCAAATTGAACGCGTACAGAGCGCTGCATACCACGGTATTGCCCATAGAACGAGGAGATATGAACGATACCGATTTCCAAAGCGCGAACGAAAGTTTCATGGAAGACGAACAAAACGAAGAGGTTTTCCCGCTCGAAATTCAAATCAGAACTGAGCAAATGCATCTCGGCGCGATTTGGGGAATATGCGCGGACAGGGAGTTGAAAACGGGATGGCGCAAGCGAGCGATTGTAGATATCTTCAAGAGAAGAAATGAAATGCGTCAAGAACTTTTGGAACGAGGTATTCCGTTAACGGCAGATGAAAAATCGTTCATGGAAGAAGAAGAGGAAGACAACAAGTTTCTTCAGAACTTGTCTCAGAGTACGGCTGGGAACGCGATGGATAACGAAGAGAGAAACGTTGCACCTATGCGTCAAGTTTTGTGGTTGAAAATGATTCAAGCTTGGCAAGAAGAGTTTCTCGGCGTGTTATCTGCGCGAGAGTTTGTCGATACGGTCACGGGCGACTTACTCGGTCGACGTACGTTTGTTTTCTCTCGCGCGGGACAAGTTATAAACTTACCATACGGAGCAACGGTCGTTGACTACGCATCGTACCGCGATTGTTTAGGCGAGATGGTTGAAGTTAAAGTCAACGGCCAAGCGGTTGATTTCGGTAAGAAACTCAATAACGCGGAAGTCGTAGAGATTGTTCGTTCGACAGATTCGGCGGAGACGATGAAGCAGAAAGTTGCACGATTTCGGATGTTTTTGCCGGCGGCTGTCACGAAAGCCGCGAGGTACAAAATTGAAAAGTTTTTAGACGAACACGATTCAACTTTCAGGGAGCGAAAAAGTGAAAACACGTGGGAAATGGAATCGTACGATTTGATTGGATTACCTTCCGGGAAAATACGTGCCGATAGAAAAGCGGTGAGCATGTTTGTGACTTCCTATCTTCGATTGGAGTGTAGCGACCGAAGCGGACTTTTAGCGGATATTTCGTCCGTCATCGCGAATCAAGGAATGAGCATCGTGTCGTACAATGGAAATAAATCTCCTACGGAATCCGAGAGTAATTTTGACATGAATTTCGAGGTAACGTTCAACGAATCTGAATTGTATCGAGGCGAAGCACTCGGTAATTTAGACGCGCGCTTGGCGAAGGTGTGTACGGATCTGATGACTCGAGTCGACGGAGTCGATAATTGCTCTGCTTTCTGCGCGCTTCCGGATGATAACATGTTCAGCTTCCAAAAATAACGCGCTATATGTATTATTATTATTATTATCATTATTATTATTATCTTTATCATTATTCATATTATGTTCGCTATCATTTAAGCGCGCATAAGCGCGCATTATTTTCGCTTTTCATAAAGATGCGAAACACAACTGTTTACTGTTTCCAATCTCCACAATAAATGGAGAGAGAGACAGAGTGAGAGACAGAGAGAGAGAGAGAGAGAGAAAGGAAGGAGAAAGTATCTTCAAAGAAAGGAGCTCGAAAAATGAGACGTTCACTCCGTCTATTTTGCATCACTCCTTTCTTTTTGCTGTTCGCGCTACCTCCTACAGTGCACGCGTCGTTGAAAGCTCCGAGGCGCGTTTCCTCGTCACCGCACATTCTAAAGCCGGGAGAGGAAGACGCGTTCCTTGAATCGCAACTGAAATCTTCTTCTTCGGTGACATCATCGTCAACACCAACCTCGGATGATGACGATAGACACCATCATCAGCATCATAAACATCACACGCATGAGCACGCGCACCGCACAGTGAAGAAGGAGCACCACAAACGCGCCGCGAGTCACGAATGGACAGATTCCAGCAAAGAAGTAGATACAACAACACTAACAGCAACAGTAAAGTCGTCTGAAGAACGCCCACACGTAGGTATATACGGAGCAACGAGTTCAATCAAGACTGCGTCACCATCACCATCATCATCACCACCATCATCATCATCATCATCATCATCACCGTCGTCGTCGTCGTCGTCGTCCCCGGATTTGTCCCCAGATACTTCTCCCTTGCCTGCGCCAAACTTTCCGCTACCGTTTTGCGCGGAATGTGACGGATGCGCAGTGGACTGGACGAAAGCGTCGATTTCAGCAAACTCTGTGAACCAAGTGTGCGCGGGAACTGCTCCGTGTTCGGGGTGCGACGACGTGATCCTTCGTCGCATCAACGGGACATATGCGTTAAAGAATGAAAAAAGACAAAAGTATAAAGTAAAGCGTGAAGTCGGCGCCAGCGCAGCAACAGTTCTACGCGCAGATTACGTCAACAAAGATGTGGGAGAATCGTTCGACGCTTCCGGGGAGTTACTCTCTTTACCATTCGTCAAGTTTCCGTGCATTCCTGGGTTACCGCGTCACAATCGTAAGTGCGCCAGGCAACATATAGAAGACGAGAAAGGCAAAGATTTGTTATCCATTCGAAACGTTGAGTCCGTGCAGAAACTGAGCGATTTCTGCGGATTGGAAAACGTCGCCTCTCGAGCGTGGTCGGCAAAGGTGAAATCTACCGCACCGGCGGGTATACCGATAGATCCATGGTCAGTGCATCCAGAATCCGTTGCTGTCGATCAGCTCGGGGCGTTCACTTCCCCGGCTGCAGGCATTGGGTTAAACTCCATATGTCAAATTGCCAACTCGGATTCGGACGTCGCGCATATTATAGATTCGGTTCCTTCGGAGCAAATCGTTCGAGCGGCTTTGTACGAATTCATCTTTTGTTCGGGTGACAGACACACGCAAAATGTTTTCATCGACGACGATGCGCGGGTAAAGTTGATCGATAATGATAACCTTCTAGGATGGCAAGTATATGACGAGCAAAGAAATAGACTCTGCGCAATCAGTTCGCTCTTCCTACCCGGGAACTTGGAATCGTGGCGAGTGCGCGAAAGCGCCGAGTGCGCGGGAAAACTTGGTTCGTTAGACTATCGGTGTCATGTGAACACTAACGCGCAAATAAAGCTCCCTCGGCGAACGAAGCAATGTTTAGAGCATTTTAAATCAACGAGCTTGGATGAGTTGGTCGAACAATTTGGCATCGTTCATAACGTCTTTGCTCGAACGCTGAAGCAAAGAAGTATCGATTTGCTCGACTCGGGATTACCGAAAGCTTTAGAAAATGCGATGAAGACCGAACACGAGATTGCGAAGGAAAAATCAGACATATTTCATCCTGAATTGAATTGGGATACGATGACTCAGCAACAACGTCAAGGAATGGTTGCTGTTCGCGACTCCTTTTGGCGACGTATTGAGCCCCCGAATTGTGCGGGAGTTCCCATGGGCGGTCGTTGGGACAACGCAGTAGAAGATTTGAGAGCGTAGAAGTAGAACATCGATTGGAATTATTATAGGCAAATAGGTAGGCAGATAGATTCGTACTTTATGCGCGCTTTATCACTCACGCCTTCTTGTTTTTTCTCTTTGCTTCAGTCATGGCGTAATCTCTTTTCCGGATGAATGTCATCACCGTGGCGTTGAAGTTGCCAAGTGCCATCAAGACGAAGAGCGACCCAGCCACCAACGCTTGCCATTCGCTCAATCCTTTTCCGTTGCGCGCGAATTCTTTGTACCACCTCAGCAAAACCTGACATCCAAACACGAGCTGCATCGTCTGTAACGTCAACAAAAGCGGCCATAGAAGTTTTAATCTGCTTCCAGATTCTGTCGCCGAAACGTCCATCGGCGACGCTTTGCCAATTGCGACACGCGTATACATGCGAAAGCGTTGGTATCGATTCTGAAGAAACATGACGATACCTTGGCAGAACGTGAAGAAAAGAAATCTTCCAATAAACGTAACACATGAAGGGGAATCGACGTCCATAGTTAAGACGCACAACGCCATTGCCATGGAGTAGTAGTGATGCTGAATCCACCAAGGCCGAATGTTACTTCCGTTTGCTTTTAGGATGTTCTCGCGCAATCCGAGCGAGGTGTAAAAATACAAGAGCCAACTGAAATATGCCTGTAACGCGATGGGGTACGAAGCAGTTAATACTGTCTCCACGAATTCTGAGTGCTTGGAAGCTGCTATCTGGCTTTGGAGAAAGAAATGCCCGGAATGTTTCGAGTTGTACCAAATAAACAACACGAGCGGAAAGAGGAAATAGCTGATGGTTTGCGTTTCCCGGAAGTTGACGTATTCTTCCTTCAATCGCATTCTCTCTTCCGTTTTACGGGACACTAAGTTTACCGCCGACCCGAGTAAATACTTTATGAATCGACTGTGCTTGGCTGGCGTGACGAATCCCCCAAGTTGCCCACCCGGACCGGCGCCATCAAAAACCAAGCGCGCGTTTGCCACGTGCTCGTTCGTCGCATCTTCTTTCTCCAACTGTTTCAGCTCGTTTTTCAGCTCGTCTAATTCGCTTCTCAACAACTCCAAAGTCGAGTTGACGTGCATCACTCTCCCGCTAATGTTCTTGATTTTAGCTTCCACTTTTGAAGCTCTCTCGTCGAGCGACGTCATTCTATCCTCGTCGAACTCGTCGTCGTCGTCGTCGTCGCCGCCTTCCGCACTCATAATATTTGGTATCTTCTTTTTTGCGAATAAAATGAGGAAATTTGAAAGCGAATGGAGACTTGGAAAACTGCATTGTGAAACACTGAAACTCTGAAAGAAAGAAAGGAAGAGAACGACGCGATGATTGTTTCTGAGGTTGAGCAACAGATGCGGGAGAGGAAGATGTCCGCGCTGCAATCTTTAACGACGTCTTCTGCACCTTCATCTCGCGTGATGTTATACACAACGCCTGGGGAAGTTGTTGACGGCGTCAATGCCTCGGAAGGTTTCCTAAAAGGCCACGGGACGCAAGTCTCCGAGGGAGAGTTGAGAGCGACGGTATCTGGTGTCGTAGAAAGAGTGAATAAGTTAGTCTCCGTGAAACCGATGAAAGCAAAGTACACGCCAGAAACTGGAGACGTCGTGGTCGGTCGGATAAACATGATTTCCTCGAAAAGGTGGAAAGTTGACATAAACTCGAGACAAGAGGCGGTTTTACAACTCTCGAGCGTAAACTTACCAAGCGGTCAACAAAGACGACGTAACGAAGCTGACGAGTTGAACATGTCGCGATTATTCGACACCGCTGATGTCATATCGGCAGAAGTACAGTCGTTATTTCAAGACGGCGCGGCAAACTTACATGCGCGTTCGACGAAATACGGAAGGCTTTCGAGAGGCGTACTCGTGGAAGTATGCCCGAGTTTAGTGAAGCGGCTGCCACAGCACTTTCACGCTTTAGAAGTTGCACCGGGTGTTTTTATAGAGGTTCTCATAGGATGTAACGGATTCATATGGGTCGGGTCGCCCGGCGCCGCAACATCGAAGCAAACGACAAACGAAAAAAGCAAGACGCACGAAGAGGAACTCGTTGTGGTAGATAAAAAGGAACGAGAAAACATCGTGAGAGTGGCGAATTGCGTCCGGGTGTTGGATGAAATCTTCTTTTACGTCACGCCTCAATCGATCATGAGCATTTATAAACAATCTGAAGGCATAGATGCGAAAAGTATTTTAACGTCGGATGGATTTCTGGCGCGAGTCATTGAGAGAGAGATTGACGCTCGAACGCGCACAGAAGAAGACGCCGACATGCTTTGATAGTGGATAGATACTAGTTTCAGTCACATATACAGTAGTAAATTTATATCACGCGACCGTTATGTATTGTATTCATCCCCTCTCAATGTTTCCGTTACTTTTCTTGCTTCTCTTCTTCATCTGTCCTCCTTCCCCTCCTCCCTTTCCGAAAGAAGCCGTTGGATTTTTTCTTCTCTCCGTCGCGTACGCAACTTTCATTTCGCGTCCTAATAACTCTTTTCCATTTTTTTTCAAAGCTCGCGCGAGATCACCGTCCGATACAAGCTCTATGTGCGCAAAGCCTTTGAAATCTTGCGTATCTTTATCCAAACCCATGCGAATTTCTTTGATTTCAGAACCTTGAGCAAAAGTTTCTCGCAATAAATCTTGCGTCACGGAATAATCCAAATTCGCGACAAACACGACGCGTTGGCCATCTATTTTTTTCGGCGGATCTTTCGTAACTGCGTCAGCCTTCTTTACTTTATACGGTTTACAAACCATTACAAATCCTTCCCAGTCTTCGCCGTCGAATTTCAAAGCTTCGTCGCGATCGGCGACGTTGTGAAAAGTGATTATAGCGATGCCACGAAAACGGCCCGAATCAGCAAATACCATACAATCGACGCTATCGACATCTAAACCTTCCTCATCAAACGCAGCTCTTATATCCTCCTCCGTTTTGTGAAAAGGGATACCTCCGCAATACATCGAGCGCTGTGCGACTTCATCGGATTCGTCTACATCTCGTTCCGTTTTCGATGGTAACATCTTCGCCGGAACAAACTCTTTTTGCGCTTCTTCACCAGCCGCCACGGGATCATCTTCGCACTCGTCTTTCTTTTCTCCGTCGTCGTTATCGTTATCTGCGGCGCCCTCTTTTCTCTTTCTCTTCTCTTCCCTTTGTTGTTTTCGCCGCTGAATCGCCGCGTCGAGCTTTTCGCGTTTCGTCATCTTTTTCAACCTCTCTGGCTTTACGTTTTTACCTCCACCGCCATTCGTCGCCGCCATCTCCGCTCGCTTTTTCGAGCACTCCATACACGCCGGTTTGGCTTTGAGCAGCTGCTTAGCGGAGAACTTCTTCGCGACGAGCGTCTGCTCGCATATTCGGCACGTCATCTCCGAGCTAAGTATGTTAAGCTCTTCAACTTTTGCATTCGCCGCGTCTGTTCTGGTTTGTCTTATTTTTCTCTTCTTCTCTTTTCCTTTTTCTCCTTGCTGTTGTTGTTGTTCTTCCTCATCCTTCTTTCTTTTCTTCTCTTGGGAGTTATCGATCGTTCGTTTCTTAAAAGTCTTTTCTTTCCTTTGCTCCTTGCTCTTCTTCTTCACCTTCTTCTTCTCGTCGTCGTCGGCGTCTGCCTCCTCGTCGAGGACCACCATTATTCTGTTGTCCGAGCGAAACAAATGAAATGAC
>Ga0302127_10001569_pt1 | contig 13585 bp, 10 predicted proteins | sample CB4_SCM_MG_FD_204452 | JGI IMG/M metagenome (GOLD analysis project Ga0302127, IMG submission 204452) | Marine microbial communities from Western Arctic Ocean, Canada - CB4_SCM | ecosystem: Environmental > Aquatic > Marine > Oceanic | place: Canada: Western Arctic Ocean | collected 2017-09-24
ATGTTGTAATTCCGCTACCATTTTACCAACAGGGTCAGCAAACTTTGCTGCAAATTCATCGTCCATTTTCTCCATGTTAATTTGACACCTTTCAACAAGGACTTGCCGAATCCGCTCTTTTAGAAGACGGGCTAAACGCTGCCGTGATGATTCACCGCTACCAGCGCACATTGTTACCCAACCATCTGAAATTGGGCGGTTGACCATACGCCAATAACTACCAGTTATTCGTGGCGAGAGTTCAATAAAATCAGTCATTGGAATCTCATATATTAGAGTTGAAGATTTAGCTGCGTGTATTGATACACCTGCTACAGATTGTATATTAGAGCGCACATCGGAAAGATATGTGTGTGTAATCAACTCAAAAGTTTGTTCATCTATACTTTCCCCAAGTAACTTGTCAGCTCTACTAGCTTCACCTTCCACCCAACGCTTCACCAGTCTTTCATCAAAGGATGCGCAAACCACTAACATAGCATAGTAAAACCCCAAGCCTTCTACCATTTGGCCATATGATTCATGGATGTCATGCCTAGTAGTTGATGAAACCCCTTCTGTGAGATTAATAGATTCCAACATGCGGTGTATCCCACGAATTCGAATCGGTTCAACCCATTCACCATCAATCAGTGTATCAAGGTCAATATTATTGTCTGTTAAGAGAGATTTCAACCACTCCTCTCCTTGAGGGAGAAAAGGGAATCGGGCCAGTAAACTGGGTGATTCGATAGTCGGGAAGCGGCGCGGGAGTGGCATGAGCGCACTGTGATGCTTCGCTCGGGTTCTTGAACTCTCAGTTTGACGGGGGACTGGAGGGGGGGCGATGCCAGCACAGCAAGAGACTGAATTAGGTGCCGTTAATGTAGCCCTAGTTAGCATCCAAGATGAGGTGCGAATTGACTTCGGATGGGACTTGAAATATGATCAGCAGTCTGCGAATGCCCTACAGCAATCTTGTCTTGATGTTGATGCTGTTAAATACGCTACTAAAAGGCTAATTACAATTCTTCAAGAGGCTGAAGAGATTGTTATTCTTGGTGCTGCGGTAGAACCTGAAGACCTACTTTTATTGAATAAAAATTGCCAATTTGTGGCTGCAGATGGAAGTGTTGGAGTGTTTGATGAATTACCACCCCAAATCGCACAATCAGCTTGGAGTCGGCTCGCATTGGTGGTATCAGATGGTGATGGAGGAGATGCAATGCTTCGAGCAAGTCAACAAAATATCCCGTTTGCACTCCATGCGCATGGAGATAACCAAGACGAATGGCGGGAACTTCTACCAATTCTAAAACAAAATTGCCCAACTCTAATTCTGACTCACCAGTGCCCTCAACCAATTGAAGGGATGCATAATCCTGGTGGTTTTACCGATGGTGATAGAGCCGCCTGTATCGTGGCAGCGTGTGGAATCCCTGCTAACAAAGTAAGACTAATCGGCTTTCGAAGTGATAAGATAGGTCGTTGGACTGGTATTACTGACCCGGTGCGCAAACTGCGGAAACTGAAATGGATGGAAGCAGTTCTCGACATTCTGAGGGGGACTTCTTTTTGATGCAAAAAAGAAAGAAAAAGGTTGACCGAAATGCACCTATTAAGCCCTGGGCGGCAATTATTACTTGGTTGATGTTAAACCTAATTTGGATGGGTTTGTCACCCATGGCAACACCTCACCCAGTACTCTCAGAAAAAGGGGGGCACAGAGAATATTACGAAATGACGGTACCCAATGTTCTTGGGGCTGAACTGCCTTTTGAGATTGATTGCCAATTCCGAACCACCTATTCTGAACACTCTAACATTACAGCATCATGGGAATTGTGGGAAGTAGGTGCAAAAGGAAGAGAAGATTCGGGTGACTGGGGTGATCCTTTTCCAGAGCCAACTAGAACATGGACGGGTAGTTTGAACGAAAATTGTGGTGATTATGGAGGTACTATTTACCCTGGTGAATATGTATTGGAACTTCGTTTCCATTCTGAAAACGGCACTAGAATTGGCTGGGAGGAGGCCGCGGAAATTATTGATGGTGAATTCACCATGCAATATTGGATTTATTCGCCTCACCAGACCGCTGGGTACATCATCGCTAATTTGCTTGGAATCTTAATTTTAGTTACTGACCAAGCGGTTAGACGAATGAGAAGACGTAAACGATTAGCGAAGAAACTTCCACTCCATAAACAACGTCACAAAGAAGAGTGGGAATCTCTCCAAGAAAAAATGGATGGTGATGATGGGACAGCCGTTGAATCTTTCCAAATTGAGTTGGGTGCTACCTCAGAGTCTGAAAGAGAAGAGATGCGAAAACGCTTTGAAGAATCAACTGAGGATGAATCCATTGACAGTGGAATACCAGAACCTGAAGTATCCCAATCTGATGAAGAATTAGGCGAAGGAACTGTTGCTGGTCTTGAAGGAAAGACGAAGGTTGACAAGGATATCCAAACGGTTGGAGACTTGTGGAAACGTATGGAAGATGAAGATGAATTCTGATGGCAAATTATTGTAATAAGAACACAGATGCTTAATCTCTGAATAATGGACGATAAGGTTCTCGCTTACGAGTGGTTGAATGCCAGACGCCTTTCAGAACCTGCTTAGAAAATCTCAACCACGATCCAATAGTACGGAATGGATGGATGATGAACCTCAACGGATTCCCCCAATCTTGAATTGGATATTTCAATTGACCTAGCATTCCTTCTGGTATTTTCTCATCAACCCCATATCTTTCAGGTCGCTTATCATCAGGCATGTAATAGGTACCAAACACAATATCCCAAAACGGAAGGAAACCTGAGTAATTGGAACAATGTGCCTCCTTCTCATTGGCATGATGCCAATGGTGGAACTCGGGTGTTGGAATGAGACGATGTAATGGTCTTAGCCTCCAACCAACATTGGCATGTAGGAATAACCCTGTGAGGATTTGAAGTATGGCTAGGACACCGCTAGTTTCAGGGCTGAATCCAGCGAAAATCAAGAAGAAGAAACCAGGTCCTATCAAAGCGAAATCCATGGGATGAACACGGAATCCACTAATCCAATCCATGTGCTCAGGGGAATGATGGATTGCATGGAACTTCCACAGTTCGGGAACTTCGTGATACCAACGATGTGCCCAATAACCAAAGAAATCGAATAGCATGAATGCAACCACTGGTTGGATGTAACCGGGTATCATTTCAACTAGACCAAAATAACGGACAATGAGGCCTAGAACCCAAGTGAATGTGAAAAAGCTGATGAAAACAGCAAAAATGACCCCAAAAATATTGAGAAATGGTTGGGAAAGTGCATACGAAACATCTAGTTTCCACTTTGGGCGACGTACTTTTTGCCCCTTATGCCGGGGGAAAATCTTCTCCATAGGTACAATAAGAATGAATAATATAATTACGACTACTAATGATTCAAATTGGTAATACCAAAGTGAAAAACCAATAATTGAAAGTACCATGATTCTACCAAGTAAGACCCAATACCATGTAGGTGAATTTAGAGATTCAGCATAATTAGAATACGATTGGCCATCTTTTAGAATTATTGGATGAACATTCTCTAATAGAGGCAGAAAATTCGTTTTGTTTGAATCCAATCCATCACCTAAATTCAGAGAATTGGTTATTCGATAATAATCTAATATTTTAACTCATTTAATTCTTGATTGCTCATCATTCGGAATAGGAGAAATGTAGGCGCATCCGCCACCCAGACTGAAGAAGAGACGAAGATCAGTACAAGGCAGTGGAGTCCCGGTTTGAATGAGGACTGTGATGACCAACACAATCCAGGCCAAAACAAAATTGAACAAGGTGGGCAATAAATGTACCACCTTGGGTTTTGGCCATATCAACTAACAACCTATTCGGCAAATAAACACAATCCCGAATTGATTCGCAATTAATGACATATTCGCCGCATTGTGGAAGTCGCGTCATAAGAAGTCGTCTAATGTGTACACTTTTACTCGGTCGTTCTTGAATAAACTATCAAGTGAGTCTGCTAATACAGCGTATTTTTGTTGAGTGTAGTTAGATGTTCCAAAAGTTTCCATTACATGATTTGCCACTTTGACATATTTCCTTATAGCCCCTTCTGAAACAGTCATAATGAGGTTGCCACCACACTGCATTGGGCCTTCTTGAGTAATTCGTGCCGTACCTGTATTAGCTTTTACCGGCTTTATGCATTTACCGGATAATGGGGCCCGGCGGAATTTTTCGCCACAGCGCCCACACCTGAATTTTTGGCGAGTGAACGCCAATAAATTACCCCTCAAATCAGGGAAAAAGTGGGATTCAACAACCGATGATGCAACCTTCTCAACATTAACGGCGCGTAACCTTTGGGCCAGCGAAATTTGGGCGTTCAATTTGTCAACCATGGTCTCAAGAATCTTGTAAGCAGAGTTAGATGGGCCAGCGTCTAACGATGTTAAATCGTGAGTATATCCATATCCCCTCAGCGCACCAATGGTTCCAAGTCTCTTTTCTACGAAATCCATGATTTCAGTAACCTCTTTTGGATTGGGCATTTTAGTAGTTGCTTCGTAGAACTCGCGTGAGTAGAACCACGCTGAATCAACGTTCAAGGCTTCTTTGTCCAACTCAGCTGGGTTCAACCGGGTCGTAAGAACAAGAGGGGCATCCATCCTCCCTCCTCTATTAGCAGGTAATATTTCCTTAGAGAAATTCAGTAACCCATCTAGCAACAACATGATGCAATCCTCGTCACCATCACAGTTCCTACGCTTTGCAGCATGGAAAAGTGTGTGTGCATAGCCACCTGAGGCATCAGTAAATCCAATGATTCTGCACAGTACACCACCTGATGTATGTGGTGCTAAAGCAATCCCCAACTGACCTACAAGTCCTTCAGCATCTTCAATATTATAATGCGGCTCCATTTTGTAAAATCTGATTAACAATTCATCAATGAAATTACAGGTATTCAATAGATGATCGATTCCTTTTGTGCTAGGAATGAAATCTTGAGGGAACAACTCAACAACCTGAGTGTCTGATTCTAATGGCTTACCATCCACATCTGAACCATAGCCTAGTTGCACCAAACGTTGCCATGAGGTTCCTATTTCACAGGGCCGGAAATGAGTAACTGGAATGTCAGACATGTCGAAACGCACGGTGCCATCACGAAACACCGGTAAATTGTGGCGGGCGCGTAAAATACCCTTCTCAAGAGGTTCTGGGGTTTGAGTTTTAGAAATTAAAACCTTCACACATTTCATCTTGGGAATTTTGTCAATACCTAGTTCTTCAATCTTGGATTCAAGGATCTTTGTAAGCGGAATTGTTTGAAATTCTCCTTGACGTCGGCTATTTGAATTTGATGATTTTATTGTCAAGGTTCTACCGTTACAAGATGATGTTGGATCATCTTCAACAAGGCGGTGGTGACATCTGAGAAATGGTGAAGCACGGCTACATTTAGTACATTCACGCGGACCCATTGAGACACGTAGGTTCCCTCTGCTTGAGGCCACTGTGAGCAAACGCTGAGGGCCACCTTGGACATCCACTGGAAATAATGAATGGACTAAGGTTTTCATTCTGCAAGCAGCCTTTTCGGGTCGAGCCATTCTAGCCCCAATGCGAACTGGTGCATTGTGCTCCCACCTCACTTCACTGCATTCTCTAATGATGTGTAGTATCCCATCAACTGCATGGTCATCGAGCAACTTTTGAGCAGCAATGAGCCTATCTGGATTAGCAGTTCCTTCGTCAAGGACCTTCGCTGCCGCTTCATCTCCTGCTTTATCGGTGGCGGCGATTCCTTCTCCTCTTTGGCGAGCAGCAGTTTCAGATTGAACTCTTACTTTTCCTCTTTTTGCTTCAAGAATAGTACATCGCTCGGATTCTGTCTTCAGAATTTTTAAGGCACCTTCAATCCGCTGTAAACGGTCCTCAATGTGAGGTGACATTTCCACTCTCTTCGTGATGTTATCATTTTTTATTTCCAAGCCCAGACCATCTAACAATCCTTCCCAACTAGAAGTGACAACAATATCATCACCATCATGATGATGAGGTAATCCTAGTAACATGAGGGAGGTCTTGAGCATACCGTGTTGAAGATGTAAATCACCACATCGATAAGATGCTTCGAGAGGAGAGGGGAGGTCTATCCTATTGCCTGGGGGGTCATTAGGAGTTGAGCTATCTTCAGTTTCTTGTTGCCAGTTTTTTGCACCGCCTTTCAACCTCATCCAATTAATTGATGTTGAATCATTGGTCCATGAATCCTGAGGCGATTCTTCAGCAGGAAATATCTCACCTTCCTGAATAATTGAATGTAATACTGTAAGCCACTCTATTGGGAAATCCAACCAATTAAGATTCCAAGGTGGCGGGATAGCGCAGTTGAATTGATGGCTAATCCTGAGTGCTGAATCCCAATCAAGTGGCATTGTTTGCAAATGCTTTACCCAAGATTTCTTCAAGTGGAAGTTTTCTAAATCATCATTAGAAATCATTCCGGGAATACCATCTGGAAGTTGTGATCTGTCAATGTCAAGAGCCTTGACAAAATTTGACAACGACTTCTCATCATCCAATGCCTCAATAAGTTCAGCAGCCCACCAATCACGATTATATGCAGATGGAATGAGATTCTTGTTATTCTCAAGGAACTCGCCGAATCCTAGCATAATTTCGCCATTATCCCAGATTGAACTGACGTCGTCATCAATTTCATTCCACTTTGATAATATATCCACTCTGCCAAAGCGACCATCATTGAGAATAACAGTTGGGCCTTGTAGAGAATCTGAGGGAGTTACGGCACACGCTTTCCCTGGTCTTTCTATCTTCAATTGAGTACCAACTGCAATGAATTCACCCATCGCATGCATAGTAACTGGTGACAAAGCACCGGCCGCCAATCCTGTCGCTCTAGTTCTTCCATATCTTAGGCGGAAACCTCCTGCTGCGAGAGGTTCCCCAAATACTGGTCGGCCAGCAATGATATCTTCCATGAATCGAGTGATGGGGGTGATTGAGCGTTTCTGAAATCCAGCACTTTGCCCTTCTTCATCTGACTTACTCTTATTGACAAAATGGTTGATGAATTCCCATCCTTCAACCTCTAAGTTTTTGATGTGTTTCTGTATTTTTGGTGCTTTGAGGCACAACCCTTCCCCTATCACAAGCAGAACTCCTCCACGAACTCGTGAACCATCCACATTCTCGATATTTCCATACCCTGCACACTCTTGTGCTTCGGTAGATTCACCATTCACCATTACTGGACAAGCTTTGACAATTGTTTCAATCTCTTCTGGCGGGGGTCGGTACTGTAAGTTTCCACGGTATAGTCCAAATTCTTCTTTTACCCTTTCAATCTCTTCATGACGAGCAATGTATGGGCCAACACCTAACTCCCTTCTCACTACATCTGTGATGAGGACTGCAAGGGCTTGCGCTGTACCACCAGCGGCCCGAATCGGGCCGCAAAAATCAACTGAAACAAATTGTGAACCATCTGCATTGTTGAGTAATCTCACATTGCTAATACCTTCAAGCGGGGCTACCAATACTGATTCTGTTAAGATTGCGAGGCCAACTCGCAATCCAACCTCAATTGCTTTTTCTAAATCCCCAGTGCGTGCATGCATCCTCTTAGCAACTGATTTACTCATTTCAATGGCTGTAGATTCTCTATCCAACTCAAGCAATAATGTTCTTAATTCATCTACTATCTTTAGACCATCAAGATATTCATCAAGCAATTTTTCAGTTCTATCTGCTAGGTCTGAAGTCCTAGGGATTTCAACTACCTCAGTGAAATCTTTACCTAGACTTCTGGCTTTTTCAGCGATTTGATATTCTAATTCACAAGCCTCATCCAACCATTGCTGATAATCATCCATCTCCTTAGATAAACGCTCTTCATTCCATGGATGTAACATTGCCCAATCGCCGTCCCGCTTCCCAACAAAGCAGTTTAGAAAGCGAGCGCTAAAAGTCATTCGCACTGTTCAATATTGAAGAAATATCAGAAACAAGGAACTCGTAACGTTGATGGCCCTGCCATGATGACGACGTTTTGGCGACGAGCATGACGGAATCAACGAGCACAACTAACGCGAGGGAATCACTAATTGAAAAAATAAGAGAACTTGCTTGGCTCCATTCAGACTATGAGGAATTTACTCTAGCAAGTGGGCGGACCAGTCGCCACTTTTTTGATATGAAACCTGTCATGATGGATCCACAATGCGCACACTATCTTGGAGTGTTAATCCATGCTAAACTGGATGAACTTGGTGACATTGACACCGTTGGAGGGCTAGAACTTGGAGCTGTGCCACTAGCAGGCATAGCCATTGCCAAGGCTGGTGTTGGTAGCAATCTCAGGGGATTTTTAATGCGAAAAGAGCCAAAAGGAAGAGGGGGGCGAAAGACTGGTAATCCCCCTGGTATTGAGGGTTCTACACTATTAGCAGGTGACCGATGTGTCATTTTAGAAGATGTAACCACAACTGGTGGGTCTGCATTAAAAGCAGTTAATCGGCTTATTGAAATGGGATGTAACGTTGTCGCTTGTATCACAATTCTTGACCGCCAAGAAGGTGGAATGGAAGCATTTGCAGAGGCGGGGATACCCCTCTATCCACTAACAACTCTCGCTGACATTGAAGCCTAAATTATATTCAAAATTTTCACTAAATGAGATATTACAATAATTTCAATTTAATATTTGTCAATTACGCTACAGTCTATTTAATGGAGAAAGAGAATAATACTCAACACCTTTCCCTGTGGTGAGGGGTAGTTGATAGTGGAGTCAGAGAGTGTCACAATTGTGCGGCGCTGGTTTGAAGAAGGGTGGAATAAAAATAATTCAAATCTTATTGATGAGTTATTTTCTCCTTCCTTCCGTGCTGAAGGTGGCCTGCACGGAATCATTGACAGACTCGGATACAAACAATACTTTGAGGCCGTTCACATCGCTTCTCCTGATATAAACTGTAAAATTATTGAATTACTTGATGTCGGTGAATATGTTGTTTCCACAATTATTTCGGAAGGCACCCACACTGGTTCTGTTTCTGGAATTGAGGCATCTGGAGAATTTATTTCTACTGAAGTAATTGATGTGTGGTATATTGTTGATGGTAAAATTATTGAACGAAGAAACGCTGAATTTGACCGAATGGGACTAAAAGATCAAATAAATCAAAGTGTGAAATTTGAAACTGGGTGACTTTTCCCTAACCCTACCAACCATTAGCCTCAAAATCTCTAGGCCCCCGGCCTAGTTCATGACCAACGTATTGATGACGACCAGTGAAGGAAATGTGACGCTTGAAGTGTTCACAGAAAAGATGCCGATTACAGCAGCAAACTTCCTGAAATTAGTAGATGATGGCTACTACAATGGATTGCACTTTCATCGAGTTATCAAAGGCTTCATGATACAAGGCGGATGTTCAATCTCCAAAGACCCTAATTCCCCAAGATGCGGTACTGGTGGACCAGGATACACTATCCAAGATGAGCACCCATCTGACGCACAATTCACTAACGATGTTGGTACACTTTCGATGGCAAACACCGGCAGCCCAAACTCTGGTGGAGCACAGTTTTTCATAAACACAAACCACAATGCATTCCTTGACTGGTGGGATAAAAACACACCTTCGGCCCACCCAGTTTTTGCTAAAGTGATTGAAGGCATGGATATAATTCGACAGATTGAGGGTTCTCCTACAGGAATGCAAGATAAACCAAAAACTCCTATCCAAATAATCTCAGTTACTCGTGTCTGATTTTAACGGTTTTTGGTTAAATCTGCATTGTTTGAAATATATTTCATTGACGCCCCCTTGTCGAAATATCATCTCGTTAACTTATTAAGTAACCGGGTTAGTCATTTAGTTATGGCAAAGCACCGAGCCGGTGACCGGCGAATAATTAGCATCAGTATTCCAGAAGATTTAGCTAAGCGACTTGATAGAAAAACTGGACGCGGACGAAAGGGTGGGCGCTCGGCAACAATCACACAACTAATTACTGCAGGTTTAGAAGATGATTCCACATTGCAATCTTCAAATGATATGAAAGTAACTTCCCGTAGTGCTGAAGCGACACCAGGGGATGTCCGAATTGAAACAGATACAATGGGTGCATTACAAGTCCCAGCAGACAAATATTACGGCGCCCAAACCGCTCGCTCCCTAATCAATTTCGACATTGGGAACGACACGATGCCAAGGGCATTAATCAGAGCATTTGGAATATTGAAACAGTCAGCTGCTGACACTAACCTAGAACTGGGTGAATTAGATAGTACTACTGCTGAACTAATTAGTAAAGCATGTGATGAAGTTATTTCTGGAGAATTAGATGACCATTTTCCTCTTCGAATTTGGCAAACTGGCTCTGGCACTCAAACTAATATGAATTCAAACGAGGTTATCGCTAACCGCGCAATTGAGATCGCAGGTGGTGAATTAGGTAGTAAAACCCCTGTTCATCCAAATGACCATGTCAACAGAGCCCAATCAAGTAACGACACATTCCCTACTGCAATGCACATCTCGGCAGCCGAAGAAACACACCACCAACTGGTACCTGCTGTAAAACATTTGAGAAATGCTTTGGCTTCAAAGGTTGAAGAATTTTCAAGCATTGTAAAGATCGGTAGAACTCACTTAATGGACGCTGTCCCACTCACATTAGGGCAGGAATTCTCTGGTTATGTTGCTATGCTTGACGCTGATGTATCTAGAATTGAGCACTCGCTTGATGACTTACTAGAACTCGCGTTGGGTGGCACTGCTGTTGGAACCGGCCTAAACACCCACCCTAAATTTGCCAAAAAGGTGGCTCAAAAAATTGCCAACAAAACCGGTCTTGGATTTGTCTCTGCTGAAAACAAGTTTGCTCAACTAGCGGCACACGACGCTATCGTCGCCGCATCTGGTGCACTAAATGTGTTAGCGGTTTCATTGATGAAAATCGCAAATGACATACGCTGGCTTGGTTCAGGCCCCCGCTGTGGATTTGGAGAATTGGCCCTTCCGGCAAATGAACCCGGTTCAAGTATAATGCCTGGAAAAGTTAACCCAACTCAAGCTGAAGCTTTGACTATGGTTTGCTGCCAAGTATTTGGAAATCACACCGCCATCACAGTTGGTGGAAGTCAAGGAAATTTTGAATTGAATGTATTCAAACCGATGATGATTCACAACCTATTACATAGCATTAGACTACTTTCTGATTCTTGTCGCGCTTTCAGTGACAAATGTGTAAGTGGATTGCAAGCAAATGAGGATGCAATTGGCGCCCACCTTGAAAATTCATTGATGTTGGTGACTGCTCTTAATCGACACATTGGTTATGATTCGGCCGCTGCAATCGCCAAAAACGCCCATAAAAAGGGAATTACGCTACGTGAATCTGCACTTGAATTGGGAATGTTGACCAATGAAGAATTTGATGAATGGGTCAGACCAGAAGAAATGGTCGGCCCGAAAGAATAGGTCAACAAACCGCATCGTGTAGGGCTTCGCCTTGCGTAACAGTTAGAATAGGAAGGACAACGACAGCGAATTATCTCGTTGAAGAAAACGGGGATTGGGAGAACTGGTGAGTGGGTTTCGTTCCGGAGGTGGTACTACCTCCCACTCACCAGCCTCCGCTGGTTGCGGCTTCCGGTTGACACGAGGTCTTCCTTCCACCACTACGATTCAACTTCCTCTTTCGATTCTGTTTCACCGCTTCCAAGTTTCACAGCAGATTAGGAGTTAACCAAACCCAACTGATTCCCTAGGCACAGGTGATTTCATTTTCTTCTTTCGAAGTCAATTCCATCATCACCCTGTGCAGTTCCTCAAGATACGGACTGACTTCCTTCTTCTTCAATAGTAAACTTCCACCATCTTTCAACTTCTTCCACCATCTGTAGTTAATTTCGGTTGTCTTTCGACTTCCTCCATCTCCCACAGTTGATCTCAGTTGTTTTCCAACAGCTTCCATCTTCCACTTCCAATTCCGGTCATCGTGTGTCCACTCGATTCCCTGTCCAGAGCGAATAGTCAATTTCACATCCCAAGCGAGCTTGGGACACTTCCTCAACCATCAGACCAAATTTATTGGGTTCAACTTCCCGAAGGTTGTTTCCCCCCTGTCTATTTGGTGGATTTGCACCGAGGTGCTCCTCACTTCCTGCAAGACCTTCTTTTCCATCAACCGAAGTCAATTTCTGTTCCAGTCATCGCCGCAACGATTGCTCGTTTTGGCGGCCGACTTCTACCCCCGAGGGGCCCACGCCGGCAGACGGGCACGGGGTCTGGACGAGCCAGCCCCACCACTCCTCAGGAGTAGCGACTTTGCTCTGGGTGGCGCTGGTCCATAAATCTTTCGGTTGATTCACCCTGTTTCAACCGGAAATGTAACTCAGTGACCCCTTTTTCCACTAGAGCGTGAAATGAATTTTTGTAACATAATTACTCTCTCAAGAAAAATTAACATGGGGGAGGGTGATATTTTGATATGATTATTTTCGAAGTGAGCGTAATTTTTCCTGCAATGACAGTCGGCTTTGGCCTTCTTTGGAACCAGTATCATCAGTCGGTTCATCTGAATCATTATCTACACGACTAATCCGGCGGGAGAATAGTTCTTGATTAAACAACACCACCCTGCCATCATCTATCCCAACTGCAACCCGGTCACCCCTACTCGTCAGAGTATGGATACGCGGTAGGTTGTCAAATTCAACATGAACTTTACCACTTTCAGAACCGAGGACCCAAAGACTAGCTTGAATACCATTCCATGTTGCAACCCAACAACTCTTCTCACCTAATATTTCGAAAGCAATTGTACATTCATCTAAGGGTTGCCCGAGGTCCATGACCCATAATTCGCCTCCCTTACAAGAGACCGCCCGGGCCATACCGTCATCGCCCCCAGCAATCACAACCTTGCCATCTGATTGAATTGATAGAACACTTTCTTCAGACCCATCAAAGAGTGATTTCATCTTTTTACCATTTTTACTTAGGAGGGAAATAATCCCAGATGCATGGCCAAAAACCGTTTTTCCTGATGCTGTTGCACCACATAAAATCGGATCATCATCTGCTAAGTTTAGGTGGGTAATTTCGTCATCTGTCTGCATAATTAATCCACAACGTGGGCGACCAAGACCCATTCTAGCTGCCCCGGCTTTGTCTAAAATAAGATGCCAAGGACGCTCTTCAAAGGTATCCTGGCGTACAATCTCTCCATTCCCATCAAAGCGCCAGCATGTTGTTTCAATGAAATCATTGAGTTCGATTTCGTATACTGATGATGTTGCTATCACTCGATTGCCATCATCAGAACAAGCGACTAAATCTGACGACCCAATGAGTTGGTGATTCCATCGCTCCTCGCCACTTGCAGCATCAATACAATTCACTTTACTGCCAGCAGTAGCACAGATAAACGGTGGTTTAGCATCACTTGCCCCACACATCCGTTCAACTCTATCTTCTGCTTTCCCAGTCCACAAGAGGTCACCTTGGTCACTCCAACAACAGAGATTACCATCCCAATCTCCTGCA
>Ga0302127_10001571_pt1 | contig 13583 bp, 14 predicted proteins | sample CB4_SCM_MG_FD_204452 | JGI IMG/M metagenome (GOLD analysis project Ga0302127, IMG submission 204452) | Marine microbial communities from Western Arctic Ocean, Canada - CB4_SCM | ecosystem: Environmental > Aquatic > Marine > Oceanic | place: Canada: Western Arctic Ocean | collected 2017-09-24
TGGACTGTTGGGTTTGCTTGGGATGCAACTCAGCAGTTAACGCTCGTTTTCGATTTTCAGCGCATCTTGTTTGGTTCTATCGACGCGCTAAGTAATCCCGGCCCGAGCGCGGCGGAGCTCACGGGCACAATTTCGCCGGACCGGCGCCTCGGGGCGAGCAACGGGATCGGATTTGGCTGGAACGACCAGTCAGTATTTAAGCTTGGCGCGAACTACAAATATAACGACGCGCTAACTTTGCGCGTCGGCTGGAATCACGGATCCAGTCAGATCCCGAACCGCGAGGCGCTCATCAACATTGTTGCGCCAGCGACGATCAACGACCACGGCACCTTGGGCGCAAGCTGGCAATTTGGTCAGGTTGGAGAACTATCGTTGGCCTATATGTATGCATTCAAAAAAACTAACCACGATCGATCGTCGGAATTCTTTGGTACGGCCGTCCGGCACTCAATATACGAGCATTCAATCGACGTTAGTTGGTCGAGAGACTATTGAATCTTGAGACAGATCAACAGCGAGTCAAATATTCCGGTCGATTGAACCACACGGCAGTATTAATCGCCAAACACCCATTTGTCGTAGAGTGTCCAGATGTAGTTTTCCGTCGCTTGTTCGCGCAATTTATGTAAATCCTCATCCGCGAGTTTTTGCATAAACACATCAAACGCATCGATGTCTTGAAATTCGACGACGGCAAAATGATTTCGCGTTTGGCCCATGATTTCCCGTCGTACCTCAGTCCCTGCAGCAACGAATTTTACATCTAGGGCCGCTGCGACCGCGGCAGCTTTTGTTGCGTAATCTGCGTAGAGTGATTCCTTTCCCGGGATCACGTCGTAGACGTTAAGTGCAAATATCATCGCCGTTCGCTCCTCATTTTAAAGCCTAATTACAAGTCGTCCGAAATATTGTAGCCGTGTTCGACTTGCTAGAGGCCATCACTATAGTTGTGGCCCGCCCGACCAGCACTTCGGCCACAGCGGTCCATGAAAATCGGATTAGACACATTCGGAGAGCATAAGATCGCAATGCACCGGATTGCCTAGTCCGCATGATGTGCGTTAATGTCTTCAACGTAAGTCGAGCAAAACTGCTGCACCGCAATAAAACAACTAGGATGATTGGATGCGAGCTGGTGAATGGGAGAAATTCGATGAGTCGTACAATTAGAGACATTCTCGAAGGACAACGTTTTGTTACTGCGCAAGTATCGATGTGCGTAACGGACGTCGCGGCATTAATGAAGAAAAATCGAGAGGGCGCGATACTCGTGCTTGATGAAGAAAGCCTCGCTGGAATCTTTACTGAACGCGACGCTCTATTCCGTGTAGTCGCTGAAGGGCTGGATTCGGACGAGACACCCATATCGGCGGTGATGACGTCCCAGCCGGCTACAATCGGACCGAACAAACCATTTGGTGACGCCCTAGAAATAATGCATGAAGGACGATTTCGCCACGTTCCCGTGATCGAAGATGGAATCCCGATTGGGATGGTGTCGTCTCGTGACGCAATGGGGCCAGAACTTGAACAGTTCATGTACACGAAAATCCTTGAGGAACAAGCCACCGACGTATTGGCTTAAGCTAGCGATCCTGATGGATCGTCAGCGACCCTATATCGGCTGGTGATTGTGCTCTGTAACGTTTGAAACGCAGTCGTCCATTCGATTTATAGAAGCGACGGACAAGACGCACAACAAGTAACGAACCGCTTTGACGGTGCAGCAGTAAGTTTCTCCCCCCTACGCAATAGCTCGGGCTTCAAAGTGAGCCTTGGATGCTGGGCCGCGCGTTCGCAGATAAGACATCGACGGGTCAACTCGCTTATAATTTCACAATGGATAATTTAGAAGTTTTCGTTCCCGTTGCTACGGCGCGAGTCGACGAACGACCGCTCGCGCCACGTTTAAACCAACTTCCCGGTGCGCGCATCGCGTGGCTCGATAATATGAAGGCCAATGCAAAATCGCTCTTAGATTACGCGCGACAAACGCTTCAAGAGCGAGATGCTTCGTTTGAAACGATTGTCCTTTCCAAAAACGCAACAACGGCCGCTCCGGATTCAATCATGGAGAAATTGCGTACCTGTGACGCTGTCGTACTCGCAATCGCGGACTGAGGATCCTGTACGTCGTGGAGTGTCCATGACGCGATTAAATTGGAAAGCGAAGGGATCCCATGTGTGATTATTTGCAGCGATGAATTTGGACCGCTCGCGCGTGCGGAATCGGAAGTACTGGGGCTGAACGATTTGCCTTTAGTTGCGATTCCGCATCCACTTGCGGGTAACGACGATAAGCTAGTTCGGGCAAAAGCCATGGCGATCGCGAATGAAGTGATCAGCACGTTAACCGATCCGGCAGAGTCAATTAGCGCCCGCTATAGAGGGCGTTTTTCAGAGCTAACGCAACGGCGTCTCGAGCAAGGCGCCGTGTGCGTCGATGAAGTCTGCGCAGTCGATCCGGTGCTGTCTAAGAAAGCGAACCTCGCATAACCTGTATCACGATGAGTGAAACGGTTTTCCTTCCGGCTGAATCGCTCGATGACGAATTTGATTCGCGTGGATGGTCTGACGGCCTACCAATCGTGGCACCAACACCTCAGCGCGTTGACGCGATGCTTAATTACGCGAATTGTCCGCGCACTACAGAACTTGGCACGATGGCTCCCCGACAAGGCGTCGCGAGCGTAGAAATTCTCGCCGTCAATGCGGTCATGGCCGGTTGTCGACCGGAATACTTTCCTGTTGTGCTCGCGGCAGTCGAGGCGTTACTCGATGAAGCGTTTAATATTTTTGCCGTTCAAGCAACAACTCATCCGTGTTCGCCGTGCGTGATCGTCAACGGCCCGATTGCCGATGAATTAAAAATTAATTCGCGCTACGGCGCATTCGGGCCGGGGGTTCGCGCTAATGCGACAATAGGCCGAGCGATTCGATTGATCCTCATGAACGTCGGCGGTGCGCGGCCGGGAATACTCGACCGTTCGACCCAAGGCCAGCCCGCAAAGTACGCTTACTGCGTTGCGGAGAACGAAGCAGAAAGTCCCTGGGAACCGTTGCACGTGGAGCGGGGATTCGCGCCGACGACCTCAACTGTGACGGTTACCGCTGCGGACGGTCCGCATAATATCAACGATCACATTAGTCAGGACGCCGATGGCATTCTGGCGACCGTTTGTGCCAGTTTGAGCGACATGGCTTGCAATAATGCCTACCTTTACGGGCAGCCGACGATCGCGTTCGGACCAGAGCACGCTGCAATATTAGGTGCGGCAAAATTAACCAAAGACGACATTAAACAGCACGTATTCGAACACGCGCGTATCGATCGAGAACTTTGGCTTCGTGGCGGGATGGCCGGTATGTTTGAAGATCGTTTTGCCGACGAAGACCGTGTTCCAATTATTAGTACGCCGGACGATTTGTTGATCATCGTGGTTGGCGGGTTCGGACGGCATTCGTGCTGGCTGCCAACGTTTGGCGAAACGACGCGAGCCGTTACCCGCTCGATAACCAATTCTGACGGTGCGCCGCTCAGATCGATTTCCAATAGCGGTGAGTAAGTTTCGTGTTTGCGCGGCGTAGTTTTTGTCACCGCGGCGCGCTCGTCGTACCATTGAGGTGCGTTTCAATTTTGCACAAAGCCCGAGGTTAAGGACAGAGTAAATGATTAAGATACATGGCACGCCGATCAGCAATTATTACAACACAGCTAAATTGGCGCTCGTCGAGAAAGGACTCGATTTCGAAGAAGTAGCCGTATTTCCGGGCCTAGAACCGCAGGTACTTAAACACAGCCCTGTGGGGAAAATACCTTGGTTAGAAATTGATGGGCAGACATTATGTGAAACAAACGTGATCTTCGATTATCTCGAAGACACCAGCCCCGAGCCGCACCTTTATCCGATCGACGCATTTGCGCGCGCTAAAGTGAAAGAGCTTGTGCGCATCGTCGAGCTTTATTTGGATGCTCCAGCACGACGCCATATCGGCACAGTCTATTTCGGTGCGCCGGTGAATCAAGCCGCGTTCGACGAGGTTCGTCCTGCTCTCGAAAACGGTTTAAGAGCTGTGAGTCAGTTCGCGAAATTCGGCCCATATATCGCCGGGAATGAATTCACTTTCGCGGATATCACGGCTTATTTTCAGCTTCGATTTACGAACATGCACACCATGAAGATTTATGATTGGGATATCACGGAAACGAACCCCGAACTTAAACACTACTTGGCCATGCTAGGCGAGCGTAAGAGCATCGCTGACGTTGACGGTGTCATGCAAGCGGCGATGGCAAAATTTGCCGCCCGTTAGGGCCAAAATAACAACTACTTTTAACCTCGGTAAAAGGAAACTTCGATGCGTTTTGGTGTCTTCTATGAATTGCAATTACCTAAACCCTGGGCGAAAGATGACGAACACAAACTGTTCAAAGATGCGCTAGAGCAGGTAGCACTCGCCGACCGATTGGGTTTTGATTACGCATGGGAGGTCGAGCATCATTTTCTCGACGAATATTCGCATTCGTCGGCACCCGAAGTATTTCTCGCCGCAGCTGCTGCCAAGACCGAACGGATCCGTATTGCTCATGGTATTCGTCAAGTTATACCCAATTATAATCATCCCGCGCGCACTGCTGAGGGTCTCGCCACCTTGGATTTAATATCCGACGGACGCGTTGATTTTGGAATTGGCGAAGGGGCGACCCGCCTTGAGTTAGGCGCGTTCGGAATACCCGCTAAACGTAAACGCGCCCTGGCGCTCGAAGCAGCAGAACAAATTTGCAACATGATGGTATTAACCCCGTACCCCGGCTTTGAGGGTGAAGGGTTTTCGATGCCGTGTAGAAATGTGTTGCCGAAACCGCTTCAGCAGCCCCATCCACCTCTGTGGATGGCGTGCACTAATCGCGACACGATCAAAGTGGCCGCGCAAAACGGGGTCGGTGCGCTGGCCTTTGCCTTTCTCGATCCGGACGAAGCGCGAAACTGGTCGAAGATTTACTATGACATTATTAAAAGCGAAGAGTGTGTCCCTCTCGGTTGGTCGGTAAATGCAAACCTTGCCATGGTGTCGGCGTTTTCGATGCATGAGGATCGCGCCGAAGCTATCCGTCGCGGTCAGGATAATTTCGAATTTTTTCGCTACTCACAGCAAAAATTAGTCGCCGAGGATTTTGTCCCTGGCTACAGTGACATGTGGGGTGAATTTCTTGAGAAACGCGGTGACGCATCGGATCGCCTGATTCAGGCAGCGTTAGCGCGCGGCGAATACGACGGAGCTGGGATTGGAACGCCGCAAGACATGCAGCGACATTTGGCTAACATGCAGGAGGCTGGGGTCGATCAGGTGGTTTTTCTTCAGCAAGCCGGTCGAAATTCGCATGCAAACATATGCGAATCGCTTGAGTTATTCGCTGATACGGTTATGCCTCAATTTACGCGCGATGTCGCAGAACGTGAAGCGCGCAAACAAGAAGAGCTAGCGCCCTACATTGAAGCCGCAATGGCTCGTAAACAACGGATGCCGGCGCTGGCGAGAGAAGATGTTCCAGTTGTGAAGGCCGCGGTAAAAGCGGCAACGCCGTATGGCGCGAAAAAAGCAAGCTAGAACTTCAATCGATAGGCGTCAGTAAAAAACCCCGAATGTGACCGGGGCTTTTTTTCAATAATAGCTTGTGCTTGCTGAGAACGCATTTGACTGTTGCGGAAAAATATCTCCGCAACAGTGAAAAATTCTCGAATGTCTTTTTATTTTTAACCCGCAGATTTCAGATCAGGCGCATGATGCGGCGCCAATGCCGGTCGATCAGTTTGTGGTGCGGCTGCACCTGCCTCCATCGCTTTTACGGCGCTTTCGCTTTCGGCGATCTTCGCCATAATCGCATCGCCAGCTCGGTTGAACGAATCGCGGTTTTCAATGACGTGGCGATTCGAATCGCGGTACGCGTCGAGCATGCCATTGACTTCTGGGATGACATAGCGCGCGACCAGGTCCCAGCTGCGCGCGGTTGCTTCAGGATTCGCCCAGTCGTGTGCGAAACCAACGACGGTGCCGAAGCCGCCAGTAATTTCTTGCATCGCGCGGATCGCATTAATGAGATCTTCAGGTGTGCCGATGATCGTCGAACCCACCGTGTCTTCGCCGGTGCCAAGCGCTTGTTGGACGGAATCAAACTTCGTGAGGTCGGGGCGCATTAAAGTGCCGACGTTGTATTCATTGTGCCAATGAAAATAACCTTCACCGGCTTCCTTACGCGCTTGTTCGCGCGTTTCTGCAATGTGCCAGCTCATCACTACCCGCCAATCTTCGCGGTGTACCGTATTGCCATGTTTCGCCGCAGATTCTTCCGCGAAACTCCATTGCGTTGGTAGCGCGTCGAGTCCGGCGCTCGACATCGAACCGATGGATAAGACTCCAGTGCGATGTTTACCCGCCAAGGTCATGCCGGATGGGCTGATCATTGAGGCGACGGCGAATGGCATATCTTCTTGTAACGGTAATAATTGCAAACGCGCATCGTTCAGAGTGAACCACTCGCATTCGTAGCTGAATCGTTCTTCGCCAGCTAAGAGCCGTCGAATGACGCCCATCGCTTCGTCCTGCCGGTCACGTTGAACCATTGGGTCGATATTCAACATGTAGGCGTCCGATGGTAATGCACCTGGACCTGAACCAAATATCGCCCGACCTTGTGACATGTGATCGAGTTGAACCATGCGCTGGGCGACATTGAAGGGGTGATGGTAGGGCAGCGATACAACGCCAGTGCCGAGTTTTATTCGATGCGTACGTTGGGCCGCTGCGGCGAGAAACATTTCGGGCGAAGCGATCACTTCCCAACCGGTCGAATGATGTTCCCCACACCAGAATTCGTCATAGCCGAGTCGGTCGACCTGTTCCGCTAAATCGAGATCGCGTTGAAACTGTAACGTCGGACTTTCGCCGATTGGATGGTGTGGCGCTAAGAAGCAGGCGAATTTCACTCGAGACATAATCTGTTCCTTTTAGAATTTTCAGGCGTGGTTAACACCCATGTTACGCTTTTGCTAGGGGAGATCGAGTTCGGTGGTTAATTTTCTGCGGCTTTGGACACGTTTTTTGACATGAATGTTTCGGCAGCACGCGCAAATTCGCCGCTGTCGCGCGCTTGCGGGCTGACGATAACGGTATCGATTCCTGCATCGAAATCGTGTTGCAGAATACGTTTGCATCGACTTTCGTTACCGTAGGCGTAGATTCGATCAACTAATTCATCACTGATAGCGGCGTTAACTGCGGAGCGGTCGCGAGCCTCATATCCCGCTTTGACACCGGTTATCTCTTTCTCATACCCGAGTTCGATCATTTTGTTTTGATACGCCGGGGCAGACGCGTAAACCGCAGTATAGCGACGAAAGAAATCTAAACCGTCTTGTTCGTCATCGCCAACCAGAAACGCGCGTCTTTTAACAATCTCTAGATCTTCGATGCGTCGTCCAGCTCGTTTTGCACCTAAATCAATTTGCTCGAGCGCTTCGGTAAGTTTGTCCGGCGGGGTGAAATCGTTCAGTACAACCCCGTCCGCCACTTCACCCGCGAGCTGCATCATTTTTGGACCCAGTGCGGCGAGATAGATTGGAATCGGTGCGCTAGGGGTTCCTTTTAGAGTAAACCCGTGGCTGTGGATCGTTTTACCATCGAAGTTTGTTTTGTTGCCAGCAAATATATCGCGTAGCAACGCGACGCTTTCGCGTACTCGGCTTAACGGTTTTTCGTAATCCAACCCATACCATCGTTTGATCATGTTACCAGTGGAGGACCCGAGGCCTAAAACGAAACGTCCGCGCGCGTGTTCCTCAGCCGCGAGCACCGCAGTCGCGAGAAGCGGCGGAGGGCGGTTGAACACAGGAACAATACCGGTACACAAGCGGATAGATTTTGTCGCTACCCCAAGTGCGGCGCCCATGGTGATCGGATCTTGCAGGCCCTCGGCATCACACAACCAGACATCGTCGTAGCCCGCTTGCTCGGCCCACACGCCACGTTCGAACCCGGCGTCGAGGCCGGGCATCGGCCATAGCATTAAACCGGTTCGTTTTGCTCTGGAACTCATGAGAACGTAAATCCAGCGTACTGATCAGCAACGACGCCTTCGCAAATTTCAACATAGCCGGGCCAATCGACGAATGGCACAAAGCCACGCGGTTTACCGGGCACGTTTGATCCTTGGTACCAGTTGTCGCATGCCGTGAATAACGTGCGCTCTGCGGTAATTCGCACCCGTTCTACCCAGTCATCTTCGGCCTTTTTCTGCGCCTCGATGGTGCTATGTCCGTGTGAGCGCATGTGTTCCAGACATTCACCGATCCAATTCACGTGTTGTTCGATTGCAGTAACCATATTCGAGAGCACGGATGGGCTACCGGGGCCGGTTACAGTGAACAAGTTCGGGAACTGTGCGGATTGCAAGCCGAGATAGCTGCGCGGCCCGTTCGACCACTTGTCTTTTAATTTAACCCCACCACGACCACTAATGTCGATGTTATTTATCGACCCTGTAAACGCATCAAAGCCAGTTGCGAAAACAATGCAATCGAGTTCGTGTTCTTCGCCATTGGCGAGAATGCCGTTGTGGATTATTTTCTCGACGCCGTATTCGCTAACATCGACCAAGGTAACGTTGTCACGATTGTAGGTTTCGAAATAATTCGTATCTAAGCAAGGGCGTTTGCACGCATAAATATGCGCTGGTTGTAAGGCGCGCGCCGTGTCGGGATCGTCGACGATTTCGGAAATTTTTGTGCGAATGAATTCCGACACATCTTCATTCGCATCGCGGCTCAACGACGAATCACGAAAAGCGATCGAGAAACTTAACCCGCCGCTATCCCAACAACGTTCATAGACTTCCCGCCGTTGTTGTTCGTCAACGTCGAATGTTTTCGGAGCACTGCGATCAATGGTTATGTCCATAGCCACGGGTTGGCGATAATTTCGCGCGCGAAACGCCGCGTATTCGGCTTTGATTTTTGCCTCTTCGTCTTTATCCATCGGCCCATTACGTGCGGGTGTACTAAATTGAGCCGTACGTTGGAATACTTCGAGGTGACCGGCGTCTTCAGCAATCACCGGTATCGCTTGGATGCCGGTCGAGCCCGTGCCGATGATGCCAACTTTTTTACCCTTAAAATCGACGCCTTCGTGAGGCCAATTGCTGGTGTGAAACCACTGGCCGGTATAATCCTCTAGCCCGGGAAAATCCGGGGTGTTCTTAGTCGACAAACAACCTGTTGCGAGGATACAAAATCTCGTCCGAACGACCTCACCCCGGTCCGTTGTCACGGTCCAAATGTTCTGTTCGTCGTCGTATGTCGCGCTCTCCACGGAGGTGTTGAACTGCATTGCACTACGCAGTGAAAAACGGTCGGCTACATGGTCCAAGTATTCTAAAATTTCGCCCTGAGTTGAGTACGTTTCTGACCACTGCCACTCTTGCTGAAGTTGCTCCGAAAACTGATACGAGTATTGCATGCTCGGCGCGTCGCAGCGGGCCCCTGGATAGCGATTCCAGTACCATGTCCCGCCGATATCTGATCCGCGTTCGAATAGTTTTACGCTAAACCCGAGTTCGCGAAGCTTGTGCACGGCATAAATGCCGCCGAAACCGGCACCAACCACAACCGCGTCGACGTCGGTGCTTGCTGAAGAATCGTTTGTCATCGTTTTGCGTCGTCCGTAATTACGTCAATATTGTTAATCGTTCGCGCGTCGTAACCCGACATTTTCGCACACTGACGCAGTTTGTCATGTTTGACCTCAATTTTATAAGCCGGTAACTGAGGGTCTCTGGTGTGACGATACCCTTGTTAAGGTACGGGTGGTTAGGAATAGCGCAGATTTCAGGGATTCGGCAGCATTCAACTAGCCCTTTGGCTACCCGTATAGGCAATACTTATAATCAATCGTGTTTCGGAGATTCTCGATACGTGCGCCGAATTTTCGCCTCGAGCGACCGAACAACGATACGGAATGTTTAAAGCGCCGTGAACAATCACCAATGCGGTTGGAGTGACAACTAATATGGCTCAATCATTGGAGAGGCTCGCGCTCGAAGCACGATCGTGTGCTTTGTGCGCAGCGGATTTGCCGTTAGGTCCTCGACCGGTTTTCCAAGTGGATGAACGCGCGAGGGTATTGATCGCCGCTCAAGCACCCGGCACCAAAGTCCATGCCTCAGGGCGCCCGTTCACGGACGCTAGCGGCGACCGACTGCGCGATTGGATGGGCATTGATGCCGAAACGTTCTACGACGCGAGCCAAGTCGCGATTCTACCAATTGGTTTTTGTTATCCAGGTTGCGGCAAGTCCGGTGATCTGCCGCCGCGCAAAGAGTGTGCAGTTGAATGGCGGCAAAGATTTATCGACCGTCTAGCAAACGTGCAGATGACCTTGGTGATAGGGCAGTACGCGATGGCCTGGCATTTGCAAGACCGCAAGCAACGCAATTTAACTGAGACGGTAAAAAACTGGTCGGCATATGGCCCTGAAATATTTCCACTTCCGCATCCCAGCCCGCGGAATAACATTTGGCTTAAGAAGAACCCGTGGTTTAATCATGATCTGCAGCCCGATTTGCGCAAGGGAGTGCGATCGACACTGGCCTAAATACTGTGAGTTCGGGGAATTTCCAAATGATCCGTGGACGATATTACCTAGGTTGGGTGGTTTGATTTTAATCGCGGCGCATTAAATTCAAACTGGCGAGCGCGGTAACTGCCGCAACGATATAAAGTGGGAGGGTAAATCCGCCGGTCAACGTTACGAGGAAAGACATTAGAGCCGGACCAATCACGACCCCGCCGTATAAAAAGAACAACGACCCACCGGTTGTCGCGCCAACGTCTTTCGGATCGGCCAGACTCGCGACTTCAGCCAGGAATACGCCGTTCCAACCGAAACTCAACGCGCCTGTGGCGACACTTATTAAAATGATGATGGCCAAGGAGGAATCGGGTCCTAGTGTGGTCAGAAAGAAAACGGCCAACGCGCTTCCAGCGCCTAATAAGGCCATTGTATGGCGCGCGCCCAGCGCTTTGTCGGCAACCCAGCCCATTAAAATTCTTGATAGCGCGCCAGCCGCCTGCGCCGTGCCAAATACGGCACCCGCGAGAGTAAACCCCAGGCCGATTTCTTGGACTAGAATAATGATTAAAAACGTTAGGACAATGGATTGCACTGAGGTCAAACAAAGCGCGGTCAATGTCAGTCGTCGTAAAGAAGTGTCGGTGAGTATTTTTCGCACGGCGTGTCGAGGCGAGACAAATGCGACCGGGGTATGCGGATCACGATCGTCATCTAAGGTCGCGCGTAGCGGCTGAATCGCGAATACTGCGCACAGTACGATAGCGACCGAAACGACGATAGCGGCTTGCCATCCGAACGTAACAACCATTGCCGGGACTAAGAGACCGGCGATCAGGCCGCCCAATGGTGCGCCACTTTGTTTGAGAGAGAAAACGAACCCCCGTGCTCGCAATGGCGTCACCCGAGCTAAAACGTGCGCACCTGACGGCGTGCTCGGTCCGTAACCCATACCAACGAGTACAGCAGCCAAATACAGCAGCGGTAGCGATCCGAAGAGCGCTAACAACAGACAGCACGCGGAAAAAGTCATGCCAATTTGATTTGCTCGGATCCCACCGTAGCGCCGGATCAGATTGCCGCTTGCCGCGGCGAAAACCATAGCCGATGCAAAAACTATCGACATGAAGATGCCGATATCTTTCGCTTCTACGCCGAACGTTGGTGCGATTTCGGTTGCCATGACGGGAACCGTTAGGAAGAGAATGACGGTTACCGTTTGGGTGCTGAACATCGCCGCCAATGGCCAGGCAATATGACGCAGCTCGCTGGTTTGCGGATCGGACCCGGAAGCGTCTGGCATCAAAATTGTCCTAACAATACGTTGACTTAACCGCGATAAAAAAAACTAGGATTCGGCTTCCAATCTACTGTGGTTTTCTGCCAGGCGTTCTCCGCCAGCAAGATTTAGAAACTATCCGTTCAGCGCTGATTTCACTTTTGGTACAACTTGCGAGAACAAGCGTTCCAAACTGGGGCTCATCTGCGCGGCGCGCAAGCCAGGCGGAATCGCCATTGTGACAATATCAGTGATGTGGAAATCCTTAGCGAATTGAATGATCTCGGCGGCGCAGTGATCGACGTCGCCAACGATCCAAGTTTGCGGAATAGGTTCTCCCGATCCGCCGAACCCCGCGTCGTCGCTTTCGGCGAAAAACTGTTTATAAAGTTCCATGCGATAGGTCTCTGCAGCGCGCACCAGTTGCCAGTCCGTGTTTTTGTCGTCGGTGACCAAGATGCTACGAATGATGCCGACGCGATAGTCGCTCGGTTGACGTCCGCTCGTCGTTAGATCGTCGATCCACGGATCGAAGGCGCGTCGTTTTAATCCCTGAGGTAGGTAGTGTGTGTCGTAGTGTGCAGCTCGATGCGCACCGGCCTCTGACATCGATGCGATCCACAATGGTGGTCCACCTTCTTGGACGTAGCCTGGGGTAATCAATACGTCTGAAAATTGATAGCGTTCGCCGTTGTAACTAAAGCGTTCACCTTTAAAACAGTGCTGCAATACTTCGACCCCTTCGTTCATCAATGATAAACGGCGTTTCACCGGGATGCCGAAGCCACGAAACTCATGCGGCGCATAGCCCATGCCGAGTCCGACTTCGATACGTCCGCCCGATAAGTTATCGAGTACTGCTAGATCTTCGGCGAGGCGCAGTGGGTGGTTGAATGGCATCAGACAAATATTAGTGCCGAAGCGGATGCGTTTAGTCAGCGCTGCCATCGCACCAGCGACCGGGATCCAGCTCGGCAAATAGCCATCGTCTATGAAATGGTGTTCTGTGAACCAAACGAGATCGGCCCCGATCTCATCTAACCACTGAACTTGTTCCAGGACCTCTTCGTATAACACACGGTGTGCGACTCCCGAAGATTCAGGATTACGAAAATCGTAGCAAACGCCAATTCGTATATCAGGCATGGTCAATCACTCTCTTTCAGGTACGACTATTCTGGCACCGCCGTCGATGCTTCGAATCCTTGGCCGAGCATCAATGTTGCATTGCTTGTTGCAGCAAAGCGCATTTGTTTAAGCGGCTCGTAGTCGGGATCCATATACCAGTCCATCGCTGCAGCTTCAGAGGCGAAGCGTAATATCACACACACATCGCGCGACGCCCCCTCAAGCGTTTTGGCCGCATAGTCTGCGGCGACTATCTCGGCGTGATGTTTATTAAGCAACGGAATAACGGCCGCGACGTAGTCGTCGTACATCGCTCTATTTGTAATGTCGAGATTTACTGTGACGTAGGAGGGCATAAATTGTCCTTTTGTTCCTCTATTGATTCAATCGGTTGATCTTCGATCACGGCGAGTCGATCACCGATTGATTCGTTCTGTGCACACGACGCAGAAGCAGTTGGCAGAGAAAAGCGCTCGCCATAAACAGCAACATTAACAGCGCAAGGTTCATCGCCCCGTCATGGTGAAATAAACCAATCGCATACCCACCG
>Ga0302127_10001575_pt1 | contig 13562 bp, 14 predicted proteins | sample CB4_SCM_MG_FD_204452 | JGI IMG/M metagenome (GOLD analysis project Ga0302127, IMG submission 204452) | Marine microbial communities from Western Arctic Ocean, Canada - CB4_SCM | ecosystem: Environmental > Aquatic > Marine > Oceanic | place: Canada: Western Arctic Ocean | collected 2017-09-24
GCAAAGATCTGCAATTCATCCGCATCAACGGGACACTGGTCGGTGGCCTGGTAGGGTTACTGATCCACACGGTCAACTATGTGATTGCCACGATTAACGGCTGATCGCTTGCTGATATCCGCTATAGCTTGGATGATCCATAGCGATTTGATTTGTAACCGCTTGTCTTAGGTGGACTCGCAATGGATTGTCATCAAGGTCAACCGCATCGTCACGAAGTTTCTTAACAAGACGCCAACGCAGAACCTCTAGCCCGTCTTCCGTATTGCCCAACAGCGATTGCAGGGAAGCAAGTTCCCAAACTCTATATTCAGACAGAGACTCTGCCTCGCGCTTTGCGAGATCAACGGCGTTAGCCGCCACACGTGTAAGAAACCGAGTGCGGCCCTGCACAGAACCCATGACCTCATCGCGCAGGAAGCTGCTGACTTCAGTTAGCAACTCATCTGTTCGGGGTGAATCAAAATTTTCCAATGCCCCCCTAGGTACCTCAATAACCGGGCCAGGCATTAGAATGTTGACGCAATCAATTTGTCCTTCTGCAGCGCGCCGGCCAATCATCGCTCGTTCAATGGAACGATCAGGCCCCGCACGAAAATGCTCAGCCATACCAAGGCAGGTCACCGACCACCAAAAAGATCCAAAGACCTCCCAGAATTGCACGTGGCTCGGATCCACCCTAATCCCCGACTCTTCCTCATAACCACGCAATAAATCTTCATATGACCCGAACCCACCCACCGGCAACGATTCCCCGTAACGCCACGCGTTGGTACAAAGCCAACCTAAATCTCGAATAGGGTCGCCGATATGGGCGATCTCCCAATCCAGAACACCAAGAACCTTTTCTGACGACACCATAAAGTTGCCATTGCGAAATTCATTGTGCACCAGCGTGACGCGATCGTTCTTCGGTAAATTTCGCATCAACCACTGCCCGACATAATCGATCATCGGCTGCGGGACATTGAGTGCCTGATAGCGCTCCCAGGTCTGACGAACATAGTCCTCCGTTGTTAATACCTGCAGACGCGCTCTCAGCCCGGTCGAATCGACGTCAATATTGTGGATCCGGGCCATAATCCGGCCACACTCGTAGGCGAGTCCCGTTCTTAGGTTTGCATACTTTTCATCACGAAGTATTCTCGAGCCAAGCGCTTCCCCCTCCAGCCACTCCATAATGAACCCACCGCCCAGATCGTCTTCCCGCTGCAGCACGTAGTAGACATCAGGCGCCGGGACACCGGACTTTCGGGCTATTTGCATGAGGAGCGCCTCCCCATCCAAACCGGGGCGTCTCGTTTCGTCATAGCCACCGCCAGCGGCGCGGCGCAAACACAGTGTTCGAGCCCCCGAGGTCGAACCCATGACAATTCGATAAGTTTCCTGGCTCGCGCCCCCGGACAATCGTTCAACGGTATCTAGGCCGGTGCAGCCAGCAATTTGTGCCAGCAAAATCCGCTCAAGCTTTTCTTCAAACTGTGTCATCGGATATTCGCTATTTCTCAGGAAAATTAATTTGCGATGAATTCAATACGGCCGAAATCACCGTAGTCGGCAACATACTCGCCAGGCTTCAGGGGCGCTGGTCGTCCGAGCGCACCAGTCATCAGATAGTGGCCCGCTTTAATCTCGTATCCGGCAGCAAGCACCTGTTCAATCAACCAACTGACAGCAACTTGCTGGTCGCCAAACGCATCACTGCCCTGTCCATTATTAATGATCTCACCTCCCCGCGTCAGACTTACCGAAACCTGATTCAGTTCTACATCACCGGCGCGTTCTCCTGGTAGATAACATGCCGAGGCGGAATTTCCAGCAACGAGGTCCAAAGGTCCCATGCTTGCAAGGTCATCATATCCTGCATCTGCAAACTCCAGCATGGGAATTGGCTCAAGTAACTCATGCAGTTTACCTGGGGCGGGCAATTCGCTAATGTCCTGCTTCAGACGGTAGCCGATTTCAGTCTCCAGAACGCAACGGTGGAAACCCGAGGAATCGATTGCATCCCCCTCACGAAACAGTCCGCTATCGAACAAAACGCCGTATAGCGCCTGGCTGATTCCCTGTGCAGCTTGCGCCGCCGGATTCGTCACTGCGGCTTTGTATCCGGCTATGGGATCTGCCTGACTGATTGCGGTCACCAGGCTTCTTTGCACCTGGAATGCATCTTCAAGCGTCACCCCTTCAAAATCACCCGCTAAAACGGGTTTAGGCTCGTCTTTCTCTCTGGCACTTATAAATGCATCCTTCCACTTTTCTATATCAGTTGCTTGCATGGTATTTCCCAGGAAAAAATCGATTATATTGTTGATCACCTTGTCAATTATACTGCTCAAATCAAACGAGAGACTACAATGGCCTACAAAAACAGTTTTACTGTCGTTACCGGTGGCGCGTCAGGCTTTGGTTATGGCATTGCTGCGGCGTTTGCAGCACGCGGGGCCAATGTTGTCATCGCTGATATTAACGATGATCTGGGAACAAAAGCAGCAGAGGAACTCAAGGTTCGTTTCGTGCATTGCGATGTATCGGATAATGATTCCGTCAGAGCGCTTATCGATGGCCAGCAGAAAATCGACATCTTTGTGAACAATGCTGGCGTGACGCATTTCCCGATGCCCGCAGAAGAGGTAGAAGAGGACGACTTTGAACGAGTTTTTCGCATCAATATGAAGTCGGTATTTCTGACCTCAAAGTACGTTATCCCAAAGATGAAAGCTGCCGAGGGTGGCGTGATTCTCAATATTGCTTCAACTGCTGGCGTGAGTCCAAGACCGGGCCTTTCGTGGTACAACGCATCCAAGGGATGGATGATTACAGCCACACGGTCCCTCGCTGTACAACTCGCACCCCACCATATTCGCGTTAACGCGATCAACCCGGTAGCTGGTGAGACGCCTTTGTTAGCAACATTCCTGAGTGGCGATACAGTTGAAAACCGCGAAAAATTTCTCAAAACGATTCCTCTGGGAAGATTTTCAACACCCGATGACATCGCAAATGCCGCATGCTTCCTCCGCAGTGAAGATTCCGATATGTTGACCGATGTCACCCTTGAGGTCGATGGTGGCAGATGTATCTAACGCTCAATAACATCTACTCGGAAATCTTGTAGTGGACCCCGTAACCCAGGGCGCGCTGGGCGCGGCACTGCCACAGTCGCTTAGCTCACCTGCAAAACTCAGATGGGCAGCACTAGTGGGTGCACTGAGCGGGATGGCTCCTGATTTAGATGTGCTCATTCGTTCTGCTAATGATCCACTGTTATTTCTTGAATACCATAGACAGTTTACCCATGCACTTTTGTTCATTCCTGTCGGCGCACTGATCTGTGCCATCGCATTTTTCCCAATTGTTAAAAGAACGTTGTCCTTCCGGCAAACCTACCTCTTTTGTTTATTAGGATACGCAACGCATGGCCTGCTCGATGCATGTACGACTTACGGCACACAACTATTCTGGCCGATCTCAGATGTTCGGATTGCATGGAATAGCGTTTCTGTAATCGACCCCCTTGCCACCCTACCCTTACTCGCGCTGGTCCTTACTGCTGTAGTTCGAAAAAAAGTAATCTTTGCACGCGCGGGTATCATATGGTTGCTGTTCTATCTGGCATTAGGTGTTATTCAAAGGGACCGTGCAGAAACGGCGGGAACTGCACTCGCGGCAGAACGAGGCCATACACCGATTAGGCTCGAAGCCAAGCCCAGTTTCGGCAATATTCTCGTATGGAAAACTATTTACGAAACCGACGGGCTATTTCATGTTGATGCTATTCGAGCTGGCCTTGATATCACCTACTTTTCAGGACAAGCGATTGAAAAATTTGATTCTTCGATGCTCTCTCCAAAAGACTCCCGGCAGGCCGAAGACATTCAACGGTTTTCCTGGTTTTCAAATGGATATCTCGCCATAGATCCAGATCAAGCAGCTCGTATCATTGATGTTAGATACTCCATGGTGCCCAATGAAATTGATGCGCTGTGGGGAATAGAACTGAACGCTGAGACGCCAGGCGAACACGTCCGCTTTGTCACGATGCGAGAAAACTCTTCTGCAAAACTACGCAAACTGGCAAAAATGATTTACCCCTAGTTTTTTCTTTGCGTACTAATATCAATCGAATTATCAGAGATATACGCTCTCTGCTCAACTAAAGACAAATACAGGGGGCGCCACAGGGTCAACCTCGCTTCTCTCGCTGGGGCAACTTTTCTATTTTTTCTCGTTTTAGCCGCCCTTGCAGCTCGCCATTGAACACCAATTGCACCTTTTAACGCATCACCTCGGCCAGAGGTCTTATTGTTTGTTGAGGGAATATACGCAGGACCACCCCCAGGGGCCTGTACGCCGCTCCTGTTTAGTAGCGCAACCAGCTATCGGCGTCGTTAGGACCGCTGGCAGAAATACCAATAGTGATTCGAGCCTTGTCCTTGGCAAAAGTATACTGGGCGACACGTACCCCCTGCTCAAAATTAGCAGTCACCTTAGTCATGTTTGCTGTTTCTATATAGCCGCTGTAGGCAGGCACTGCCAGGGCAGAAACAATACCAATCACTGCTACTGCAATCATTAACTCAAACAAAGAAAAACCGAATGATGAACGTAAAGTCATTTCAGAAATTTACTCTTTCCCTTTCAGCACGGCTCTTAGTTCATGCAAACCATCCATGATCAGCGTGAGCTCATCACCAGGTCGTAAATTCCGTTCGTATTCATAGTTACCTTTCTAAGTTCCTCGATAAAAGCAGAGATTGCCACGACGGGGCCTGCGATTCTGTGACTCACCATCAACGCAAAGATGAAAGAAGCAATCGTAAACGCCACAAATCCGACCATATAGATCTGTGCAATATGAAACATGTGTTCACTAATCTGACTCTGGGCCGAAAAATCCGTCGCAATCGCATTGTTCATAATGTTGCGTACCAGACTCATTTTGTAGCATACAGTACCGGCGGTACCGAAAATAAGTAATAGGCCTCCCCCAATATAGTAATAGGTGAGCTTGAGTTGAAACTGAGGAGTCAGCAGGAAGTTGGATAGTTTTCGATCATTTTTGCTCATGATTACGTCCTAGTATTCGTATAAATATCTCAATTTGGCGTTATTCTAAAATACTGGCACATCCTATTCACCTGGCTTATCAGATATATGAATATCGGACTTACATAAGTAAACGAAAATGATCACGCTATTTCGCTTTTTACTCGTCATAAACTTGATAACAGGGTCAAGTCTCTGTGCTGCGGAGGATTTGCTGAATGCTCCACCGATTGTCTCTGCAAAGAGCTGGGCGGTAGCCAGAGACGGACAAGTTCTTTTTTCATTTAGACCAGACAGTCAATATCCAATAGCCAGTCTCTCCAAAATAATGACTGCGCTCCTGGTGCTTGAATCAACGACGGACCTCGCTTCAAGAACGAAAGTATCACGTCGAGCCGATCAGACTTTCGGAGCCACTGCCAGCATTCAGGCGGGTGAACAACTATCCGTCGAACAACTACTGCATGCTTTGCGGCTGCCTTCCGGAAACGACGCTGCGGTCGTTTTGGCGGAATATTTTGGCCGGGGCTATAAACGTCAACCCGGTGAGACCTTCCAAACCGGGTTCGTTAATCGAATGAATGAACGGGCCGGAGAGCTTTCACTAAGCAACACAAAATTTGTTGATCCTCATGGTCTGGGTGAAATGTGTCCAGTGCGGCAGATCTCCTGACCCTCAGCCATACAGCAATACAAGACCCACGATTTGCCAAGTTAGTGTCTACCCGTCAGTACTCTCTCAACATTCGCTCTCCGAAAGGAGAACTGCGTGCTGTCAACTGGAAAAACACCAATGAGTTGTTCGCCCTTCCCTACTTTACTGGCATAAAAACAGGACACTCAAATCCCGCCGAGGGTTGCCTGATCATTAGCGGACATTACGGCGTCGACACACTACACGTAGTAGCTCTCGGATCGTTAAACCAAAAAACCAGGTTTATCGAAGCTCGAAATTAATTCCAATGGGCTCTCCGTCAACTATCAGTACTAGTGACAGTCCCGGCTAGCAGGTTTTAATGCTTAGCATTCATGACTCTCGTCGCTGGCGCAAGTTTTCATTGGGTGTTCTCCTCACTGGTAAGCTAATATTTTACCCATGCCTCGCCTAATCATCTGCACAAACTATCGCCCCTTTACCGGGGAACCATCCTGCGCATTTAGGGGTAGCAAGGAGCTTGCGGACTTTCTCGAACAGGGCATCAAGGAAAGAGGCCTTGCCATTACGCTCAAGCGGTCGGTCTGCCTCGGTCATTGTCCCATTCGTCCCAACGTGAGCATTGCCGGTGGTGAATTCATTCATCATGCGACCAAAGACAAACTTTAGGTTTTACTCGACCAGTTACAGGAGCAACAGTAACTAAAGCAAAAACCCCGAAGTTCGTTCCAGGAACCAGTAGGCGGCAACACAGCCGATGAAGTATCCGACTGCGGTTTGTCCGTAGGATCCAAACCATGACCAAGGACGAACCAGCTTAAGCAATGCAACAACCACCAGAGCAAACAGTATCTGACCAATTTCAACACCTACATTGAAAAACACCAGGCCAGTGACCAACTCCATCTGCGGCAACCCAATTTCATTTAATACAGCAGCAAAACCTAAGCCATGGAGCAGACCGAAAGAACCTGAAACCGCGACAGGATAGCGCCAGGTAATATTATTGCGCTTACCATGGGTGACCTCGTTAGCAAGAAACAACACACTGAGTGCGATAACTGCTTCTATCGGAGGTACCGGTAACACAACAACTTGCAAGGCCGCTAGCGCCAGCGTAATTGAGTGCGCAATGGTAAAACCTGTAATAGTGACCAAAATCCGACGCCAAGTCCCGGCAATCCAAATCAGGCATAACACAAAGAGCAAATGATCAAAGCCAATCCAGATATGTTCCATCCCTAGCCAGGTGTACTGCACAGCCACTGTCGCCACTTCTTCGCGCAACGGCACTCGCCATGCCGTTTCGCCACTGGACAAGGTCACCGTATGCTTCTCACCGGTCGTAAACGTCATTTTGATGACAGATGAATTAGGGACACTTTGATTCGGATAACGAATCGTCAGCATCGACCCCGACAGATCCTGTTCACACATATAAATATTGTTGGTTGCTGGCTGCTTTGCGCAAAAAACGGGGAATTCAATGACCGGATGATTAGTGGGAGGTATTCGGGGTGGGCGCTTGATTCGCACACTATATCGTTGCGCTTCGAGCTCGCTTAACTCTACATATAATGGACGGAAATCATCCGCCAGCACAACAGACGGTAGAAAAATCAGTAACAGCAGGGTGAATCGACTCATTCTGACTCATCCGGGGCAACAATCTCTATCACGTAGGCTCTACGCATTTCCTGATAGAGCTTTTCCTGCGCCTCCTCAACCTTGACCCGTGCGACATCGTTAGCAACTCTTGCACTCACCTCATCGAGTGCCGGGAAATACCCCGCCTTCATGCTGGTGACTAGTACAAGATGTGCGCCATAAGCAGAGACAAACGGGCCCTGCCACGTCGCATCTTCAGTCTGCAACTCGAATACATCGTTAGCAAAGGAATTTCCGAAGTGTGAAGCCACTTCTTCAAGCTCTTTGTTCACATAGTTTCGATGGTACAGAAAATGATCCCCACGAGATGCCGCCAGATGAAACGGCAATGACTTCTCGTTTACATGAGCAAGTTCCTCTGCCGCCTTGGCAAGGGCCTGTTCACCGTGTTGTTCAGCACCAAAGTAAATATGCGTGAACGTAATCTGGGCAGCTGCAAAGTAGCGATCTCGATGCGCTTGATAATGATCAAGCAAATCTTGCTCGAAAATTTCTAGTGATTCATGGACAAAACCCTGATTGATATATTCCAGCTGGGCAATAAGACGCCTGCGCGCACTATAGTTATTTTCATCAAGCCCAAGCGCAACCGCTTCTCGATACATCACCTCTTCACGGACAAAATCCTCGACCAGGCGAGTTCTCTCTTCGCTAGCCATGGAATCCAGATACGCCGTCGCCTCGGTTGGCCCGATGCGAGGATTGCGGACCATGACTAATGGCAAAAGCTGGTTGTTATCCACTCTGATTCGTCCAGCGTTGTCACTTGCCGTCTGTGGCTCAAAGACAACAAACAACATCAGACCAATAATGAGAAAATGTAATAATGGTTCTTTAGCGAACTTCAAATGATCTCCTGACTCGAAATAAAAGAGACGCAATTATCACAGGTAATCACTCGCACTGTTAGCTAAGGATATTCTTTCCTTTTTTCTTCAATGGGTTTAGGTTACGCAATTACAATAAACGCGCCAAGAAGATGCATTAATGTTGAATCAAACTCCAGTCCACCGAGCAACTTAGACACAGCGCGTTCCTGCTTTAGGTCCGTGCATCCGCGGGCCACACCAGCTAAAAATTTCATGCAGTGACCCGCTGAATACAATGTATTTCAGGGCGCTACCATGAACAAACCACACAAACATGGCCGTTATAGGGCACTCTGGGAGCTAACCGAGGAGCAGAGACTGCTCTACAGTGCAGCGATCGTTGTCATGTTGGCCGGCAACAGCTTTACCTATGCGATGCCACTCATCGTGAAGTGGTGTATCGACGGGATCGACACCGGCAAATTTGCGATACCGACAAACATGCCTGGACTCGCCGAAGCGAGCCATGAATAGCACAGGCATCTGCTGAGCGGGTTATCTCCCTTGTTGAAGCAACGCCGGAAATAGCCGACAACCACAACACCAAAGCGGCTATCTAAAAGCATGCCGACATTGCCACACAAAGTGAACTGGCTCTTGATGGCATGGACCGTCACATTACGGAAATTGAATTGCGGGATGTGAGATTCTCCTACAATCCTGAAGAAGCGGTGTTACAAGGTATTAACCTTAAGGTTGAGCAAAACGAAACCATCGCTATCGTCGGGCCAACCGGCGGTGTAAAAAGCACGTTAATCAATATTATCTGCCGATTCTATGAGCCAACTTCTGGTGAAGTACTCATCAACGGTTACGATTATCGCCAGCGCAGCCTGCACTGGCTACAATCAAGTCTTGGCATGGTGCTGCAGACATCTCACGTGTTCAGCCGGTCCATCAGAGATAATATTCAATACGGGAAGCTGGATGCGACCCAGGATGAACTCGTTGCCGCCGCTAAAATAGCCGGTGCCCATGACCTGATTATGGAAAAAGAAGATGGCTATGACACGATTCTCGGTGAAGCGGGCCACCAGCTGTCTTCCGGTGAAAAACAGCTGATCTCGTTTGCGCGGGCGATTCTGGCCGACCCACAAATTCTCATCATGGACGAAGCAACATCCTCGGTGGATTCAGTCACAGAATCTAGGATACAGGCGGGTTTACAACACGTCTTGGAAGGCCATATCGCATTTGTCATCGCGCACCGTTTGTCTACGATTCGTTCGGCCACCCGAATTCTTGTGATCGACGACGGTTGCATCATGGAACAGGGGACCCACCATCAGCTACTGGCGTTGCGCGGTCATTACTATGAGCTTTATCGTCAACAGCGCATGAATGCGGTCGCGGACGATACTGGTAATTGGCTTAAGGATGTGTAATTACGCGTCCGCCTCCTCTTCTTCGGTAAGTAGCACCAACAGTTCGCCATTGTCTACCTGATCACCTTTGCCTACGCGCAATTCGATAACAATACCAGCCTGGGGTGCGGTAATTCGATGTTCCATCTTCATGCCTTCCAGGATCAGCAGTAATTGTCCTTCCTCAACAACCTCCCCTGCAGAAACATAGGTGTCTACCACGTTACCCGGCATCGGGGCCGTGAGGCCACCAGCGAGTCCTGCACGATCAAGGTCGGGAAATCTGGGTAACTCGACCAGTTCAATCTGCCCACCAGACCCATGAGTAATCCAACGATTGCCATCAGCGACAACGGTAAACTGCTGCAGACGTCCGTCGATTTCCAACGATATCTCCTGGCCTTGCCAGAATCTAACAAAAACAGGCCATTTGAGGTCATCTGCCATTGCTAAAAAACTACCATCTCTCTGCGATTGGTACTGCAGAGTCAGTTCCTCGTCACCAATGTTAAATTCCAGGAACTCAGGCGGCATCACCGAGTTACGCCAGCCACTGGCAATATTGCGCAGCGCCTTTGTATTCATACGGCGCACACTCTGTGCCACCATGGCCGCCGCGATTGCGGCTTCGATCATCTCCTCACGAGTAGCCTTACGGTTGCGAGGGGGATCAATACGTTCGATGAAGTCGGTAGTAGTGTCACCCGCGAGAAAGGCTTCGTGACGTAACACCGACACTAGAAAATCACGATTGGTAGTCAAACCCTGCACCCGCGTTGTTTGCAACACGCGTGCGAGCCGAAGTGCTGCCTCTGTTCTTGTAGGGGCATGCACAATAACCTTCGCCAGCATCGGATCAAATTCAATACCAACAGTACTGCCGGTCTCGATGCCGGAATCGTACCGAGCCTCCGCCACCTTGGATCGTTCAAATAACAGCACAGGGCCGGCAGTTGGCAGAAAATCATTGCCAGGATCTTCACCATAGATTCGAGCTTCGATGGCATGACCGTTGATAGTCAGATCTTCCTGGGTAAAGCTCAGGTTTTCACCCTGCGCAACGCGAATCTGTTCCCGAACCAGGTCGCGACCCGTGATTTCTTCTGTGATGGGATGTTCAACCTGCAGGCGCGTATTCATTTCGAGAAACCAGAAGTCTTCGCCATCCAGTAGAAATTCCACGGTACCCGCTGAGGTGTAGCCAATCGCCTTGGCCGCGGCGACTGCAGCGGCGCCCATTTTCTCGCGGATCTCTGGCGTTACTGCCGGAGATGGCGCCTCTTCAATGATCTTTTGATGCCGTCGTTGAATAGAACATTCACGCTCGAAACAATGCACGACATTACCTGCGCTATCCCCGATCACCTGAATCTCGACATGACGGGATGAAGATAACCAGCGCTCGAGGAAAATAGTATCGTCACCAAAGGATGCACCTGCCTCACGGCGTGCTCCTTCAACGGCTTCTTCAAGTTCTGCCTCGGTTTCAACAACTCGCATTCCTTTACCACCGCCACCGGCGGAGGCCTTAACGAGTAGAGGATAGCCAATGTCCTGTGCAAGTGCCTTCGCATCGGCACCGGCAGCGACTTCCGCAGAGGGTAGTGTTGGTACACCGGCCTTGGTCATCAGGTTCTTCGACGACAGCTTATCGCCCATCTCAGAGATCGCATGGGCACTCGGTCCCACCCAGATTAAACTCGCATCCTGAACTGCCTCTGCAAAGGTGGTGTTTTCCGATAAGAATCCATAGCCAGGATGTATTGCATCGGCACCCGTTCTTTTCGCTGCTGCAAGCACTTTGTCCTGATCCAGATAGGTCTCGCGGGAACTGCTGCCCGTGAGCGAAACGGCCTGATCCGCCTCTCTAACAAAGGGCTCATTAACATCACCATCTGCATAGATGGCGACTGTGCTAATACCCATGTTATGAGCGGTACGCATAATACGCCGCGCGATTTCGCCGCGGTTTACAATCAATAATCGTTCTATATGTTTTACCATGATTACATCCGCCAGACGCCAAAGCCCTTGGCGCCCTCCACTTTATTGTTATGACAGGCTGAAAGTGCAATCGCGATATGATCTCTAGTGTCACGGGGATCAATCAAACCATCATCCGATATTGCTGCCGTTGCGAGCAATGCCAAAGAAGCCTCCTCAAGGGTGGCCTCTACGGCAGCGACGCGTTCTAGATCTGCCTCTTCATCAAAAACCTCACCTCGCCTTTCTGCAGCCTGGCGCCCCACAATCGTCATCACCCCGGCCTGTTGCTTCGGGCCCATCACCGCAATCTTGGCGGTCGGCCAGATAAAGCAAAAACGGGTACCAAACCCTCGACCGCTCATGCCGTAGTTACCAGCACCATAGGATGCCGCTGGAATCACCGAGATATGCGGCACCGTTGAATTCGCGACTGCGTTGATCATTTTTGAGCCGTTCTTCGTTATCCCACCACGCTCGAAATCAGTGCCCACGATATATCCGGTAATGTTATGCAGGAATAGCAACGGGGTGTCTATTTGGTTACATAGTTGAATGAACTGCGTCGCTTTCTCAGCGGATTCAGACATCAGTGGGCCATTGTTACCGAGGATACCAATGGGATATCCATCAACAGAGGCCCAGCCAGTGACGAGGGTTGGACCATAAAGGGGTTTGAACTCCTCGAAACGCGAGCCATCGACAATGCGCGCAATGACCTCACGCATATCGAATGATTTGCTCAAATCCTTGTTGACGATACCCAGCAGTTCCTCTTGGTCATAGACCGGCGGGTCCGGCGGCAAGGTTGGACCCGGGCCCCATTTTCGCCAATTGAGGTGTGAAACCACTTCGCGGCACATGCGAATACCGTCGTGCTCATCCTCTGCCAGGTAATCACCAAGACCTGAGACCTGCGTATGCATTTCCGCACCGCCCAGATCCTCTGCGTTGGCATCTTCGCCGGTCGCCATCTTGACCAGTGGCGGACTACCCAGAAATACCTTGGACTGTTTCTTGATGAAAATATTGTAGTCACTCATGCCCGGCTGATAGGCGCCACCCGCTGCTGCTGCGCCAAATACCACAGAGACTGAGGGGATACGCATTTGCGATAATTCCGTGATTTCGTAGAACAGGCGGCCAGACTCAGCAAAATGACCTGTGCTAGAGGGTGTTTTAATACGTCGTGGCGGGCCTTCTTCTTCAGCAGCACCGCCTCCTCCCCCACCGCCACCCCGAAGGTCAGCACCGGCTGATTCAACAAACTGCACGTAGGGCAGACGATTCAATCTGGCAATTTCTAAGCCACGCATTAACTTTTTACTATTCCAGGCATTAAAGGCACCCGCCCTAACGGAGGGGTCGTGACCCAGAATCACGCACTCGGTATCGGCAATCACGCCAATACCAACGATAAATCCTGAGCCAACCTTTACATGAGAGTTGTATGCAGCCAGTGGACTCACTTCAAAAAAGGGCGAGTCCCGATCAAGGACAAGCGCGATGCGTTCGCGAAGGGGCAATTTATCTCGGGAGCGCAGTCGTGCCATGGCCTCCTCACCCCCACCTTCGGCTGCCTGTTGATGCAGACCGGCGATGTATTCGAGTTCCTCCAGCATTTCCTCACGGTTGCGCTGATACTCCTCGGAACGGGTATTCAGATTGGACTTGATAACTTGCATAGAGCTCTCATTATTCTACGGATTGGTAAAAGAAAACAGCCGGTAATGTATCGTTGTATCGGTTTCAAAACAACTCACACAAATGTGGCCCAATTCTCCAAAGGTTCACGGTCTGTAACCAGGCTATTCACAGGCGCTTCCTGGTTAGCGTGTCCGATTGCGCAGCCACAGAACAACATAAGCTCGTCTGGAGGATTGATAAAACTGGATACGGTGTCCGGCCTCGATGCCCAGGCCTCCTGTGGGCAGGTATCAAGACCCGCCTCCTGGGCGAGCAACATGAAACTCT
>Ga0302127_10001578_pt1 | contig 13560 bp, 10 predicted proteins | sample CB4_SCM_MG_FD_204452 | JGI IMG/M metagenome (GOLD analysis project Ga0302127, IMG submission 204452) | Marine microbial communities from Western Arctic Ocean, Canada - CB4_SCM | ecosystem: Environmental > Aquatic > Marine > Oceanic | place: Canada: Western Arctic Ocean | collected 2017-09-24
CGGCGGGTCGCCGGTAACCGAAGGCCGTGTACGACTCCACGCCCAGCAACTGGTCGTCCTGGTTCAGGTACTCCACGTCGATGGTCCAGAACCGTCCCCTGCCGAGCTTCGTGGTCTTGGGTTCGCTGACCGACCGGAGGACCTGGCGGGACCTCACCCGGTCGCCGATGCGTACCGGTTCGTGGAAGGTGTTGGTGTTCGACGAGATGATCGCCTCGGGTAGTTCCAGTTGGGCCTTCAGGTCGAAGTGGGCCTGGAGCGGGACGGCCGGTTCGCTGCGGCCCGGTGACCAGTGGTGGGGTCGGAACCAGACCGAGAGCATGGTGGGTGGCGCTATGGGGCCGTCGGTGATGGCGGCGGCCACGTCCTCGTCCCAGAACAGCGGATTGCCGTTCTCCACGGCTGCACACGTCGTCCAGACGTAGCCGTGCTCGACCGGGAATCCGCCCTCCTCTGCGTACTGGGTGACACCTATGAGGTCGGTCACCGCTGCGGGTATGGGCATCGGCTCTCCTGCGTGGACCGTGTTGCTCATGCGATGGCCCCAGCGTCCCTGAGTTCGCCGATCTCGATGGCGCTGAGCCCTGCGTGGGCCAGGATCCGGTCGGTGTCGGGAACCGACTGGTCGCGTACCTGCAGGGTGGAGGCATCCACCTGGCCTGCCAGCGGAGCGGCCACCTGGCGGATGGTGCCGGCGGTTGGATGGATGACCTCGGTGAAGCCGCCACGTGCACCAAACTGCTCGTCGGCCACCACCTCAGGTATCGCCAGTACGGCCGACACGCAGGTGTCGGCCGGCCCTAGGTCCGACGCCCACTCGTCGCGGTCGCGGGTGGCGAAGGCAGCGGCGAAGTCGGCCCGCATGGGTTCCACGGCGAGGTCGTCGTGCTGGTGGTCCAGCCACCGGGTGCAGTCCAGTTCCGTGCAGAGGTTGGCGAAGAAGCGGGGTTCGATGGCGGCAACGGCCAACCAGCCGCCATCGGCGGCCTCGTACAGGTCGTACCAGGCGTAGCGGCCGGTGAGCAGACCGTGGCGGGGGCCCGGCTCGACGCCTTCGGCCAGGTATTCGTCAACCGCCAGGGACATGAGCGACAGCACGCCGTCGGCGATCGACACGTCCAGGTAGGTGCCTTCGCCGGTAGTGGCTCGGGCGGTCAGGGCGGCGCAGATGGCGGCGACGGCGTGGAGGCCCCCGGCGGCGCTGTCGGCAACGGTGGCTCCCGGCAGTGCCGGCCCGCCACGCGGGTCGCGCCCCGAGCAGTGGAGGTAGCCGCCGACCGCCAGGTAGTTCAGGTCGTGGCCGGCCCAGCCGGAGCATGGGCCGGTCTGTCCGAAGCCGGTGGTGGAGCAGTAGACGATTCCCTGATTGACGGCGTGTACGGCTGTGAAGCCGATGCCGAGGCGGTCGACCACCCCGGGACGGAAGCTCTCGATCACCACGTCGGCGCCTGCGGCGAGATGCAGGAAGGCGTCGCGCCCGCCATCTGACTTGAGATCCAGGAGCACCCGGCTCATGCCCCGCTGGGCGCTGTATGCGTAGGCGGGCGGCACGATCTGGACCCCGGCGTCCTTCGGGACCGGTCCGACCTTGACCACGTCGGCACCCCAGTCGGCCAGCCAGCGTGAGGCGCGTACGGCTGGTCCGACCGAGGCGAGGTCCAGGACGGTGATCCCGTCCAGTAAGGAGCGCTCTGGCATGCGGGGTCGCCTAGAAGTTCTTCGGGAGGCCTAGGCCCCGTCGGGTGATGATGTTCTTCTGCACCTCGGAGGTGCCGCCACCAATGGTGTCGAGCACCGTGTAGCGGTAGGTGGATTCAGCCCGCCCTGACATGGGTGCCTCTTCGGTGCCGACCCGTAGCTGGGTGCCGGGCCCGCCCAGGTCCATGGATGCGTCGGCCAGCCGCTTGGAGAACTCGGTGGTGAAGAGCTTGTACTCCGAGGCTTCCATGGTCGGAGGGTTGCCGCCCTCGGATTCCGCCCTCATCGAGGCGTCGACCACCCGGAGGCCCATGCCCCGGGCGACCTCAGCGGTGGTGGCCAGCCTTGCGATCCGGGACCGCACCTTCGGGTCGTCCCTGAGCGGCTCGCCGTCGCGGGTGGCGTTTCTCACGTGGTCCACCAGTAGGTCCAGGCGCTGCTTCACCGGAGAGAAGGTGAACATGGTGAACCGCTCCAGGTCGAGGGCCTGGGAGATGTACCGGAAGCCGTGGTTCAGCTCGCCGACGACGTATTCGTCGGGTACGAACACGTCGTCGAAGAAGACGTCGTTGGTGCGTTCGTCGCCCATGGTCATGATGCCCTGGACGGTTATTCCCGGGTGGTCCATCGGCACCAGGAACAGGGTGATTCCAAAGTGCTTGGGGGCATCCGGATCGGTGCGGGCACCCACCCAGTACCACTCGGCGAAGTGGGCCGACGTGGTCCAGGTCTTCTGGCCGTTCAGGATCCAGCCGCCGCTGGTCTCGGTGGCCTTCAGCTTCATTGCAGCGGCATCCGACCCTGCTTCGGGTTCGCTGTAGCCGACGGCGAACTCCACCTCGTTGGCCAGGATCTTCGGCAGGAACTCCTCCTTCAGGAACTCCGAACCGTGGGCTATGAGGGTCTTGCCGATGATGCCGACACCCTTGCCGATCTGGGGGCCTCCCCGTGCGGCCAGGGCCTCGTTCAGGATGTACTCGTAGATCCCCTCGCCCTCCTTGCCCCCGTACTCCTTCGGCCAGGTCATTCCCAGCCAGCCCTGTTCGCCGAGCCTGCGCATCAGTGCCCTGCGCTTCGGGGTGTCGACGATCTGGGCCATGTTCTCGCGCGTGGGGTCGAACACATCGGGGTCGTCGTTGGCGTCGAGGAACGCCTCGACCTCGATGGCGAAGGCCTGCTGGTCGGGTGAGAAGTCGAAGTCCATGCCTGGTCGGCGTCTCCGGTCCGGTCGGGTGATGCTGAATCTGACGGTGTGTCAGGCCTTCAACGTAGCGGATACGGGCACTGCTTTCCCCTCCGGGAGGCCCGGGTGGCTGGCCGGGGTCGGTGTCGTGGACTACACACCCCTAGGATCGTTTCTGACGGACCGTCAGAAACTGGTGGTCACACCCACGCGGCGGAAAGCAGAGCAGGATGGGAGCATGAGCACCAGCAGGGGAATCCTGGCCTATGGCGTCCACCTGCCCTACAACAGGCTGGCCCGTTCGGCCATTGGCGAGGTGATGGGATCCGGTGGCGGACGCGGGCACCGGTCCGTGGCGTCCTACGACGAGGACACCACCACCATGGGAGTGGAGGCCGCCCGCCGGGCCCTGGCTGGCGGTGTACCCGCACCGGAGGCAGTCTGGTTCTCCACCGTCGCCCCGGCGTACCTGGACAAGACCAACGCCACCGTCATGCACGCAGCCCTCCGACTGGATTCACTGGTCCCGGCGCTTGATTTCGGCGGGGCCGCACGCTCAGCCATCGGCGCCCTGCGAACGGCACTGGACGGCCCGAAGCGCACCCTGATGGTGGCGTCTGACATAAGGGTGAGCCTTCCCACCGGGCCGGAGGACGGTGGTGGCGGTGATGCAGCCGTAGCCGTGCTGGTCGGGTGTTCCGAGGACGGCCCACTGCTGGCCGAGTACCTGGGCGGAGCCTCGGCGACCGCAGAGTTCACCGACCGTTGGCGCACCCCGGGTAGCGACCACTCCCGCAACTGGGAGGACCGCTTCGGAGAGCAGGCCTACCTGCCGCTGGTCCGCAAGGCTTGGGCTGAAGCGCTGGCGACCACCGGACTGGCGCCCGACGATGTGGCCGTCGCAGCCGTCACCGGACTACACGCCCGTGCGACCAGGAAGGCAGCCTCCGGCCTCGGCGTGGCCATTGCCGGAGATCTGGCCGACACCGTCGGCAACGCCGGAGCCGCCCACCCGGCCCTGCTCCTGGCCGACGTCCTGGACGCGGCCGACCCCGGAGACGTGGTTGCCCTGGTGGTGCTGGCCGACGGCTGCGAGGTCCTCCTCTTCCGGGCCACCCACGCCCTGGCGGCTGGCCGACCTGGGCGATCGGTGGCGGACCAGGTCGCCGACAGGGCCGACGTCGCCTACGCCCGCTATCTCACATGGCGTGGCCTGCTCCAGGTGCAGCCCCCCAACCGCCCGGGGCCGAATCGGACGTCGGCACCGGCAGCCCTGCGCCGGACCGCCTGGAAGCATGGTTTCGTGGGTTCCACGGACCGCACCACCGGCATCACGCACCTTCCGCCATCGCGGGTCGGGATCTCCGGTGGAACCGTCGACGACATGGATCCGACGCCCATGGCCGATGCCATCGGCACCGTCGCCACCTTCACCGTGGACCGGCTGGCCCACTCGCCCAGCCCGCCTGTGGTGTTCGCCGTGGTCGACTTCGACGGTGGCGGTCGGATGCCGATCGAGCTGACCGACGTCGACCCCACCGCCGTGGCCATCGGCGACAGGGTGGAGATGACCTTCCGACGCCTATCTACGTCCGATGGCCTACACAACTACTTCTGGAAGGGCCGGCCCCTCCGGGGCTGAGCCGGTACGAGGGGACTGGAGTCCACATGGCCTCACATGGCATACGGGACCGCGTGGCGATCGTCGGTATGGGTTGCACGCCGTTCCGGGAGCACTGGGATTCCTCCCTGGACGACCTCCTGATCGACGCCCATGGCCTGGCACTGTCCTCGGCAGGCATGGTCGCCGACGACATCGACGCCTACTGGTACGGAACGTCGCAGTCCTCGGCGTCGGGCATCTCGCTGGCCACGCCGCTGCGGCTGGTCGACAAGCCGGTGACCCGTGTCGAGAACTACTGCGCCACGGGGTCCGATGCCCTCCGGCAGGCCTGCTACGCCGTGGCGTCAGGGGCCTACGACGTGGCGGTGGCGATCGGCGCTGAGAAGGTCAAGGACGGCGGCTACCAGGGACTCAACGCCTTCCCCATCCCCACCGATGGCACCAACCGGACGCTCACCGCCGCGGCGATGTTCAGCCTCATCCTTCCGGCCTACGCGGAGCGCTACGGCGTGGACGGCGACGAGCTGCGCTATGTGGTGGCGAAGATCGCCGAGAAGAACCACTACAACGGGGCACGCAACGAGCTGGCCCAATTCCGGCGCGAGACCTCGGCCGAAGCCATCTGCGAGATGGCGGCAGTGGCCGGTGGGCTCTCGGTGTTCGACTGCGCCGGGGTGGCCGATGGCGCAGCCGCCGCCGTCGTGGTGGCTGCAGACCGGGCAACGGACTACACCGACGCACCGTTGTACGTGAAGGCCCTCTCGCTGGTGGCCGGCAACGGCAGTGGGCTGGTGGACCCCGGGTTCGACTTCACCACGCTGCCGGAGTGTGCAGCGGCCGCTGCGGACGCATACGCCCAGGCCGGCATCACCGACCCGCGGACCGAGCTGGCCATGGCCGAGGTCCACGACTGCTTCACACCGACCGAGCTGGTCCTCATGGAGGACCTCGGCTTCTGTGATCGGGGCACGGCGTGGCGAGAGGTGCTGGACGGCACGTTCGCCCTGGACGGGGACCTACCGGTCAACCCGGACGGTGGGCTGAAGAGCTTCGGCCATCCGGTCGGCGCCAGCGGCCTGCGTATGCACTATGAGGCCTGGTTGCAGCTCCGGGGTGAAGCGCCGGTGGAGCGACGGATCTCGACTCTCGCCGATCGCAGCCGTGCGCTGATCCACAACCTCGGGGGCTATCCCGGCGAGATGGTGTCGTTCGTGGGGATCGTCGGTACCGAGCTGGGCTGAGTAGCGCCCGCCGATCGCCCGATCGATCAGGGGGCGATGGCTGCCCAGGCCTCGACCACGGCGGTGTCGCCGAAGTATTCGAGGCCGGGTCGGAGGCGGTTCCACATGAACAGGTTCAGGTCCGACGCCGTGCCCCTGACGGCGACGTCGCCTTTGCCGTGCTCTCTGGTGACCTGGAGCACGCCATCGACGGTACGCACCATCCACTCCCCGTCCCCGTCGGTCCGGTGCAGGTGGAGCGAGCCTTCCGGGTAGTCGGGGACAGGGCCGCGGAGACGCGAGCCCCATGCCACCTCGAGCGCTTCTGCAATGCCATCCACGGCCAGGTCGGCGTCGAGGGGTTCGGCATCGCCGGAGGCGTTCTGTGCATCCCAACGGTGGACGGCCGTCTCGTGCGCCATTCGACGCTGGATCCATGCCACCGTCCGGCCTTCCTCGGGGCACCAGTTCCATGCCGGTGCCGTCGGATCGGTCCCGGTCAGGATCTCCAGCAGCGAGTCCAGGATCTGGTCCGGTGTTGATGTGTCGTCAGGGTCGGGGCGGGCGGGCCGTTCGGTCGATGCTGCCGAAACCTGGGCGGCCATGAACCCCCACACGTTGCGCATGTGATCGGCGAGGCCGGTGTTGTCCCAGTCGGGGCAGTGCTGGATGCGGGCATCCGGGGCATTGGCCACGGCGGCCAGCAGGGCACTGCCCTCGTCCCGGATGGCGGAAAGGTGCTGGGAAGGTTCCATTGCGGGAGTCTGGCCTGATCCGGCCCGCAGCGGCCAGTTGTCGGGCACTCGTGGGGCGCTATCGACCAGGTGGATCGCCGGGTTCAGGCGTCAGGTGGCGCATCCTGCTCGCGTAGGAATGCCTCCAGTTCGGCGGCCAGGTCGTCGCCGCTGGCCATGAGGTCCTCGCTCTGGTCCACCTGGGACTCGAGGCGCCGGACGTGTTCACGCACCTCGGCATCTCCGGCGACGGCCAGCTCCACACGTGACTGCCACTCGGTAGCGGGACCATCCAGGTCTGCGTGGGCGGTGTCTATCCCGCTGACCTGCTCGAAGCGGCGCAGCAGGGCACGGGTCGCCTTGGGGTTGGGGGAGTCCGGCAGGTAGTAGGGGACCGACACCCGCAGGGAGATGACCGGAATCCCGGCCCGGTCGAGGGTGTCGTGGAGCACGCCGACCACGCCCGTTGGGCCCTGGTATGAGGGCCGGTCCAGACCCAGCCGGTCGGCCAGATCGCTGTTGGTGGAGCTGCCGGTGACCGCCGGCGGTCGGGTGTGGGGTGTCATGCCGCTCATGGATCCGAGGGTCACGACCAGACGTGAACCGGACCTGGTGGCAGCCTCGAGGAGGGCCTCGGTGAAGGTGCGCCAGCGGAGGTGGGGTTCGATCCCTGAGACCAGCACCAGGTCCCGCTGGCCTTCAGGCGTGCGGACGGCCAGCACCCGGTTCGAGGCCCATCGGATCCGGCGGACGTCGTGCTCGTCGAACTCCACGACCGGTCGTTCCTGGGTGAAGTCGAAGAACGTCTCCGGGTCCACGTCGCCAACCTGCATGCTGTCGAGGCGTTCGGCCAGCCACTCGACGGCCGAGGTGGCGGATCCGGCGGCGTCGAAGAGCCCGTGGAAGGCCACGACCAGGATCGGCCTGTCCAACCCGGTGATGAACTGGTCGTCGGCGGTCCACCGGAGTTCGTCCATCCCTACAGGTTCGCAGATGCAGCCGTCAGATCAGGGACCAGCGCCGGGATCATGCCGGGTCGGGCCTACCGGAGGTCTCCGTGGGAGCATCCGCAGGTGACGATCGCCGGGGACCACCACCACCCGTACAGGTGGGTCCTGTTCATGGGCATCTGCGGCGTCTACTTCGCCTTCGGGGTCGTGGCCATGTCGATCCCGCCGCTGGTGGGCGACATCCGGGCCGACCTCGGCCTGAGCCGTGGTTCGATGGGCCTGGCGCTGGGCGCCTGGCAGGTCGTCTACATAGTCAGCGCACCCGTGGGTGGGCGCCTCATCGACCGGCTGGGAATCCACTACGGGATCCTCCTGGGTGGACTCGTGGTGGCAGCCAGTGGTCTGGTCCGGGCGGCCGCCGGTGGCTTCGGCACCTTCTGGCTGGCCATAGCCCTATTCGGGGTGGGAGGTCCGCTCGTATCGGCCGGTGCCCCCAAGGCCGTGGGCCTGTGGTTCGCCGCGGAGAGGGAGCGCCGTCTGGCCATCGGCATCTACAGCACGATGCCGGCGATCGGAGGAATGGCGACCCTCGTGTTGTCCAACTCGGTGCTGATGCCCTTGACCGGCTCCTGGCGGGCCACCGTTGTCATCGAGACCGGGCTGATGGTCGTGGCCCTCGTCGTCTGGCTGGTCGTGTCGGGTCGCGCACCCGAGCCGCCTGTGGCCGTGACCTCCAGGGGGGGCTCGGTGGCCGTCGGGCGTCGGGGCCTGCTGGTCAGTTCCGAGTTCAGGCTGGTGCTCCTCCTGGGCCTCGGTGTGATGTTCATAGGCCACGGCCTGGGCGGCTGGATGCCGGAGGTCCTCAGGGAGCACAGCGGTTTCTCGGCCATGGCGGCCGCCAACTGGGTAGCGCTGGGTGGCCTCGTGGGCGTCGTTGCCTCCCTGGTGGTTCCACGTCGCACCGAGCGTCACCGGCTCCCTTCGGCGATGGCGATGATCCTGGTGGCGGTGGCTGTGGGGGTGGCGGCGGTGGTCGTCCTTCCGACCATGCTGGATCCGATTCCGGTGGCCATGGCCGGGTTGCGTTCGGCAATGGTCCCGCTCGTGCTGGTGGCCCTCATGGAGTCCGACGCCGTGGAGCCGTCCAACACCGGTGTCGCATACGGCCTCTGGTTCGCCGTTGCCGAGATTGGTGGCGTGACCGGTCCCCTGGTGCTGGGCCGCGTGGCCGACACCTCCGCCGGCTTCGGCGGAGCACTCCTGCTGGTGGCCCTGGTGTGCGTCCTCATGCTCGTACCTGTCCGGCGGTTGCGACGGTTCACCGATCAGGATCTTCACCGGTGATCGGCGTCCGGGATAGTTTCGATAGCGGCCTGATGGTCGGACCGGCCGATTCGAAGCGCCGGGTGGGAGCCCCATGACCAGCAGCGACGCGCGGACCGATCCGACCGGGGCGTACGCGGGCTTCGGCGGCGAGGTCGGGCGGATCATGTCCACGTCGACGCCGGACTGGCCCGAGCCGCCCACGGCTCCGGACGGTTCACCCAACGTCCTGGTCGTGCTGGTGGATGACCTGGGCTACAGCGACGTCGGGTGCTACGGCTCCGAGGTGGACACCCCGAACATCGATCGGCTGGCCGCTGAAGGCCTGCGCTACACGAACTTCCACGTCAACCCGATGTGCTCACCCACACGGGCATCGCTCCTCACAGGGCTGAACCACCACCTGGCTGGCGTCGGCACCGTATGCCACATGGAGCCGGGTTTCCCCGGCTACGCAGCGTCGATCCGTGACGACGCCGTCACGATGGGAGAGGTCCTACGAGACGCCGGGTGGTCGACGCTCATGGTCGGCAAGTGGCACCTCTGCCCGGACTCCCAGCTCACCGAGGCCGGCCCCAGGAACGGTTGGCCATGCCAGAAGGGCTTCGACCGCTTCTACGGGATCCTGGACGGCTTCACCAACTTCCACCAGCCTCACCGCCTCTACGAGGACAACCGGGCGCTGGACATCGACGACTACCCGGTGGGCTACTACTTCACGGACGACCTGACCGACCGGGCACTCGACATGGTCCGTCAGGTCCGCGACGGCCACCCCAGCCGCCCGTGGTTCCTGTACTTCTCCCACGGGGCGGTCCACGCCCCGCTTCAGGCCAGGGCCGAAGACATCGAGAAGTACCGGGGGCGCTACGAGGCCGGCTGGGACGAGGTCCGTCGCCGACGCTTCGAGCGCCAGAAGGAACTCGGGATCATGGCTGACGATGTCGTCCTGCCGCCCCGCAACACCGAGGAGAACTACGCCGTGAAGGCGTGGGACGACCTTTCGGACATGGAGAGGGAGGTGTTTGCCAGGTACCAGGAGGTCTTCGCCGGCATGGTCGACAACGTCGACCAGAACCTTGGGCGTCTCCGTGAGGGCCTCGAGGAGATGGGCGAATGGGAGAACACCATTGTCGTGTTCACCTCTGACAACGGCGGCAGTCGGGAGGGGCTGGAGAACGGCACATCGGCCTACTTCCGCACGCTCATCAGCCAGGTGCGGACAAATCCTCTGGACTCAGTGGAGTTGGACCACTCGCGCATGGACCTGATGGGCGGGCCTCAGACCCTTCCCCACTACCCGTCCGGCTGGGCCATGGTCTCCGGCACGCCGTTCCGGCTCTACAAGATCAACACCCACCAGGGCGGTCACCAGGTGCCGCTGATCGTCTCGAAGGGCTCTGGCCTGTCGGACGGGGGTGGGATCCGCCGCCAGTACCAGCACGTCACCGACCTGCTGCCCACCATCCTGGACCTTGTCGGCGTGGAGATGGCGACCAGTAAGGGCGGGAGGCCTGTGCCGGCCCCGGCCGGCGCCAGCTTCACGGCCTCGATGGGCGACGTCTCGGCGGCAAGTACCCATCCCGAGCAGTACTACGAGCAGATGGGCCACCGAGGCATGTACCGCGACGGCTGGTCGGCGGTGGTCTGTAGAGAGGCCCGCACGCCGTTCAGCGAGGAGGTCTGGGAACTCCACAACCTGGCGGAGGATCCGACCGAGAGTCGGGATCTGGCCGACGAGTACCCGGAGAAGGTGGCCGAGCTGGTCGAGGCATGGGAGCGGGCCGCCTGGGCCAACCAGGTGTTTCCCCTCGACGAGGGCAACAACGTCAAGAACCTTTTGCGGCCACCGTGGAACGCCGACACGGAGGCCGAGGCCCGCTTCCGCCCCGGCAGCCCGACCACCGAGCGCTACCGGTCCCTGCAGCTCGTGAACTCCCGCTCCTTCGAGGTGGAGGTGTCCCTTGAAATGGCTGACGGCGACAGCGGCACGCTCGTGGCCCACGGCGACCAGGGTGGCGGCTACGCCCTCTACGTGGTCGACGGCCGCCTGCTCCTGGCGTGGAACGGCTACGGCTCCATGACCGAGGTGGACGGTGGCCGGTTGGCTGCCGGTACGTCCTCGATCATCCTGGCGGTCGAAGCGGTGGGGAACATGGTCGTACACGCCGAGCTGAGGGTGGACGAAACCGTCGTGGCCGCTGCCCGGGACCTGCCGGCGCTCACCGCCATGGCACCGTTCCAGGGCATAGACGTGGGAGTCGACAGGCGTTCGCCGGTCTCATGGTCGATCCGGGAGGCACACGGAACCTTCCGGTGGAGTGGGACCATCCACCACGTGACCTACCGTCCGGGGGAGTTGGCCCCGGACGCCGGGCGGCGTTGGCTTGACGTCCTACGCGAGTCGGGGACTAAGTACGAGTAGGTGCCCCGGTTACCTCCGGGGCGGACGGGAAACGGAGTCGAGCATGGACCTTCAGGAACTGGTTTCCCCGGACCACACGGCGTTGTGCATCGTGGAGTGCCAGAACGGCGTGGTCGGTCCGGAATCCAGCATGCCTGCCGTGGCCGAGGCCGTGGCTGCCGCCGGGCTGCTGCCTCGCCTGGGTGGCCTGGCCGTGGTAGCCCGTTCGGCTGGCGTGAGGGTCATCCACTCCACGTTCCAGACGAGGGCCGACATGTGGGGTGGCAACCGGAACTCCCGACTCTTCGCAGCCGGAAGGAAGGCCGACGTGCAGCAGCTGGTCGGTACACCGGCCGTGCAGCCGGCACCCGAGCTGGCCTTCGACCCGGATGCGGACGTGATCGTGCCCCGGTCCCACGGACTCTCGGCGGACTCGGGATCAGGGCTCTCGGCCATGCTGGGAAACGAAGGCATCACCACCGTCGTGGTGGTGGGCGTGACGCTGAACCTGGCTATCCCCAACACCGTCCTGGACCTCGTCAACGCCGGCTTCCAGGTGGTGGTTCCGACGGACGGCTCGGTGGCCACCACCGATGGCTACGGCGACCAGATGCTCGCCCACACCCTGGCCTACGTATCGACCCTCACCGACGTGGTGACCCTCACCGAGGCGTGGCTGCAGGCCTGATCGGACAGGACCTCAGCGCCGACGTCTGCGAAGGCCTACAGCCAGCGAGACCAGGATCCCGACCAGGACTCCCTGTTCGACGCGCGGGCTCAGCGCCAGGGTGGCGCAGAACGTGATCCAGGCCACGACCGCGTCCGCCGGTGATATCCGGGCCATCCGGAGGAGTCGGCCGGGTTTCACCAGGCCGATCACGGCAGCGATGACCACCCCACCGAGGGTGGCGCGTGGGAGCGGTGCCAGCACATCGGCGAACGGCAGGAAGGCCAGGACCGTGATTCCCGTCACCATGCCGGACCAGCGGGTGCGGGCTCCGGCCAGACGGTTCAGCGAGGAGCGGCTGAAGGATCCGCCCACCGGGAAGGAGCCGGAAACGGCAGCGGCCACGTTGGCCACCCCCTGGCTCACGAACTCCCTGCTGGCGCTCCACCTCTGGCGATCCTCCTCGGCGAACACCCGGGCAATGGATGCCGGCTCGGCGAAGCCGACCAGGGCTATGAGGATTCCCCCGACCAGCAGCGAGCCGGTCGATCCCCACGGGAGGTCCAGCGAGAGGACGGGAAGGCCCGTTGGAACGTCGCCGACCACAGGTCCTGAGTAGTCGGTCAGTCGGCTCACGATGACGCCACCGCCGACGGCGATGAGGGCCCCGGGGAACATCCGGTGCACGACCCTGCGACCGGCCAGCACGAGCAGAACCGTCGCCGCGGCGATGGCCACCGACGCCGTCTCCCACGCGACGGGATGGCCGAGGGACCAGCCGGCGCGCCAGAGCACCCCTCCGGCGGGTGTTGCCGTGCCGAGTGCCTTCGGGAGTTGTGAGGCCAGGATCAGGATCGTCGCGGCGGAGGTGAAGCCGGCGACCACCGGATCGCGCATCAGGTAGGTGACTACGCCCAGGCGGAAGAGCCCTAGGAGCAGGCGGGTGACCCCGACCACGAGCGCCAGCAGGGCGGCGAGGGCCACGTAGTCGGCGCTTCCGGGGTCGGCCAGGCTGGCCAGGGCCCCGAAGGTGAGCAGGCTGGTGAGAGCCACAGGCCCTGTCTGGAGGTACGGCGAGGAGGCGAACAATGCGGCCAGGATCGGAGGTAGGGCCGATGCGAAGAGCCCCAGGTGGGGTGGCAGACCTGCCAGTTCGGCGTACGCCATTGACTGGGGGATCAGCACCATTGCGACGCTCAGCCCGGCCAGCAGATCGGCTGGGGCCGGTCGCCCGGGCGGCTCGGTCAGGGCCTCGGCGCTGGCTCCATCGGACACCCCGGCACCCTAGGTGCCCGGTCGTCGGTCCCCTTCGCCGGATCCGTTCAGGGCCCTCTCCGCCTACCCCAGATGGCGGGACCGGTCGGGTCGGCGCGATTGCGGGTGGCCGTAGCCTCGGGCCATGGATGAAGGGCGGGGCGACATTCGCGACACCGGGACGCCACGTCATGAGATGGCAACCGATGGCGTGCCGATCAGGTCGGCTGCCACGATCCTGCTGGTCGCCGACCGCCCGGACCTGCAGGTCCTGACCCTGCGGCGGACCGATGCATCGACCTTCGTGGCCGGCCACACCCTGTTCCCCGGTGGGGCGGTGGATGACGGTGACCACGATCCACGCTGGCCGTCCCTGGTGACCGGTCTGACGGCCGTCGAGGCTGCGGAGCGCCTCGGCGTGGCCGACGGCCTGGGGTACTGGACGGCGGCGGTCCGCGAGACGGTGGAGGAGGTCGGCGTGGCGGTCGGGACCACCGATCCGG
>Ga0302127_10001579_pt1 | contig 13554 bp, 10 predicted proteins | sample CB4_SCM_MG_FD_204452 | JGI IMG/M metagenome (GOLD analysis project Ga0302127, IMG submission 204452) | Marine microbial communities from Western Arctic Ocean, Canada - CB4_SCM | ecosystem: Environmental > Aquatic > Marine > Oceanic | place: Canada: Western Arctic Ocean | collected 2017-09-24
CCTGGAAACCCGGTGAGATTGAATTACTGAACTGATTCACCAGGCAGTGCCACCGCAGCGACCAGCACAATGCCGGCCGCTGCGGTGGATTCGAAGGCATAATCAATCGAAGTACGTAATTTTCATCGCAGCTTGATCGCGATGACGTTCGGTCTCTATCGTATTACGTCAGGCGATGCATCTAGCAGAGCACCTCGAAAGATTGATTCAGACGGTTGCCGCCATCAAGGGTAATTTCGACTTGCCAGGCGCCGATAAAATCGTCCATTCCCATGGCTGGGTTCAAGAAACTAAAAAGCGCAGCGCCTTTAGGCGAATGCAGTTGCAACCACACCGTAATCCGAGAGGTACCACCGCCGTGCAATGGGTGATCGATGTGTTCGCGCGTTTTGCCTGTGGGGTCCGTCCAATCTACCTGTAGTTGATGATTGCCATCAGAAAGATCAGTCAGGTCAATCACCGCATAGATCTTGTCGTTGCAGCCAAAACGTAAAGTATCGGTTTGCACCGGCGCTCCGTTTTCAACTGTTGCGCTCAGCCACGCGCCAATAGAGGGCTCTGCCGATACCGACAGAGGGGTCGCCAGCCACGCAAGAATACCCGCGGCACCCAAGAGGCCATGATTCAGTAGCAGTGTTTTGATTGACACTTTTAGGCGGCGCGCCGCAGCAGACCTTCAGTTTCACTGACAGCCTCAGCCAGTGCGTCGAAAAGCTCGTCTATTTGTACTTCGGTAATGATCAATGGCGGGCAGATGCCGATGACATCACCCGGCAAGGCGCGAACAATAAGTCCCCGGGCCTGCGCCCGGGCAGCGAGCGTTGCACCTGCTTTGACTTCGGCTGGGTATTGTTCTTTCGAGTTCTTATCCATCACCAGTTCCAGTGCACCGATCAGGCCGACGCCGCGCGCTTCACCCACCAAGGTACTACTGGCGAGTTGTGCCAGTCTTTCCTGAAACCGAGGTGCGACACCGCGAACATATCCAACCGTATCGCGTTCCTCATAGATTTTCAGCGTTTCGAGCGCTACTGCGCAAGATACCGGATGTCCACCATAGGTGTAACCCATGCCGAGCGCGCCGTGTTTTCGGCTTTGTGCCTTGAGCACTTCGTACACCTTGTCAGAGATCATGAGCGCCGATATGGGTAGATAACCTGATGAGAGCTGTTTAGCGCAGGTGACCATGTCCGGGCGGATACCGTAAGTTTGCGATCCCCACATATTGCCCGTGCGGCCAAATCCGCAGATGACTTCATCTGCCACCATCAGCACGTCATATTTATCCAGCACTACCTGAATTTTGCCGAAGTAGGTGGCTGGTGGCAGCATGACACCGCCAGCACCCATCACCGGTTCGGCGACAAAGGCGGCAACCGTGTCTGGGCCTTCATTGATGATAAGTTGTTCGAGATTGTCAGCAAGGCGGCTGGCAAAAGCTTCCTCGGATTCACCGGGTCGGCCGTAGCGGTAATAGCCGGCGGTATCGGTGTGGATCATTCGTTCTAGGGGTAAATCAAAGTCGTTCTGCATCAGCGGAATGGCAGTAAGGCTGCCGCCGGCGACCGTTACACCGTGATAGCCGCGTTTTCGGGAGATGATTTTCTTTTTCTTTGGTAACCCGCGACCGTTGTTGTAGTACCAGGTGAAGCGGATCATGGCATCGATCGCCTCGGACCCGGAATTTAGAAAAAAGGCCCGGGTCATGGGCTCAGGCGCTATCTTGATCAGTTTTTCCGAAAGCGCTATCACCGGCTCGGTAGAACGGTGGGCAAATGTATGGGAATAGGGCAGTGCGGCAAATTGATCCGCTGCAGCCTTTGCCAATCGTTCCTCGGAGAATCCAAGCGATACGCACCACAGGCCTGCAAGCCCTTCCAGATAGCGATTATTCTGGTCATCCCAGACGTACACCCCTTCTCCGCGGGTAATGACCAGCGGACCTTGTTCCTCGTGGGCGGCCAGGTTGGTGTAGGGGTGCAGGGCGTGGGCGATATCTTTTTTATGGATGTCGGTAATTCGAGTGTTCATTTGAGGTCTCCATTTTGACCCTTGGCGGTCAAATTTATTCGTCGACTGGCCGGTTACATGAAGACATTCTGCCTTGGTGATGCACGATCAACAAGGTGGCAATTACTCGCGCCTGGGAGCGCTGGCCAGGGTCGAAGTCACAGTGCGACCTTCATTGGCCAGTAAGGCTCGAACTCTTCCCAGGTCCCGGTTCTGCCATTGGGCATGAGGGCTTCCCCATCCTTGGCCCGGACGCGGTCAAACGCCGTTTTACTGAATCTGCCGTTGTTAACAAGCTTTTACCAATTGGGCGAAACCCTGGCCCGCCCGGGGTCATCAGCAAATTCGCAATAGCAGGTGACTTTAACTTCATAAACTCCACAACGAAGGCGCCGAACTTGTTATGCCCGCTTGAAACGCCGACAATGGACAAGGTTATTAACGTGCCACGGAACTGAGCCTGCCTGCGTGCCAAATGCGAGAAGTTAATTCTTTGTAATCAGGGATTTAACATCAGTGCCAAACTAAACGAAGGTGAAGGGCTATTGTAGATGGTGTCCGAGTCGGCAAGATTTTAAAAGACATCAAGCGATTACAGGAGTTAGAAGATGGATGCAGTGGTAAAAGAGGTAGTCGGACATTATGTAGGCGGCCGGACGGTTGCCGGAGTGAGTAACCGTTTTGGGGACATATATAACCCAGCGACGGGAAAGGTGGTTCGCACGGTCGCTCTGGCCAGCGCCGATGAAGCGCGGACTGCAATTGCGAATGCCTCACAGGCTTTCCCGGATTGGGCGCAGATGCCCCCGGCCCGGCGGGTACAAGTGTTGTACCGTTATCGTGAATTACTGATTAAGAATATAGATGAAATGGCGGCGCTGCTGTCATCTGAGCATGGTAAGACCATTGACGATGCCAAGGGATCGATCACCCGTGGGCTGGAAGTCGTCGAGTTTGCCTGCGGTATTCCGCAGATGCTCAAGGGAGAGTTCAGTGAGGGAGTAGCGAATGGGGTGGATTCATGGAGTATGCGCCAGCCTTTGGGAGTCGTCGCGGGCATCACGCCGTTCAACTTTCCTGCCATGGTGCCGATGTGGATGTTTCCTGTCGCTATCGCTTGTGGGAATACTTTTATCCTCAAACCTTCTGAGCGTAATCCATCCTGCGCAGGCTTTATGGCGAGACTGATGACCGAGGCAGGTTTACCCGACGGCGTCCTCAATGTTGTGAATGGCGATAAGGAAGCCGTTGATGTACTGCTTTCGGATCCGACTGTTCAGGCAGTCAGCTTTGTGGGATCAACGACAGTAGGGGAGTACATCTACCAGACGGGTTGTGCCCATGGAAAACGGGTTCAGGCGCTTTGTGGTGCGAAGAATCACATGGTGGTGATGCCGGATGCTGATATGAGGCAGGTGGTAGACGCGGTAATGGGCGCGGGCTATGGCTCTGCTGGCGAGCGGTGCATGGCGATCTCAGTGATAGTCGCGGTTGGGGACGACACCGCAGATCGCATGATGGAGCAGTTGGTACCGCGCATCGAGACGCTCAAGGTCGGCGCCTATGATCAGGAAGGAGTCGAAATGGGCCCTGTGATTACGCCGGATGCGCGAGATCGAATCAAAGGGTATATCGATCGTGGTGTCGAAGAAGGGGCTGAATTGGTTGTGGATGGCCGTGGGGTTGCTGTGCCGGGGTACGAGTCCGGCTGCTTTGTCGGTGCCACGATATTCGACCAGGTTACCCCACAGATGGATATTTATCGCGACGAGATCTTTGGGCCGGTACTTTCGGTCGTACGTGTCAGCAGCTACGAAGAGGCGCTTAAGCTGGTCAATGATCACGAGTACGGCAATGGGACTGCCATTTTTACCCGTGACGGTGATGCCGCCCGTGACTTTGGCCATCGTGCGCAAATTGGTATGGTAGGGGTTAATGTGCCCATTCCAGTCCCACTGGCTTTTCACAGTTTTGGTGGATGGAAGCGCTCATTATTTGGCGATCACTATATGCACGGCCCCGAGGGTATGCGCTTTTATACCCGGATGAAAACGGTCACCAGCCGCTGGCCATCCGGCATCAAGGAAGGGGCTGTGTTCAACTTTAAGGCGGGCGGGGAGCACTAATCCTGCGCGTCAGGCGTTGGCCAAAGCCATAAAGTTAACGGTTAGAGCCTGCTTGGGCCACCGAGATTGCCTCGTTCGTATGGTGGGAGTCCAGACGCAAGGTATCAATCAAGCGTACCCCGCCGATGCGTGCCGCGATCAATGCCTGCGCTTGTTGTAGAGGGGTTTTTGGGGTGGTTTTGGTCCATGCGGCCGGATCACGGATCTCGGCATATTCGACACCAAGGTCAGTGTTGCTCAAGATTTCCAGCATGGTGCTGGATAGTGTCTCTGGTCGGCGCTCGCCCGTTTTCCAGATTTGGTGTGCTGCCAACAGCGCTTGGTAAACGCTATGAGCCTGTTTTTTCTGGGATGAACTCAAAAGGGCATTGCGTGACGACAGGGCAAGCCCAAATTCGTCGCGAACCGTGGGACATACTACTACCTGCGGGTAGCCAATCTGTGCAGCCAGATCCGAGACGACCAAGGTTTGCTGAAAATCCTTTTCTCCAAAGTAGGCGTTGACCGCCCCCACGGTGCGAAATAGCCGATCGACAATGGTCCGTACGCCGTCGAGGTGCCCGGGCCGAAAGGTGCCTTCAAGTCCTCTCCCGTATCGCCCGGCACCAAGGGTTTTGATTTCCTGCGGATCGGCGATCTCGGGGAAAAATTGCCCAAGACTGCCGACAAAGACCATAGTGCATCCTTGTTGCTCGAGCGTGTTGAGATCAGAGTCGAGGTTTCGGGGATAGGTGTTGTAATCTTTCGAGTCCTCGAACTGCAACGGGTTTACAAAGATGCTAACGCAACAGGTCTCATTTTCGCTGCAAGCGCGCTTGACCAAGGATAGGTGGCCTCGATGCAGCGATCCCATGGTAGGCACAAAGCCGATGGTCCGCCCATTGCTGCGTTGCAGCTGGCACCATGTTTTGGCCGCGTCTGGAGAGGGCAGATGAAGCATCGTCGGTTAACAGTATGACATGTTGCAGTGCAACATGTCTATGTCGAAATTAAACCTCAGCAGGTGGCGATGTGGTGCAAATCCTGCATTCAGTTTTTGTTCGGCACAACCTCGTAGCCAGGGCTTTCCGGTTCGGCATCCACGAGCTCAGCAGGGAATCCTGGCGCCCGCAGTTGATCACCACAGGCTTCTTCCAGACGTCGAACAATATTAGTTGACCACTCGCGTCCGCCGTAGCGGTCTCGCCCGTCCTTAAAGATCTTAAGCAGTAGAGGGGATATTTCGAGCGACAAATCGGCTCTGTCTGAAATCGCCTGGAACAACGACAGGTCTTTTACAACCAGGTCCATAGTGAAGTTGACATCCCGACTCCCGTTCAAAATCACTTGGCTTTCAGTTTCGTGCACAAAGGAGTTTCCTGATGAGATACGGATTGCCTCGTAAGTGGTGTTGAGATCCATCCCAGCCCGATGAGCGGTCATCAGAGCCTCGCCCAGAGCGGCGAGATTTACTGAGGCAAGATAGTTTGTGAGAACCTTTAATATTGATGCAGAGCCCAGGGGGCCCGTATGGAGGACTTGCCGACCGAGAGTCGTGAGTACGGGCAGTGCCTTGTCAAAAGTAGAGCGCTCGGTCCCAGCAAATATAGATATGTTCCCCGTAGCCGCCCGGTGACATCCGCCGGAGACCGGACAATCGATTGGTTCGCCGCCCGCCGCCATTACCTGTTCACCCAATCGGCGTACTTCGCGCTCGTCTGTGGTGCTCATTTCAGCCCAGATCGTGCCGGGTCCTATTGCACTTAGAACCCCATCCTCCCCTTCCATGACGTTGGCGCTTGCCTCTGGATTGGGTAGGCAAGTGATGAGAATATCGACGTTACGCGCGATCTGTGCCGGACTTTTTCCGATAGTCGCACCTTTTTGAGCGAACGAGTGCTCCAGCTCTGGGTCGAGATCTCGTACCGTTAGGTCGAAGTCATTGCGCAAGATACTTCCGGCAAGTTTGCCGCCAACGTTACCGAGCCCGATAAAGCCTATTCTCATATCCCCTCTCATCTTTATCTCATGGGATTGCCAGGATTTCAGTTTGCACTAGCCGACGGGCTGAAGATCAGTTCGGTAGCGCTTAGCCTTGTTTATATAACTCTGAACATTATCGCGAAGACGTTGAACCTCCGCATCGGTAAGTTCTCGAACGAAGCGTGCGGGTGACCCCACGATCAGTGATCGTGGGGGAAAAATTTTGCGTTCCGTAACCAACGCATTAGCTCCAACCAGACTGTCCGATCCGATCTGGGCAAAATCAAGTATCACGGCGCCGTTTCCAATCAGCGCATTGTTGGCAATGGTGCAGCCGTGAATGACGGTGCTGTGGCCGACAGATACGTCGCTTCCGATGATGACAGGTGCCCCGGCATCCACATGGATGACAGTATTGTCCTGGATATTGGTGCGGGCGCCAATCACGATCTGGTCGTTATCGCCCCGCAGTACAGCGCCGAACCAGACGCTGGATTGTGATCCCAGATCAACTGAACCGATGACGTCGGCACTTGGTGCCACGTAGGCATCATCGGCGACCGTCGGCACGTCGGTTCCTAACTGATAGATCATTGTGTTACTTCGTTTGTATGATTATTTCAATGCGAGAAGTAGGTTCAGGTCAGGCGGGTCATTGGTTGTGAATCCTGGGTCAATAGATTGCCACCTCGCAGGCGGCCGATCAGTCCTGAGAGTCGATCAAACATTTTCTTTTTGATGCTGTACTCCACCTCAAAGATATCAGCGGTTTCTCGAAGACCCATCAGATAGTCATCGCTGGTGCGAATCTCATCCACCAGCTTCAAGGCATGAGCTTGGGTGCCCAGCCAGTGCTCACCAGTGGCGACAGCATCAAGGTCGACGACAGGCCGTTGCTGCTTGACGAAATTCTTGAACAAGGCGTGGGTTTGTTCGACTTCTTCTTTAACTTTGGCCCGGGCCCGGTCGGTCGTCTCGCCGAGCATGGTAATGGTTCGCTTGAATTCACCAGCCGATATCTGTTCATAGTCAACGTCGTGTTTTTTCAACAAGCGGTTGAAGTTAGGAATCTCGGCGACCACACCAATAGAGCCAATCACAGCAAACGGCGCAGCCAGAATCCGGTCTGCAACGCAGGCCATAAGATATCCACCGCTCGCAGCGACTTTATCGACCGCGACGGTTACCTCGATGCCAGCCTCGCGTAACCGGGAAATCTGAGAAGCAGCCAAGCCGTAGGCATGTACCATGCCGCCAGCACTTTCGAGCCGGATAACCACTTTATCCCCATCGTGCGCTCCTAATAGTATTGCGGTGATTTCTTCGCGAAGAAGTCCCACCTCACTGGCACGGATATCACCGTGAAAATTGAGGACGAACACCCGTTTGCGCGCTTCGGGGGGGTTGCGCTTTTCTGCCTTGGCTTTTGTTTTGAGTTCTTTCTTGCTAGATTTTTGCTTTTTTTTCGCCTGCTCAGGGCTTAGAGTGGCGAATTCGATGGCGTTGGCCATATCGCGGTAGCGATCATTAATCCGTTTTACATCAATCTGCTCGGGCGATGTGTGTCGATTGCGGATCGCGATACCTACCACGGCGCCGATGACGCCGATTACAGCAAGAACAATAGTCAGTGATTTAGCAAGAAAGAGACCGTAATCCACAAGGAAGGCCATCCCAGTCTCCAGGTGAGGTTGAAAGGACGGCGAGTGTAGCACCGGCCCCGGGTGTTGGTGGTATGTTGATATCATCCCCGGTTGTTGTTGTTGGGAATATATCGCTAGGCACAGTCAAGGGGAAAGATTTATGAAGGACCAGGTCATCGAGCAGTTGAATAGTGTATCCGGATCGTTATCGATCGAGTCGATTAAAGATCGACTCAAGGAAATGATTGCCATTCCAAGCGAGAACCCAATGGCTGGCGAGCCTCGCCCCGGCCATCGCGAAAAGGAGATTGGCGAGTATTACCTGGAGCAGATGAGCCAACTCGGTATGGCCGTTTCTTCTCGTGATGCGGCGCCCGGGCGTCCCAATGTCTTTGGCACGCGTCAAGGGGTTGGCGAGCGACCATCACTGATGCTGTGTGGACATCTAGATACTGTGCCGGCCGAGGGCTATGAACAAGCCTACTGGGCACGCGAGGCGGACGGTCGGATCTACGGGCGTGGCTCCTGTGACATGAAAGCGGGATTGGCTTGTTATCTTGAAGTGGTGCGCTTGTTGCAGGAGGCAGATGTACAACTCCAGGGAACATTAATGCTGTGCGGCGTCGCCGACGAGGAGTGGCAGATGATCGGTTCCCGTGAAATCGGCCTTAATGGCCCGATGGCAGACCAGTGCATCATCGGCGAACCCTCAGACCTTGCTGTGTGCCCAGCACATAAAGGGCAGCATGGCCTGTTTATCCGCACCTTCGGTAAGGCGGTGCACTCCAGTATTCCTGAACACGGAGAAAACGCGATTGAACGTATGGCCCGGGTTGTCACAGCATTGTCTGATTACAACGCAGAGCTCGCATCCCGTGAGCCCCATCCCTTGTGTGGTCATGGGCGTTACAGTCCAGGTGTGATCCGTGGCGGTGATCTCGTTAGCGCAGTACCTGATTTTTGTGAACTTGAAATTGATCGTCGTCTGCTTCCAGGGGATAGTGCAAAAAGCGTACGCCAGGATATCGAGAAGCGGCTGGAATCTCTGAAGACAGACGACCCTGGGTTTCGCTACGAGATTAGCGATCCCTCTTGGGATATCCCGGCCAATGATGTTCCGCTGGACTCCCCAGTCGTGCGCTCATTACTCGAATCATCGCAATTACTCACGGGATCACCGGCACAGGCGTCGGCTTTCCCTGGGGCGACTGATGCGCCTCATCTGGGCAGTCCTGCCGTGGTGTGTGGGCCCGGTTCTCTAGTTCAGGCACACTCGCTAAACGAGTACGTCGAGATTGAGCAGTTGACCCGGGCGACGCAGATGTACCTGCATGCCGTATTTGACCTGTTGGCCTAGCGCGCAAATCGTTCTGGACGGTATGGCTTAAGATCCACGGTGGGTGGGCGTCCATCGATGATCTGCTGGACGAGTTTGCCAGTAATGCCACCGAGCGTTATGCCGATATGGTGGTGGCCGAACGCATAGATTAACCCCGGATGCCGTGAAGAACGACCGATCACCGGCAGGCTGTCGGGCAGGGTAGGTCGAAAACCCAGCCAGGTATCGCCGCGTTGCCCAACTTGAGGCAGAACACGATGGACCCATCGCTCAATGTAGGCCAGCCGAGTCGGGTTTGGTGGGGCGTTCAGGCCGGCAAGCTCAACGGTTCCTGCCGCCCGCAGACCTAAATTAAGTGGCGACAGATAAAGGCCGGCATCTGCCAGCCCAACCGGTCGGTTCAGCAATGTAGCGCTATCTGGAAACATCACGTGATAGCCTCTTTCGGTATCCAGCGGCAGCGGGTCGATGAGCCCACTGCGAATAGTTTGTGACTGCGCGCCGGCTGCCAGCACTACTTGTCGGGCGCTGATCGACCTTGAGCCGCCGATGACTTGTATATCGCCCGAGTCATTGCGGGCCAGAGAGGTCACTTTCTCACGCAGTACTTGGCCACCATCGGCCGCGAATTTCTCAACCATTTTCAAGATGATTTGTTGCGGGTCCAGCAGTTGAAAACCGTCATCGTAGAAAATGCCTCCAGCGAATACTGAGGCCAATTGGGGCTCAAGATCCTGAATGTCACTAGTATCAAGTTCTGTGATTGCGACACCCTGCCGACGCCGTCGTTTGATGTCATCCTGTGCGCCAGCTAAGCTTCTTTCGCTTGAATAAAGGTAGATGGTACCGTTGCGCCGGATCAGGTTGAGTGCATCAGCACTGCGAAACAGAGTCATTGCCGCATCCTCGGCATGCGCTAGCAGAACTCCCAGCGCCCTGATGATGTGGTTAACCTCAGTGCGCCGACAGTGACGTAAAAACGAGAGCAGCCAGGGCAGCATCGTCGGCATATAGGTTAAAGAAATAGATAGCGGTCTGGCAGATCCCCACAGCAGGGCCGGGAGTGCCGTAAGTAGCTTAGGGTGATTAACGGGAATGCAGGCGTAACTGGCAAAGGTGGCTGCATTGCCGTAACTGGCGCCACTACCCGGTTCGTTGGCATCCAACAGTATGACCCGGTGACCTGCACGTTGGAGATACAAAGCACAGCAGACACCGACCATACCGGCACCGATAACGACTATTTTCGCAGCTTCCTTTGCCTGATCCATTGCGTCAGTTCCTCTAAGTCGAATTATTGTCGCACAATCATTTTATCGAGCACCAAGAAGTACCGTGAGGTTTCCACCATACCGATTCTGTAGACCCAGGTAAAACGTTAGTTACCAGCAGTTTATCCCGGGATCCTGACGTACTCGAAATCGTTGGGCAGGTTATCGATTGAGCGGGCCGGCGGTGCGATCCATGATGCGTATTGGCCAGGTTGATGCAGCGGTTGCATCAGAGATTGCAAGAAGTCAGCGTCCTCCGTGGTGGGCAGGTAGTGGTCGTGTTGTTGTTGCCACTCTTTTTGTTGCATAAGATGACCCTCTGGCGAGGCCTCGACTGAGGCAAATTCACCGATTGCCCGATTAAAAGCAACGTGCGGCAGTTTCAGCTTGAACTCTATGCCGGCTTTGGCCATCACCAGGTTCCATCTTTCGACTCCACGAGCGCATTCGCGGACATAGTCGTCCCGCAGGCGCATGTTAAGAGCGGGCAATGCTGGCGAGTCAACGCTTTGAATGCGCCCATCTATAACTTTGAGTACCGGATACAGGCCATCGACCAGCCGATGGTCATCATCGATATCGAGTTCCTTGTAGCGTCCCTTAAGGCCGGCGTCAAAAAAGTTGGCGGCGTTGGTCGATATCTCAGAGCCGAACAGATCAAGCGAAACTGAGAAGTGAAAGTTCACTTTACGCTGTATCAGAGGCAGGTCAATCGCGCCTAGTTCTCTGATTTCATCTATCCGAAATGGGTCGTCTATCTGATTCTTTGCCATGACCTGGCAGGTGCGTTGGAGAACCCGGGCGATACCGCTTTGGCCCACGTACATATGATGGGCTTCCTCAGTCAGCATAAACCGCGTGGTGCGCGACAGCGGATCAAATCCGGATTGAGCCAGACTTTCGAGCTGCATTTTCCCGTCACGGTCGGTAAAAAAGGTGAACATGAAGAAGGAAAGCCAATCTGGTGTTTCTTCATTGAAGGCACCCAGCAGTCGTGGCGCATCAGGATCTCCCGATCGACGGCGCAGAAGTTCCTGCGCCTCTTCACGGCCATCGCGGCCAAAATATTTTTGCAGCAGGTACACCATAGCCCAGAGATGTCGAGCCTCCTCGACGTTAACCTGAAAGGCGTTGCGCATGTCGTATAGAGAAGGCGCGGTTTTGCCCAGAAACCTTTGCTGTTCTACCGATGCCGGTTCGGTATCACCCTGGATTACAATCAGGCGGCGCAACAGTGCGCGGTACTCGCCCGGCACCTCTTGCCAAACCGGTTCTCCTTGATATTCACCGAACCCAATTGTGCGGTTTTCTACCTGCGGTGCCAGCAGGATACCCCAGCGATACTCTGGCATTTTGACATAACCGAATTGGGCCCAGCCTTCACGCTCAACGCTGATTGCGGTGCGCAGATATACGGGAGATTCTTGAAATCCATCTGGCCCCATTGATTTCCACCAGGCCAGAAATTCAGGATGCCATTTTTCTAGTGCCTTTAGGACTTTGCGATCAGAGGCGAGCCCTACGTTGTTTGGAATAATAGTGTCGTAGGCTACGTGGCTGGATTCACTCATCGCGACGGTCTCCATCAGGGTATTTACACAGTGTCATCAGATTAAGTTCGTGACTTGTCGAAAAAGCCTTTTTGTCCGCTGCCGTAACGGCGCAGAGCACCGCTTTCCCCTGCGGCGTTGGGCCGTTGAAAAACCCAGTTCTGCCAGGCGCTTAAGCGTCCGAAGATCTTTGTTTCCATGGTTTCTGGCCCGGCGAAGCGAAGATTGGCTTCCATGGCGGTTAGGGCATCCGGTGAGAAAGCGGCGCGTTCTTCGAGAAAAATTCGGATCTCGTCTTCCCAGTCGGACTCGTCCAGAGCGAAGGTGACTAGACCCAGATCCTCGCACTTCTTGGCATCGATCAGCCGTTCTAAATAGGGTTGAATCCTCTGCAGCGCATCATCATTGCCTAAAAATCGGGTCTGCAGACGAGTCAGATCATTACTCATCGGCAGTGACTGAAGATTCGTTTGGGTAATGCATAGGGTCGCGGGTTGTGGATATTCACCATCCTCATCGACCATGATGTAGCTGCGATCGCAGGCCAGAACGATTTCCGCCAGCAGTCCCACAAAGCAGCTACCTGGGTTTACTAGAGCGACCAGTGAGCGCCCAGTCAGGTCGAGTCGTTTCAATACCCGCTTCCAGTACAGGCGAATCTCAGATGTTAGCCAATGATTGGAGTGCTTTCTAAGAAAACGGTCATGCGACAGTACTTGTTCTGTTTGTCCAGTGCTGCGAAATACCAGTACACCGATCTCGGGCTCATTAAAGCGGAAATGAAGCAGACAATCATCGAGTTCTCGGGCGCAACGCAGTAACCAGGCCTGATCGCCTTGTGTGATCAGGGCATCGACCGTGTCTGGTGCCGGGATGTCTGGCCCATGAAGCATTATCGTTGCAGTGGCGCCTGCTCGATCCACAGTTGCTGTCAAGGTGCTGTAGCGCAGACTGTCGGGTTCGATGGTTCGTTGCAACGGTAACAGCGTAATACCCGTCGTGGCGGGTCTGGGTTCGGTTTGCGTTGCCAGTTGCTGCACCACGTCGGTGACGGTGCTATCCAGATCCGATGCGGCTACCGCTTGGTCAACCAGACCCCATTCAACAGCCCGAGGCCCTTTAAAACCTTCCGTCAGGGTGGTGAAAACATCTGCCCGGTCACGGCGGACCCGACGTTTATCGGTCAGCCGGGTCAACCCTCCGGTTCCTGGCAAGACGGCGAGCAGTGGAACCTCAGGCAGCGAAACTGCCGCTGAACCATCGTCTACCAGCATAATATAGTCAGTAGCCAGTGCCAGTTCGTATCCGCCACCTGCGCAAACGCCTTCGATTACGCTGATGTACTTTTGCCGGGATTCGCGGCCCGCCTCTTCTATGGCGTTTCGGGTCTCGTTGGTAAATTTACAGAAATTTATTTTGTACCCATGCTCGGCGCCTGCGAGCATGCGGATGTTGGCCCCGGCACAAAAAACCCGCTCTTTTCCGGAGCGCAGTACGACTATTTGTACCTCGGGATGCTCAAAGCGTAACCGTTGCACCGCGTCATGCAGTTCGATGTCAACACCAAGATCGTAAGAATTCAGTTTCAGATCGTAACCGGAAAACAAGCCGGCATCCTCGGTGACGTCGAGGATTAGTTGAGCAACCGTATCA
>Ga0302127_10001583_pt1 | contig 13522 bp, 12 predicted proteins | sample CB4_SCM_MG_FD_204452 | JGI IMG/M metagenome (GOLD analysis project Ga0302127, IMG submission 204452) | Marine microbial communities from Western Arctic Ocean, Canada - CB4_SCM | ecosystem: Environmental > Aquatic > Marine > Oceanic | place: Canada: Western Arctic Ocean | collected 2017-09-24
GATCCTGATCTGTACCGCGCTGGTGCTATTGGTGATGTAGCTCAAGACTTGCAAAACTGGTGTAAGAACCGGAAAATTCATGGACTGAATTGAAGTTAATTTTACGGATTATCTAAAGATGGCTAAAGACACTAACAGCGCTAATCTTGATGAAGATGGCGTCAAATATTATATGAACGGTCAGATTTATCAAAAGATGACCTACAAGGACGGCCAGCTCGATGGCCCGTGGGAGCAGTTCTACTCGAGCGGTCAGGTTCATTATGAAGGTGCGTTTAAGAATGGGCGTCCCGAAGGTAGCCTGATCATGTATTACGATAACGGACAGGTGTTTAAAAAGGGCAGTTTCAAAAAGGGCCTGAAAGACGGCGCTTGGTCGATCTATGACGACCGCGGCGAGATGATGGACGAAGTAACGTTCAAAGCGGGCAGGTCGGTATAAAGCCTTCGCAGACCCTACAACCCCAATAGCTTCGCCGCCGTGCCGCCGAGGATCGCGATCCGTTCGTTATCGCTTAGACCCGGCGTTCGCATGATGAGTTCGACCTCGGTATTGGTCCAGCCATAGGGATAGTCGGTGCCAATCATGATCTTGTCGGAGCCGGTTTGCGAAATCAGATAGTTCAGGGCTTCCGGGTCGAAAACGATGGTATCGAAGTATAGCTGCCCGTCTTTCAGGTATTGGGTCGGTAGTTTCTTGGGCAACGGGCCGACGCGCTGCGGGAAGGTTCGGATCACGGCATCTGACCGATGCGCGTAAGAGGCAAAATAGCCGCCGCCATGCACCGCACAAATTTTGAGTCCGGGGTGACGATCCAGCGTGCCTTCAAAGATTAAATGTGACAGCGCAATCGTAGTGTCCAGCGGGTTACCAATGGTGTTCTGCAAAACACCACTACCGGCAAGCCGTCCACCCGCGACCAAACTCGGCGTCCCTTTGGGATGCATAAAGACCAGTAGATCCAGTTCGTCGCATTTGGCCCAGACCGGATCAAACCGGGGATTGGCCAGCTCATCGCCTTCAACCTCGCAGCCGATGCTGACACCGCGGAGCCCGAGTTGTTTGACGCCATACTCAATCTGTTCGACTGCAAGCTCGGGGTACTGCAGGGCAATGGTGGCAAAGGCGACAAACCGGTCTGAATTTGCCGCGCATATCTCCGCCAGACCTTCATTCTGGATACGGATCAGTTCCGCCGCCGCATCGCGTTCGGCGTGATACCAATAGGGATTGATACTGAGCGCCGAGACGTCGATACCCTGTGTGTCCATCGCCGCAATGCGTTCGGATAGGTCGCCCATCAACAAAGTGTCTTTTTCGCAAGGCAAATCGAGGATCGCGAGGGCCTCTGGCACCGTGCAATGCGCATGAATATCGACCGTAGTAATCCGCGTGCCGTTTATCGAGACTTCCTGGCGATGGGTGTGATCAGTCGGTGCATCATGGTTGTGAGTGCCGTCATCGGTGGACGATCTCTGCAGGTCGCATCCAACAAATCCGATACCGGTCGGTTGCTTACTCATCCCTGTTCTCCCTAGTGCTTTGTTTTAAGCGATAACCCACTTGTTCGGGGGCTTTACCGTAAAAGGTCAAGCTCGCGGGCCTGCATTGTCAGGCGGATTTGCGCGTTGGCCATGCCATAACCGCGATAGCCTTGCCGCTGAACGAATTCGAAACAGAACCGACCGTTAAACAGCTTGGTATAAAGCTGATAAAAAGTCCCATCATCATCTTCGTCATAAAGTATATGAAAGGTCTTCATCCGGTTAACGGCTTCGTTCGACAGGCTGAACCGGGCTACGAGGTCATCGTAGTAATGTGGTGTGACATCCATCAGCTTGGTCCCCTGAGCGGTTAAATGCTCCGCCAATGCAAAAATATCGGACGTCGCCATGGCGATGTGGTTGACGCCGGAGCCGTGATAACGGCTTTGGCTTTGGCCAACGACAGTGCCGACCGCCAGCGTGCTGTTAAGGGTCATTGCAATGCCGCGGTCTTCAACCTCCATCACCTGGCTTTTAACGATGCCGAGCGGGTCGGCGATGGTGACTGACGGTGAAGACATCATCTGGAAGACCGAGCGATAGAGCAGGGTCGCTTCCAGCACCTCGTCAAAGGCCATCGTCGTCGCGACATGATCTACCCGTTTCAGCATCGCATCTTGCTCAACAGGATGATGGGTAAATTCACGTTCCCAATGCGACGGCGTGTCTGAGGCATCAACGAGGTAGAGCAGGGCGCCTGTCGGGCCGCTGACTGCCGCGATGCCATGGGTGTCATGTTCCGGGTTTGCGTGGACTAGGTCATATCCGAGGCTGGTCGCTCGCTCGACAATGCTCTTTGGGTCGGGGCAGGTCAGCCCATAGGCGCAAACCGAAAGCCCATGTTCAGCATGATAGCGCTGGGCAAAGCTCTCGGGTTCCCGGTTAATGACGAGGTTGATGGCCCCCTGTCGCCATAGCTCGACTTGTTTCTTTTTGTGGGTGGCGGCATGGGAGAACCCGGCCTGGGTCAGGAATGCGGCGAGGGCTTTATGTTCTTCGCTATTTACTGCAAATTCGAAAAATTCAATCTCGGTGGGTTGTTTGATGTCCTGAAGAGGTTGGCTCACGGTATCCGTTATGGCTGGTTCGCCTTCGGTTTCGTTGGCTAGATAGATCAGCGAACGATAGGCGTCTCGTGCATGGCGGAAGTGATCGCTGGAGCGGAACTGGTCATTGAATATTTCAAGCGATAGCGGGCCGTCATACCCGGTGGCCCGAATATTCGTCATAAAGCTGGCGAGATCGAGTTCTCCCTGACCGGGGAAGCAGCGGTGATGGCGACTCCACGAAAGCGGGTCCATCGACAGTTGGGGCGCATCGGCAACCTGGACGAGAAAGATACGGTCGCCCGGGATGTTCAGCATTGAGTCGATCTCGGTGCCGCGCGAATAGATATGAAACGTATCGAGGGTCAGCCCTACATTGGGATGATTTGCGCGGCGGACAATTTCCCAGGAGTCGCGATAGTCTTTTACGTGACGGCCCCAGCCCAGCGCCTCATAGGCAATCCGCATGCCGCGGTTCGCTGCGTGCTCGCCAAGTTCATGGAGGTCATCGGCCGCACGTCCAATGCCACCCAAGGCATGTGGTGAGACGTTGCTGCAGATCATCAGGAGGTCAGTGCCGAGTTCTTCCATTAGATCGAATTTGCGTTCGGCGCGGTCGAAATTGCGGCTTCGGAAGGGTTCCGGCATCCCCTCGAAATCACGAAACGGCTGGTAGACTTCGACGGTAAGCCCGAGATCAGTCATCTTCCGTCGTAGATCGGTGAGGCTGCCGACATGTGAGATCAGATCGTTCTCAAATATCTCGATGCCTGTAAACCCTGCGGCAGCGATGGCTTCAATTTTGTTGCTGAGCGTGCCGGAGATAGAGACGGTGGCAATCGAATAGCGCATGGCGTTGTTCCAGAGAAAATGTGTCTCCAGAAACTATGCGACAATTATGAAGAAAAATAGTCGAGAGTTGCTGCGGCATCATTCAGTTTAGGGGCAGGCGGGCCATATATTCGATTGTAGCTAGCGAGCATCTATCAAGAGGTCAAGGCGATCATGGTCGACCTTGACTCGAATAGCCGCTTTTATATCTCGAATGGCCGAAAAGGTATGCCAGGGACGATTTTCTAAATCAACCATCATGCAGGCATAATCCCATTCGACCGGACTGCAACACACATCTTCCCAGTCAATCCACAGAAAGGAAGAATTACTGCTTCCGCCGGTGAAAAACGTATTACTGAAATGCGCATCGCCATGGATTGGGACGGGTGGGGCCGGATTAATATGAACGATGCCCCAGCGGCGGAGATCGCGGCCAATCAAAGTCCGCTATTCCCGGATATCGACAAGGCGGTTCTCGCCAGTTGTATAGGGACCTATCAGAAACTCGGCTGCTGGACGCGGCATGTCGAGATTACGCCACAGGCGCTCGACGTGGTGATGGACGTATTCGAGCATTTCGGCACGCTCAAAGGGCGCTACCGCCACGATCAGGTCTGTGTCGCACCGCCGGAGTAATGCGCTAACACCAACCTTTACCGCTTGAAATCGATCACGTCGAAGCCGCGTGCTTTGTCGGTGATATAGAGCAAGCCGCGATGGTCGCGTTCGACATCATTGGTCTGTGGCGCGTTATAGCTTTCGCCGGGTTCCGGGATGAAATAGCCGACTTCTTCCGGCGCGCTCGGGTTGGCGATATCGAGAATACGTAAGCCCGCAGCAAACCAGGTGACATAGGTCAGCGTATCGTCGAACTTCTCGCGGAACTGATGCGCGCCAAATCGTACGTCATTGCCGGTATAGGGCATGCCTTCCTCTGGTACATGATGGGTGTAGAGCAGCTCCATCTTGGTGGGGTCGGTCACATCAAACACATAAAGCGGCGCATGTGGTTTCCCAGCGGGTTCTTTACGACCGGTGCGTTCCTCATCAATGCCTAGCGCGATGTCGCGCCCATCGATCTGGAACGGGAAGCGCAGCAAGGTGTGGCTTGGCTCGGTTTCTGTCGGATGCGGATTGTAAGTGCTGAGGGTCTTAGGGTTCTTGATGTCGTTGACATCGATGATCGCAAAACCTGACATCCACAGCCCGGCATAGAGCGTATCTTCATGGCGCAATGCATGATGCAGCCGGTGTTCCCGTTTCAGCGGGCCGGGCTCTTCACCGCCCGCTGTGTGTTGCCCCGGTATCCACCAGCGTGAGACCTCTTCCAGCTTCTCGGGGTTGGACCAGTCATAGGTCACCAGAATATGGCCAAGAAAGCCCTCCATCTCGGTCGACAAATAGAGATATTTCTCATCCATATCGAACCGATGAACGCCGCGCCCGCCGGTCTTGTGATAGTTGATCAGTTTGGGGTTGGTCTTGTCCTTGATGTCCCAGATACGCACACCGTGATCGTCAAAGTCGGCGGTCATGCGGACCCCGGCACGTGGCCGCTGTTCGGTATTTGTGACCATAAAGTCGCCAATCACCCGAACTTTATGCGAATGCGCCTGTGGATTTTCGAGCTTGTTGGTCCACAGCACCTTGGGATTACGCGGATCGGCAATGTCTAGGATCGAGGTGCCTTCCGGCCCATACATATAGCCGACATAGGCGTAATTGCCGTCAATCGTCACCTGGCCGCCACCCGGCAGATCGAGCTTCGACAGTGGGGTAATGTTATCGGATTGATAGGTGGTACCCGAATCCTGCTTCATCATCGTCGCCATCGTCTGTCTCCCTGTGCTTATGTGCTGTTAGCCGACGTGACTCTATCTGTTTCGGATAAGCAAGGGGAGGGGTTCCCCCAGCTTGCATATTCACCCGCCCCATGGTTCGCTCGGGGCAATCGCGGGGGAAAGCTGTATGTCTGAACCAAACAAAGTCGATGCCGTTATTGTCGGAGCCGGTTTTTCCGGGCTTTATCTGCTCCATCTGCTACGTAAAAACGGCTTTTCGACGCGGGTGTTTGAGCGCGGCGATGACGTCGGCGGCACCTGGTACTGGAACCGCTATCCTGGGGCGCGCTGTGATGTCGAGAGCATGCAGTATTCCTACTCGTTCGATGAGGATTTGCAGCAGGAATGGCGCTGGCCGGAGAAATACTCATCGCAGCTGGAGATCCTCGCTTATCTACAGCATGTCACCGAGCGCTTTGATCTCCGCAAGGACATCACGTTAGAGACCGCCGTCACCGCCGCGCATTATGATGAGGCCGCAAAACGCTGGAACATCGAGACCGATACCAGCGAGCAAATCTCGGCGCAGTTCTTCGTCATGGCGACCGGCTGTATCTCGACCGCCAACATGCCGAATATCCCTAATATTGATGGTTTCACAGGAAACATTTTTCACACCGGCAACTGGCCACATGAGAAGATCGATTTCACCGGCCAGCGTGTCGCAGTTATCGGCACCGGCTCGTCCGCCATACAATCGATCCCGGTGATCGCGGCAGAAGCCGAGCACCTCACCGTGTTTCAGCGCACGCCGCACTGGACGGTCCCGGCGCGCAACGTGCCAATGACCGATGATTATGAGCGCAACTGGAAGGATGCTTACGCCGAGAAGCGCGCCAATATGCGGGGCTCGATGAGTGGCAGCCTGCGCGCGGTGGCGCCAATTGATGTCTCCGCCCTTGATGTGTCGGATGAAGAGCGCGAGGAAGCTTATCGTGAGCGCTGGGCGGCGGGTGGCATGTCCCTGCTGCGATCCTATAATGATCTGCTGACCAGCAATGACGCCAATGAAACGGCGGCAAGCTGGGTGCGGCAGCGCATCAAAGCTACGGTCAACGACCCGGCGAAAGCCGAGCTCCTCGCCCCCAAAACCTATCCGCTCGGCACCAAACGACTATGCCTCGATACCGATTATTACGAGACCTATAATCGCGATAATGTCGATCTCGTCGATATCGCCAGCGCGCCGATTGACCAGCTGACCGCGACCGGGCTGGAAACCGGCGGGCGCAGCTATGACTTCGACAGCATCGTCCTCGCCACCGGGTTTGATGCGATGACCGGCACGCTGCTGCGGGTCGATATACAGGGCAGGGACGCGCTCACGCTGAAGGAGAAATGGCAGGCCGGGCCGCGCACTTACATGGGGCTGATGACCGAAGGCTTCCCCAATTTGTTCACTATCACCGGGCCGGGCAGCCCATCTGTCAAAAGCAATATGCTGACCTCGATTGAACAGCATGCCGAATGGGTCACCGACGCGCTCATCTGGCTGCGTGATGAAAATATCGCCAGCATGGAGGCCGAGAGCGCCGCAGAGAATTCCTGGACTGATCATGTGCAGGACGTCGCCAACCAGACGCTCTTCCCTAAGGCCAATAGTTGGTACATGGGCGCCAACATTCCCGGCAAACCACGCCTATTCATGCCCTATCTCGGCGGCGTCGGCGCCTATCGCCAGAAATGCGACGAGATCGCGGCGGCAGGGTATGAGGGGTTTAGGTTGGAAAGCTCAGAGACGGACGCGGCGGCGGCGGAGTGAAGAGTTCCCCAATTTGCCTATACCGCTTCCTTTCAGTAGTAAGAACGCTATAGTTTGGCCGTTAAAATGCGCGGCATATCAACCACAACAAGAGGGTGAGGCAGATGTATAGAGGCATTCTGATCCCGGTTATCACACCGTTTCACGAAGACAGCTCGGTCGATGAGGACACTTTGCGCCAGCTGGTTGATTTTTACTTTCGTGCCAAGGTGCATGGGTTGTTCGCGTTGGGGTCTTCGGGGCAGGGGCCAGCCTTGTCGGCGGATGAACGTAAAGCGGTGGCCGAGATCGTGATCGATCAGGCGGCGGGGCGTACGCCGGTGATTATCCATGTTGGCTGTGCCGATACCCCGACGACGGTTGAGCTGGCCAAACACGCCAATGACATCGGCGCCGCGGCGATTGGCGTGATCCCGCCATATTACTATTGCGATGCGCCCCAATCGGCGGTTCTAGAGCATTATCGCAAGGTGGCCGAGGCTTGCCCGCTGCCGATCTATATTTATGAGAACCCGAAATATTGCGGCATTTCGATCTCGCCGGATTTTGGCGTGACGCTCAAGAAAGAAGTTCCGAGCATCAAGGGTATCAAGGTCTCCTATGGTGATGGCGCGATGGAGGATTATGTCAAATATTTCCCTGATGACGTGTCGGTGTTTACCGGCAATGCCGATCTGTTCGGGCTGGTGCCATTTGGTGTCTCCGGGATGATCAATCCACCGACCAGCTCGGTGCCGGAATTGACGGTGGCGTTGTTTGAGGCGCTGGATGCCAAAGATTATGCGGCGGCGGCGGAGGCCCAGGCCAAGGTCACGCAGGTCACCCAGATGTTTATTTCGACCCAGAAGAAATACGGCCGGGGCACGATTGCCGAGACCTTCCGGCTGCGCGGTCTGCCGGTTAAACGCTTCCCGCGCTGGGAAACGGCACCCTTGCCGGAAAAGGCTATTGAAGGCATGCGTGCGGTTTATCGTGAAGTAGGCGTTCTGGATTAAGTCGTTTTAGATTAGGCTGGCCGTAATATGACGATAACCAATGCAGATATTCCCCGTGTCGGGCCTGAAACGCCAGGTGGTCAGTGGCTACGGCGCTACTGGATGCCGGTGGGGCTGACGTCTGAGCTGTATGACATCCCGCAGGCCGTCACGATCATGGATGAGGCGCTGGTGCTATTCCGTGATGGCGAAGGCCGTATAGGGCTGCTTGGCCAGCATTGCGCGCATCGCGGGGCGTCGCTGGAATATGCCGATATCGAGAATGCGGGCATTCGCTGCCCCTATCATGGCTGGCTATATGACGTGGATGGCAAATGCCTCGAACAGCCATCTGAAGCCGGTGGCAAGGAGTTCTGTGCCAAAGTACGGCAGGTTTCCTACCCGGTGCTTGAACTGGGTGGGTTGATCTTTGCCTATATGGGGCCGAATGCGGAGAACCCGCCGCCATTGCCGAATTATTCACCGCTGATTGATCATGGCGGCATTCGGCAGATCGAGCCGGTGCGGCATTTCGATTACAACTGGTTCAATTTCTATGAGAACAGCGCCGATCCGGTGCATGTGTGGATTCTGCATGGTGCGAGCGCCTATGGCAACCAGACCTGGGGTGACCGGTTCTTTAGTGCCGATGATCCGCCGGATTTTGAGCCGGTTGAAACGCCCTATGGCATGAAGATCGTGATGTCGAAACCGGCTGCTGATAAAGACGGGCTGGTGGTCGATGAAATGAGCCTCGGGTTTCCGAGCATTCTGCAGGTCGGGGACACTGAATTCGTCCATGGCAAAGAAGATCCGCAGAAGCTGATGAACAAGGGCTCGGATATTGAGCATTTCATGTTCATGACGCCCAAGGATGACAACAGCTTCTCGATGTTCACGGTGGATTACTACACCGGGCCGGATGAGAAGTTCTTTGAGCATCTCAAGGAAATGCGTAAGCGCGAAGAGCCCAAGGATGACCGCAAACCCTATGACAAGCGCCCGTTGATGCCGTTTCGCGGTAATGTCCGGGCCGAGGATATCGTCACCCAGGGTACGCAGAAGCTGGTTGGCGAACGGCAGGAACATCTCGGCACCTCGGATCGCGGGGTGATTATGCTGCGCAAGATGGTGCGCGAGGCGATTGCCGATGTTGCCGAGGGCAAGGACCCCAAGGCGCTGCATCTTGAAGAGAATGCCGAAGGGCTGGTTAAGCTCGACTCCTTTGTTGGTGTGCGGGCTGAGTAAACTGGCTCAGTAAATGGGTGGAACAGGGGCGGGGTTAGAGACATCGCGTGGCTAAATCAAAAATCGTGGTGACCGGTGGCAGTGGCAATCTTGGCCGCTGTACCGTGCAGACATTACTCGACGCTGGCTATGAGGTGCTGAACCTTGATGTCGTGCCGCCACGCGAGCGCATCTGCGAAAGCTGGGTCGCAGACCTCAGCCAGACTGGTGATCTCTATGAGGCCTGTAAGGGTGCCGATACGGTGATCCATCTCGCGGCGCATCAGGCACCGTTTATGGCGGCCGATGCCGAGGTGTTCCGCAACAATATGGCGACGACCTATAACGTGTTTAAGGTGGCATCTGATATGGGTGTGCGGCGGGTCGTGCATGCCTCCAGCGTTGCGGCATACGGCTTTACTTATGCGCCGGAAATGTGGAACCCTGAATATCTACCATTAGATGAAGAACATCCTCTAAACCCTAAAGATCCTTATTCTTTTTCAAAAGTATTCGGTGAACAAATCGCGGATTCATACGTGGGCATGTTTGACATATCCGTGGTCAGCCTGCGCCTCGCCGGGGTCAATTTTGACCTGACCTATGAGAGCCTGCCAGAGCGCTGGGCTGATCCTGGCGCACGTCTCGGCACGTTCTGGAGCTATGTTGATGTCCGTGACGCGGCTGAGTCCTGTAAGCTCGCAATCGAGGCCGATATCACGGGCCACGAGGCATTCAACATCGCTGCCAAGAACAGTCGCTTCCAGACCCCGACCACAGAGCTGGCCGAGAAGTATCTGCCGGGCACCAAGGTCATGTATGGTGTGGAAGGCTGCTGGAGTGGTCTGAAAACAGCAAAGGCCCGCGACATGCTCGGCTATACCGACAAGCATGTCTGGGAAAACTACATTCGCCCTGACGGAACGCTGATCTCCAAATAATCCTTACGCCGCCCTTATGCCGCATGTGCAAACCGGTCGCGGTCATGCGGCCGGGTAAGATCGACCACCGGGCCAAGCGGCACCACACCATTGGCACCAATCGGGCCGTTGGCGCTGAATACCTGGCGTTTCATTGAATAGATATCGCTAACGCTCTCGATCCCCGGCGTTTGGTATAGATCGCGCAGATAGTTCGACAGGTTGGGATAGTCCTCGAGATGCCGCAGATTGCATTTATAGCCGACATAATAGATCGGATCGAAGCGGATTAGGTTGGGGTATAGCCGCCAATCAGCCTCAGTTTGGGTGTCACCGCACAGATAGCGCTGCTGCGACAGGTGGTCTTCCATCTCATCCAGCGTGGTGAACAGTAATTCGATAGACTCCTCGTAAGCGTCCTGGGTCTTTGAGCGACCGCTGCCATTCACGCCATTATTGATGCCATCGAGAATTTTTTTGTTCATCACCTCGATCTGGTCGCGTAGGGGATCTGGATAGTAATCCGGTGTTGGTTCTGCGATAGCGGCGAACTCAGTATTAAACATGCGGATGATCTCCGAGGACTCATTGCTGACGACCGTACAGGTCTTGCTGTCCCATAGCAGCGGCACGGTCACACGGGTCGTGCAGTCAGGCTCGCCTAACGCATAGATCTCGTGCAGGAAATTGACTGTCTGGTCGGTGCCGGGAACGTTATGGGCACCATCGACAAAGGCCCAGCCCTGTTCGGCGGGGGATTGCTCGGTATTGACCAGCGGAATGATGTCCTCGAGCTTCTTGATTACCCGGTATAGCGCTGTCCGATGCGCCCAGGGGCAGGCGATAGACGAATACAGGACATAGCGCCCAGCCTCGGCGGGGTGTCCGGAAGACCCATCGGCGGTGATGGCATTGCGGAATTGCGAGGGCTTTTTGATATACTTGCCGGTGGCGGTTTCCGACAAATGGTCTTCAAAGCTCCACGCGCCGTCCAGCAAATGTCCCATTTTTTTCCCTCTATTTAGCTTTAGTCCGCCAGAACGACCTGCCGCAGCAGGGTAATAGCTTCTTCATAATCCGGTCCCAGCTTGGCAAGACATACCTGTCCGAAGTTCAGGTTTTCTGCGTGTTCCATGAGATCGAGTATCTGATCTTTGCATTCTTCGGGCTCACCGACCACAAAACAACTCTTCACTGCTTCATCGGGTATCAGTTGGGCGGCCTGCGCCACCGTTGCACCATTCTCGAAAGCCTCATCGACCGCCGTCACCAGACCGGGTTCCACAAAGATGGTTCTGAACTCGTCATCAGTAAACCCCATCTGTTTTAGAGAGATCAGCATATGGCTGACATAGGGCTTGGCGAACTGAAATGCAGCATCGCGATTGCGCGAAATTGAGACGTTCAGCTCGCAGGTATCATACTGTGGAATGTCCGGCTGAACGTCTGCAGCAAGCGTTCGGGGTGACTCCAGCATAGCGGCGAGACGGCCTGTCCGAACCAGCGGGTTGTAATAACCGCCGATCAGAATGCCATCCATAATCCGGGCGGCGATTTGCAAACCTTTTGGGCCATTGCCGCCGGAATAGAACCTCACTGGTGCCTGCGGTTCGAAATCCAGCTGGAATTCCCAATCGGGATTTAGATGAAAATACGATCCGACATGCGGGTAATCCCTAAAACTCACGGTTTCCCCAGCAAGCAATGCTTTGACGGAAGAGACGGTCTCCCTGATCGTTGTCAGGGGTTTCTCGGCCGTCACCTGGTTGCCGGCAATGACGTGGGCACCGCGCGCGATACCGATACTGAGCTCGCGGCCATCGGTAAGCTCTGTGATGGTTGCTATACTATCGGCTAGATCGACGGGATTTCTGAAATAAGGGACGAGGATGGCTGAACCCAGTCTGATCGGGACTTTCGTTGCCATCGCGGCGAGCACGACGAAAATCTGGCGATATCCTAGATTATCATTCACCCAGACTTGATCAAATCCCTGATCATGGGCAATGCCTGCTAGCCGGACAATTTCAGGTACGGTGTATTGATTGGCGATATGAATAGTAAATTGAAGTCCGATATCGCCTGTAAATTTCGTCATCTTGTCTATTCTCCAACTAACATATCGATATCGACGGCTGCCGCCATTGCCTGGTAGCCAATGCGGTTGGGGTGCAGCCGGTCCCCCGGCCCGCCGATACAGGTGTTTGGCACCATTTCTGGCCTGAGTTCGCCTGTCGTTTCGTCAACGGTGGCGGCATCAAAATCAATAATACCGTCGAAGATATCGGTGCTGCGGATAAACGCGTTAAAGGCCCGGCGGTGTGTGTCTACCGCTTCTCTACCATGGCCAGCAGTGCTTGCGTTTAAAGCTGTTGTTAGCGTAGCGCCAATGATCCGTAGGTTTGGAATGACTTGCCGCATTTTGGTAACACCGGTCCGAATACCGCCGATAATATCTGCCGCAGTGGCATCGGTGAACCCAAGGTCATTTATTCCTTCGAGCCAGATTACCGTACTAACACCCATCATGTTGACGACATCCCGTTCGAGACGTGCGAGCGCCGATATGCCGCCGAGACGGTCTGCCGGTGACGTATCATCCGACGGACCGATTATCTGGTTGCCGCCGATGCCCTGATTGACCATTGAGGCTGAATTGCCGAATTTGGCATGTAGCCGCCGCGCAACGACGTCCGGCCAACGGTCAAAGCCGTTGATGCTGGAGCCCGACCCGTCGGAAATGGAGTCGCCAAATACCACGATCACTTTAGTCGGAGTTGTCATATTCATATAGAGCGCATCGAGAAAGAACCAGGACGTGGTCGAGTACGGGAATGCAGTTTCGTCTTCGGATTGACTGACGGGCAGCGAGCCTTGTTTAGATAGATAGGACGTTTGCAGCGCTTTGGCATGATAGGTCATGGGGCCGCTATCACCAGTGACATGAAAGCTGACGGCAAGTGACTTTCCGGCAAGCAATGGATCGCCGGGGTCGGTGAGAAAATCTAGGTTAATTGGATCGCTTACCGCCCATGTACCTGGCACAATCGTTATGTCATCGGCATCGCCGAACTTAATAGGCTGATTGGTCCCGGGTAGGAGTGCGCTGCTCATCATCTGCAGTCCCATATGTAGATTACTGAAGGTGACCGGCTTAGACCCATGCGCATTGGAAAGACGGATGCGGGCCTGTGTCCCCCAGATGTCGGGTCGTACAATCATTCGAAATGACTGATCATGCGCAGCAAACCCAGGTTCAGGAAATAGCGCGGAAAGGTCAGGCTGCGCTGTTTCCCTGCCATGCGGATAAGGTCCTTGCGCCGACGCGCTCCACGCTGCTGCCCAGTGATCGACCATACCCCGTACTCCGATA
>Ga0302127_10001585_pt1 | contig 13521 bp, 11 predicted proteins | sample CB4_SCM_MG_FD_204452 | JGI IMG/M metagenome (GOLD analysis project Ga0302127, IMG submission 204452) | Marine microbial communities from Western Arctic Ocean, Canada - CB4_SCM | ecosystem: Environmental > Aquatic > Marine > Oceanic | place: Canada: Western Arctic Ocean | collected 2017-09-24
GCGGTTGCCCAAGTACCACATTGTCGATCAATACCTTGCCAGCCCAGGGTGCGACCGCAATGCCAACCACAATACCGGTGTATTCCATGGACAGATGCACAACATAGCGACGCCAATAAAACCTGACAAATACGATAGAGCGCCAGATGATATTGAAGGTCTCTTTGTAGTCAACATCCGTTTTGGTATCGATCAGGCTGGCATTTTCATCCAGTGCCGCTTCGTCTTCACGCAGTTTGTCGAGTGAGAATGAACCTGGTTTTTCATCGACAAAACCGTCAGACATTACTGGTCTCCGACAATTTTGACTCCGCTATCACAAAGGCGCGATATCGCCCGTTTTCGATATTCATCAAGGTGTCGTGATTACCACTCTCTACAACTCGACCGCCTTCAAGATACACAATGTTATCTGCTCTGCGAATAGTGGATATGCGATGCGTGATCAGAAAAATAGCTCGGCTGGTTTCCTGCGGATCTTTCACCCAGTCCGCCAAATTATCGAGCACACGATGTTCCGTGTCTGCATCAAGCGCAGCTGTCGGCTCGTCCAAAACCATAATGGGCGTTTGGCGAACAACCGCTCGCGCGATCGACAGTCTCTGTCGCTGACCAGTCGATAATCTACCGCCCCGGTCACCCAGCATCGTATCAAGACCCTCCGGTAACGCTAATACTGACTCTTCGAGACAGGCGATACGAACGGCTGTAAGGATTCTGTCTTCATCGACGTCAGGTACGGCATAGCGAATGTTGTCGCGCACCGACATGCCAAAAAGCACATTCTCCTGAAGCGCAATGGCAATATGTTTACGCAAAGAGTCCATGGCAAACTCACGCAGGTCGTGACCATCGATGGAAACTGCCCCCGACTCCGGATCAAACAATCGCAATAACATGCTCATCAGCGTCGACTTCCCCGACCCTGTGGGACCCACAATGGCAGTAATGGTCCCGGGGGTCGCAGTCAGGCTGGCACCATTTAGTACGGGCCTGTCCGCCGAATATGCAAATGTGATATTGTCAAATCGAATCTCTCGGGTGAATCCGGTAAAGGGCAAGGCGTCCTGGTGGTCTGTAACCTCTGGCTCCATATCAAGAATTTCAAATACGCGTTTTAACCCCATCGCTACACGCTGGGCTTCGGCCCAGACGTACATAAAACCTTTCATCGCATGAACAGTTTCTTCATGCTTATCGCGGGTCCACTGGAAGGCAGAAAGATTCCAGACCACAAAGGAAAGTCCGGCCAGCGCAATCAACTCTGTCGCGTAGGTGGATTCACCTGAATTGACCCAAAGCGCCATCAAAAAGACACCGGCAAACATGAATATCGAACCATATGATTCTGTGACCGCAATGACTCGCCACCACAGTCTAGTAAAGCGATACTGGGCATTAAATGCGATCACCGAATCTGCTTCGAAATTCTGCTGGGTGCGTTCTCCTGCCTGATACGCCTTGCTGAGGCGAATCGAGCGAAAGGACTCCTGAACTCGGGAAGTCAGGTCCGCATTGGCAACACGACTCACCAGCGAGCGGGTGCGAAACCGCCGCATTGCCCACCAGGAAACCATCAGCGACGGGACGGCAACACCCAATGCAATAAAGCCGATCAGAGGAGAAAGAATTGTTAGTAACGCTAAACCGATCACTGCGTTCACCATCGTCAGGCTGAGTTCAGAGAGCGTCTTTAATACGCCTATGACCTCTTCCGAATCTGTATTGATCCGCCATATGGAATCGCCAACTCTGTGCTCTGAATGATGTCGTAACGACAAACGATGCCATCGCGCCACCAATGCTAAACGCAAAGCATGATTAATTCGCTGGAAGATCCAGAGGACGTAATACAAAAGTAAGATATTCAGTGGCCACAACACCACAAATAGAGCCAACTCAAACTTAATGGGCGCCCAGCGCAGGTCCATACGTTGGGCTTGCGTCAGGGAATCTGTTACTTCGTTGGACATGTTGGGATACCCAATCATGTCCGCGACACCGGGCATCAATGGCTCGTTTTGCAGCACTGACTGATTAATAACCTCCGCCAACACCAGAGTCAGTAATATGTATCCCAGGCCGCGCACCATCGTCAGGGCGTAGTAGTAAATGACATGCGAGGCGACTCGGATACGATAGTGAAAACCAGAGGTGTCAATGCGAATCTGCACCACCCATCCAAGCAGACATGCCGCCGTCACCAGCCCGCTGTATACACTAACTACCGATCCCTCGATGAGAACAACCGCCACCAGATTGGCCAGCACCGACGTCAGCACCAGCACAACCAATGAGATAACCTGCACCCTGCCAGATAGAAATGGCAACGGCCAGGTACAGATAACCATCAACGCGACAAGCCCATAGAAAACGTTAAAAGGGTACTCAAGATGGGTAGGTACTAGCTCAAAATACGGGCCTGCCAATGCGAGCGCAGTGACCAGCGGTGGCATATAGGCAAAACTATAACCGCGCCCGCTGATTAACTCGGCAACCCGTTGCTCGATGCCAGCGCCCGGAACCCACCAGCGGCCCAATATCTGCGGTGCTATATAAGGCCAACAGCGCAACATCAGTATCATGACAGCACCCATACCACTGGTGTCATCCTTTGCCTGCAGATCACGATGCGCAGGAATGGCATCGCCTTCACCATAAAATGGCAAGGCATCGGCGAGCGCTTGCGTGCGCTCTGTTGTTTCTCTGTCCAAGGTTAAAATCCCGGGTAAAACACTATTGGTTTCCGATCAAGCTGGTCAGGCGACCTAACGTGCTTTACCGGCTAATAGCAACGCTATGGGCAGAATCATAACCGAAACCTGACACCGCGAACCATTGTTCGCTCTTGAAGCAGCCAGAATGGGGGTGTAAGGCATTCGCAATTGGCTGTTGACAATTATCGTCGAGGCTATATACTGCGCTGAGCTTAAAAGAATACCTAATATTTAAACCTCCGTTTCGTAGTCACATTCTGAAGTTCTAAGTACAAAGTCTGTTCTTCCGCTAACAACGCCCTAGGGCACTTTTTATTAATTAATACAGGATATGATTATGGCTGCTGTACAAGGTACGGTTAAGTGGTTTAACGAAGCAAAAGGTTTTGGCTTCATCGAACAGGAAAATGGCCCTGACGTGTTTGCACACTTCAGCGCAATCTCTGGCGATGGCTTCAAAACGCTAAACGAAGGCCAGAAAGTAGAATTTACCGTCACACAAGGTCAGAAAGGACCGCAGGCGGAAAATATCGTCGCTGTGTAAGCACTTCGATAGCTCTACCCAAAAGGCAGACCGCTAGGTCTGCCTTTTTTTATGGCTAAGTGGGTGGGGTTAGTCTTCCTGGGTAGCAATGAAGGGACCATCCACACAAATCCTGCGACCATCCGGGCAATGGCAAGCCCCACAGATACCGACGCCGCACTTTGTAAGATAGTCGATCGCGCTAAATATGCTGTCGCTAGACACAAATTCACGTTCTACCCGTTCTGCTGCCTGCACCATGGGTGCAGGTCCGCAGTTATAGAATGTCAGTGCTGCTCTCTCGCTTTCTGACATGGACTGTAACGATTCTCGCAGCATTTCGGTCACCACACCATGGTACCCTGCGCTACCGTCGTCAGTGGCAATATGCACATCTGCGATCAACTGACATTCTTCAGCGAAGTACAGTCTGTCCTTGCTGCGCGCGCCCATGAAAATACTGGCATTACCAAAATCTCTGGCGATTTGATAGACAGCAGCAAGACCGGTACCGCCTGCCACCGCAATAACCTTAGCGTCCGGGGCTGGGTCAACAGCAACGCCATAGGTCCCCCGGACCATGACCTCGGCGCCCGGTTCGAGCTTCAGTAATTCACTGGTAAACACGCCTACATTAATAACAGCCAGGGAAAACGGATCGTCGGTCAACGCTGAAAAGGGTTTCTCTCCTACGCCGGGTATCCAGGTGAACACAAACTCACCGGCTTTCACATTCAGCTGACCGTCGAAGGTCAGAATAGAGATATCGTCCGTAACACGCTCGTTACTCACTAACTTGAAAGGCGTGAAGCCCATCGGGACGTCGTAGTGAACGAGAGATTCACTAAAATTCTCCTGATCGTTAAGATCCTGTTCCAAACGGGCAAAATAGGTAGCAATGGCTGCTGAATCAAGTCCCGTTAAAGCGGATCCCACACCAAATATACTGGCCCCCTCTTGTTTAAAGGCCCGAACATCATCGCCGTTACTGACACCGCCACAACCAATAATAGGCAGGTCTACGGCTTCACGAATATCTTTTACGCATTTAAGCGCCATCGGGAGCACACCTTTACCAGAGACACCGCCAACAGTATTGGTCAGAACCGGGTGTCCTAGCTGCGTGTAGTAGGCCGGGCCTACCGTGTTGATCGCACAAATTGCATCAGCACCACCCTCGGCTGCGGCGAGGGCTATTTCCCCGATATTCGGCACATTGGGGGTTAGCTTAGGAATGACGGGAATATTAACCGCGGCTTTTACAGCGGCGACGATCTCCTTGACCAGGGCTGCATCCTGGCCCATGTCCATGCCATAACCTTTGGCGTGCGGGCATGACAGATTCAGTTCTAGACCATCCGAGTAGGGTGCCAGTTGCCGGGCAACCGCAACGATCTCTTCAACACTCCCACCGAAGATCGATGTCAGCAAAAAACGATCTGCGGGTATGTCCAGCGCGGCAAGTTGTTTGGCTGCTTCTTCAGCACCTGGATTAGTGAGACCTACAGCATTCATGAAACACCCCGGTGCGTACTGGGTCATGATCGGTTCCCGATTACCAAGACGTGGTGACGGGCCGATGCTTTTGGTTGTCATGACACCAATTTGCGGTACGCGTTCAAACAGGTAACGAATAATGGGAGTTGCTGTCGCGACGATGCCAGAGGGAATCGTAAAGGGGCCGGAAATTGTCTTCCCGAGGAATTCATATGGTTGATTCATTACGGCGTATCATACCACCATGTTTCAAAATCTCAGTAGCCCAGGTATCAAACGTTCGTTAGGAGTACCCCTCTGCCGCGAACCGCGTCCAGGGTTCGTTTTCACCGATCCCATATCCCTGGGTTAGACAATCTTTAAGCCACTGTCTGAAATCTGGATGTTCATCCAGGCTCGATACCCGATCCATAGCCTCGAGCCATGGCGTCTGATCGTAAGCCAGCTGACAATGCCGAAATACGCCGTCTTCAAACAGACCATAACAGGCCAACTGTTTTCCGCAGCGATTCTGGCCGACGCTGCCGGGATTGATGAATTGTTGTCCATTAATCTCGCGACGAAACTGCACATGCGAATGGCCAAATAATACATAGGGGCAAGCACTGCCATCAGCAAGCGCCAGTAGATACTCGTCAGGCGTATCCGGCAATGCGTTCCTGACTTTCCCAGGCAATATGCCATGTTTTAGGCACATACTAATCCCATCCTCCAAATACTCCCCCTCGGGCTTCAGGTTTCGGACAAATTCGTAGCCCGCCGGATCAAAGTGATCAATGATCCAGTGGTTCAGTGCGAGCCAGGTCGCCGGCCAATTGGCAAAGATTGAAGGATCCAGCAACTCATGGTCGTGATTGCCCTGAATATGCGTGCCATCCGGCATGCTCCGTAACAGTTCCATGGTCTCGTTCGCCTGAGGGCCCGAAAGCACTGTATCACCCAGGAAAACAGTTCGATCCGCATCACGCTCTTTTTCGAGCACTGCGCGTAATGCTTCCGCGTTACCATGGATATCTGCAATCACTAATACTTTCACTGTTACTCCTACTTTTGATTATCTTGGAATTATCGACCCTAGCGGCCTACCCTTGCCGTCCATCATAGAGAGTCATTTTTCGGCAAGTATAGGGCTTGGGCTCCCTAGTATCAGCTCTCAAAAATTTGGTGTTCACCCAAAAATCGGTTTGTCAGAACCGGACACAAATTTCCTCACAAAAGGGGTATCCCACGAGACGATAATCAGGCATTCTACGCCCTCTGCAAGTCCAAGCACGAGAGACAAGTTACATTCTCAAGCACAAAACTACGGAGCGAAATATAACAATGAGATATGAAGCACCAACAACGACCAAAGAGGCCGTCATGCTTCTGGCTAAGGAGAAAGGCGAAGCCGCCGTCCTGGCTGGTGGCACCGACCTTTTAGTCCGAATGAAAATGGGTATGAGCGAACCAGACCTCATCGTCGACATTAAACAAATTCCAGCCATGAACGCGCTTAAGTACTCGGCTACCGGCACCAAGATCGGCGCAGCCGTTTCCGGTGCGATGTTGGCTAAGAACAAAGCCATCAAAAAAGCCTGGCCGGGGGTCGTCGAAGCGACCAACCTAATCGGATCTGACCAGGTTCAGGGTCGCTGTACCATGGTCGGTAATCTGTGCAACGCTTCACCCGCTGCGGATGGTGTGCCGGCAATGATTGCCGCTGGTGCAAAAGCAGTCGTCGTCGGCAAAACCAAACGCCGTACGGTAGCAGTTGAAAATATTGCCACCGGGCCCGGGCAAACCTCATTGGCGAAAGGCGAGGTGATTGAAGCAATCACGTTGCCCAAGCGACCCAGAAACTCTGGCGACGCGTATCTACGGTTTACCCCGCGTACCGAAATGGATATTGCGGTCGTGAGTGCCGGTGTCAATCTAACGCTGGTAAGAGGCGTTGTTAAGACGGCGCGGGTATGTCTGGGTGCTGTTGCACCGACCGCCGTGTTGGTCCCCGATGCAGCGAAAGCCATTATCGGTACGAAACTCGACGCCGATGCCCTGGCTAATCTCGCGGCGGCATGTTCCGCAGCTTGTAATCCTATCGATGACAAGCGCGGTACCATCGAATACAGAACTAAAGTTGCGGGCGTCCTTGGCAGACGGGCCGCAGAAATTGCTTATAAACGTGCAGGAGGTGCCTGATGTCTAGTGTACTTGTAGATACAACTGTCAACGGAGATCCCGTTCAATTTGCCTGCCCTACCGAAGAGGTATTGATGGATTCCCTACGTGACCGGGTTGGACTAACCGGTGTTAAAGAAGGTTGCGGTACCGGCGACTGTGGTGCTTGTAGCATAACGCTCGACGGCCAGCTGGTGTGTTCCTGCCTGGTCCTTGGTATAGAAGCAAACGGCCGAAAAATTGGCACGGTTGAAGGCATGGCCGAAGGCAATGCGCTTCATCCACTACAGGAGCAGTTTATTGAGCACGCAGCACTGCAATGCGGCATCTGTACACCAGGGTTTCTGGTTGCTGCCAAAGCACTGTTGGATGATAACGCCAGTCCTTCTGAGGAAGAAATACGCTTCGCATTAGCTGGAAACCTTTGCCGCTGCACCGGATATGACAAGATCGTTCGGGCAGTGCAAGCTGCAGCGAAGCAAATGCGGAAGAAAAAGTAACCAAAATCTAGCTATAGGAAACATCTATATGGCACACGACACAAGTTTTACAAACCAAGATTTCAAAGTAGTGGGCACCCGCGTCAATCGACCTGATGGCGTGGACAAGGTCACCGGAAGAGCCAAATATGGTGCCGATTTATCTGCACCTGGACAATTGGTAGGGCTTTTTCTGCGTTCACCTCACGCACATGCTCGCATTACAAAAATTGACACTTCAAGAGCCGAGAAATTGTCGGGCGTTAAGGCAATTATCACCAGCGCAGATCTACCCGACCTAACTGGCGGTAGACAAATCGACGTTCTTGAAAATTGTATGGCGCGCGACCGCGCATTGTACGATGGACACGCGGTTGCAGCAGTCGCAGCAATTGATCAGCAGACTGCAAAAAAGGCACTCAAGCTGATTAAGGTCAGTTACGAGATTCTGCCACACGTCACAGATGTGGACGAGGCGATGAAGACTAGTGCACCCGTCATCAAGGATAATATATTCACCAGTGGTGTTGACCCGAAACCTAAGAAACCATCAAACGTTTCTAAAGTTTCCGAGTTCGGGCATGGTGATATTGAAGCTGGCTTCAAAGCAGCAGACGTTATTATCGAGAAGAGCTATAAAACAGAGCAAACCCACCAGGGTTACATTGAGCCCCACGCCTGCCTTGCAACGGTAGGGCCAGACGGTGCTGGTGAGCTATGGGTTACCACCCAGGGGCACTACACCTACCGTACGGTCTGCGCTGCGCTTCTGGGTATGGACATCGCTAAGCTTAAAGTCACGTCATCAGAAATCGGAGGCGGTTTTGGCGGCAAGACTCACGTCTGGGTAGAACCGATTGCATTGGCACTATCCCGCAAGGCAAACCGACCGGTTAAGGTCGTTATGACTCGAGATGAAGTCTTCAGAGCCACCGGCCCAACCTGTTCAACCTCGATGGATATCAAAATTGGCGCCAAGAAAGACGGTACTATTACCGCAGCCTCATCAGTGCTGCGATATCAGAATGGTGCCTTCCCAGCTACCTGGGCAATGCTTGGCGCTATGACGTCATGGGCCTGCTACGACCTGAAGAATGTCCATTCTATTGGCTACGATGTACTGTGTAACCGACCTAAAACAGCAGCTTATCGCGCACCCTCTGCGCCAATGGCTGCCTTTGGTGTAGAAAGCACTATGGATCTGGTCGCCGCAGAAATTGGTATGAATCCGGTCGACTTCCGAATTAAGAATGCGGCAAAGGAAGGGACCCGTGCCTCCTACGGTCCAACTTACGGACCCATAGGCATCGGACCAACCCTTGAAGCTGCTAAGAATCACCCACACATGAGGGCGAAACTCGGTAAAAACCAGGGTCGCGGCATGGCCTGTGGTTTCTGGTTTAACTTCGGCGGCCAAACCTGCACCGATCTTAATATCGGTTCGGACGGCACAGTTAACCTGGCCATTGGAACTGTTGATGTTGGTGGTGCACGTGCATCTATGTCACTGATCGCCGCTGAAGAACTCGGTATACCCTATGAGCAGGTAAAAGCGCACGTCGCCGATACTTCCTCGCTTGGGCATAACGACACGACAGAAGGTAGTCGCGGCACATTCTCATCAGGCATGGCGACGATTTTCGCAGCACGTGATGCAATCGAAGAATTACGCAAGCGAGCCGCAAAGATGTGGGGTATTCCCCTAGAAGCCGTTGAATGGGCGGAAGGTGAGGCCAGAGCAGTTGGCAGTGAACACGGTAACTTACCGGCTTTGTCACTCGCCGATATCGCGAAACGTGCAGCTTCTACTGGCGGCCCAATTGCCGGTCACAACGAAGTTGTCGCTGATGGTGCCGGCGTCTCATTCGCCAGTCACATCTGCGACATTGAGGTTGACCCGGAAACCGGTGGAACAAAAGTTATCCGATACACCGTCATTCAGGATGCCGGTAAAGCAATCCACCCGGATTATGTCGAAGGGCAATTCCAGGGCGGAGCCGCACAGGGTATTGGTTGGGCTCTCAACGAAGAGTATATTTACGGTGATGATGGACGGCTACAAAATTCAGGATTCCTGGATTATCGTATCCCCGTCTGCTCTGATCTCCCGTTTATCGATACGAAAATTCTGGAAATTCCCAATCCAAACCATCCCTATGGTGTGCGCGGTGTCGGTGAAACATCTATTGTTCCACCACTCGCGGCGATAGGAAATGCGTTATCTAATGCAGCAGGTGTACGTATGGACCACGTTCCCATGTCACCGCCTCGTATCCTCAAGGCAATTGAGGAAGCAAACGGTTAGCAACAACCCTCGCCGCAGCCATCCTGGCTGCGGCGAAAACCGTATTTACCGATGAAAGTCAGTCTTACAGGTTCACTTAGATCTGCAGCAGGAGGTGTCGACTCAATCGATATCGTAGCTGAAGATATTCGCGAATTGCTCACAAAAGTACTTGAGCGATACCCGCGCATGGAAGAACACATGGACACCGGGATCGCCGTTTCCATCAATGGTGAAATTTACCGAGATAATTGGGGCGAAAAAATACCCCAGGATGCTGAGGTATTTTTACTGCCACGATTGCAAGGGGGCTAAACCCCTAGCTTGTTGAGTGCAGATGCACGTCCGTTTGCAGATAAGGAATGCTGATGTTATTAGCATCCAATGCTAACTTCGCATTTTCCATAAGGTCGAAATAGACGCCCCAACAATCTCCCGAATTGACCCACGATCTTGTCGTGATATTTACCGCAGAATCCCCTAGTGAAGAAATCACTACCATGGGTTCTGGATCCTTGAGAATACGCTCATCAGCTTCGATTAACTCAGTGAGTACGAGTTTTGCCACTCTTAAGTAATCTCCATAGCCAATACCAAACACAATATCGACGCGCCTCGTGTCTTGCGTGGAAAAATTAGTGATTGCTCCATTCGACACGGCACCGTTGGGCAATATAATAGTTTTATTGTCACCCGTTGTTAGAACCGTATTAAAAATCTCAATACCTTTCACGACGCCCATATGACCTGCTACTTCGATAAAATCACCGACTCGGTGGGGTTTGAATAGCAATATCAATACACCACCCGCAAAATTTGCCAACGAGCCCTGTAGCGTTAGACCAACTGCAAGGCCTTCCGCACCTAATACCGCGATAAAGGAAGTTGTCTCAATGCCAACCATCGCAGCCACACTGATCAACAACAGGGCTTTCAGGCCACCGCTAATCAAGCTAAAGAGGAAGTTCGACAGGGTTTTGTCTACACCTCCTTTTTCAAATGACTTAGACACTCTTCTACCGACACTATTGATAATCCATAGACCGATAATCAGGGTCAGTATCTCCAGCACCAATTTCGGGCCGTAGTCCATGCCCATCTGAATCGCCATATCAACGTACTTTTCTAAATCTGAGTTCATAAAATTGCCTTATTCAATATACCAAGGCGGCCGTTGTACGGTTTAGCGCCAGTAAAAACATGGTTTCAATCGTGCCCTGGATCAATATGATAAAGTCCTTTTCTATGCATTCGCTTCAAAGAACCCCGCATGATTTCCGTATTGGGTAGACGAAATTCAGCAAACGTACAAAAATTGATGTGGTGTCTCGGAGAACTGGGACTCGAATACATCAGGGAAGATATCGCTGGCTCATTAGGATTCCCCAATGACTATCCTAATCTCAATCAAGTAGTCCCTACCGTCATGGATGGTGATATCACGGTCTGGGAATCCAATGTCTGCGTGCGCTATATCGCACGTACCTATGGCGTGGGTAGCCTCTGGCCAGACGATCCCAAAACGCCTTCGCTCGCCGACCAGTGGATGGATTGGCATCGGGGAAATTTTAGCAACGCCTTCTTTCCCCTATTTGGTGGAAAAATCAAAATGGGCAAAGACAACGATGCCCTGAAGAATGAAATCAGTAACTGTGCTGCACAGTACCAGATACTTGACCAACACCTGGCTGACAACGCCTATCTGGCCGGCGACACACTGCCTATGGGAGACATCCCGATGGGCACGGTCACCTATCGCTACATGACCCTGGATATCGAACGACCCTCGCTACCGAACGTCGAGCGCTGGTATCAGGCCTTGACCGAGCGACCTGCATTTAAGCAACGCGTAATGATCTGGTATGGCACCAACGCCGAGGAATGGGTAGCCGAAGAGAAGAAGAACGCCAATATCCAATAGGCTCTTTATGAACCCTTTAAGCGGGCCCGCTTAGCCCACCGACGACATAATCGAGCATGTAATCGACATATTTTTTCTCGGACGCAAGCGTCCACCCTTCCTCCAATCGCAACAAACGAGTAGAAGCATGCAGTCCAAAGGTTGCACCCGTGAGAACAAAATTCCAGCGGACGTCAAAGACGTCATCTGATAGTGCGGGGACTAGAGCCCGTACCGCATCTCTAAACAGGCTTTGCTGGGGTCCGGTTATGGTGTCCAGTGCATGCCGGTACTCAGAATTTGCACCCGTCGCAATATGAAACATAACCGACTGCGCGTCCGCGCCCCAGGGGAAATCAAACGCAATTCGGTTCGAGGGCCACAAACCAACGTACAGCACTTCTCGAATGTCGGGCTCGCCAGTAAGTACCTCTTCCAATTGCTGATAGGCGGGCTGCCATACATTGGCATCGAGAAAATCAAGTATGCCCCCGATGAGGCCATCTTTGTTTTTGAAATAATAATGCACCGCCGCTGTGTTGCCAGAGCCTGATTCAGAACTGATACGTAGCAGTTTGACTGCATCAATACCATCATCATGAAAGAGCTTTAGAGCAGTCAGTAAAATTGACTGACGTGTCGACTCAAGAGGTACTTTTTTTGCGCTATTTACCTGCATCGTCTGATACTAACAAATATCTATATGGCTAACGATCTTTATCATTAGGACGACGTTACCGCGATGCTCAACAGACTCACCAAAAAAATCCTAGCAGGACGAATCTTGCCAGGATCTACTAACTTCCTTTTATAGGGGGAAAGGAAGAAAGCGAACACTTTTTAACAGTGCATATACGCGATGTAAAGCAACACAAACAGTTCCAACTTGGACCTCCCCAAACTCCCGGACAACGGGCTGTAAGAAAGTTCTTGCGTCATCGTGGGAGCAATAGATTCAGGAATGGCACTTTCTGTTTTCAGTGAGTAATTCATGCTTTAATAACGCCCCATGGGTATCACATATCATCAGGAGAACAGATCAATGAAGAAGAAAGTTGTCGTCCAGCTACCACGACAGGCCAACCCAGAACAGCTGCGGATTCGCTATTCGGTCGAACTAGAGGAGCTCGAAGCCATCGCCGATATCGTAGAAGTTGATGCCAGTACAGAAGCAGCCTTTATAGAAGGGGCACGAGACGCTGATGCGCTCTTAACTTCCTGGGGAATCAACATCTCACGCAACATCCTAGAATCTCTTGATAAATGTGTCATTGTGGGTGTCGGTAGTGTCGGCGTCGATATGGTGGATGTAGATGCAGCAACGGAAAACGGTATTGTTGTTACCAATACACCCGATATCTTTATTGAGGAAGTCGCCGACCATGCGCTGGCCCTGCTACTCGGTTGTTACCGACAGATAAAAATCCAGGACAACATCGTCCAGGCCGGAGAATGGTATACAGGTCGCCCAAAACTGAGCAATACACCACGTCTGATCGGCCAGACCCTGGGCGTACTTGCCTACGGTAATGTCGCCAAGGCGACTGTCCGACGCGCCAAGGCATTTGGCATGAATGTCATCGGCTGTGACCCTTATATATCAGAGATCAAGATGACCAATGACGGTATTGAGCCGGTGTCCTTCGGAGAATTAATGGAACGATCGGATTACCTGTCATTGCACTGCTTGCTAAACGACGAAACCCGGCACATCATGAATGCCAAAGCCTTCAAGCAAATGAAGAACACCGCCGTACTTATCAACACCTGCCGCGGCGGCGTCGTCGACGAAAAAGCGTTGGTCGAGGCCTTACAGAATGGTGAGATCGGCGGCGCGGGCCTTGATGTACTGGAACAGGAGCCTCCCGCCAAGGACAATCCCCTGTTCTCGATGGAAAATGTGATCATCACCCCACACGTCGCCTCGGCAACAAGCCGCATGCGACCGGAAACTCGTCGAC
>Ga0302127_10001587_pt1 | contig 13517 bp, 9 predicted proteins | sample CB4_SCM_MG_FD_204452 | JGI IMG/M metagenome (GOLD analysis project Ga0302127, IMG submission 204452) | Marine microbial communities from Western Arctic Ocean, Canada - CB4_SCM | ecosystem: Environmental > Aquatic > Marine > Oceanic | place: Canada: Western Arctic Ocean | collected 2017-09-24
ATGGTGAGCCCGGCCAGGCCAGCGGCGGCGACCTTCCCCTGGAAAGCCTTGTTCTGTCCGATCGACTGCTCGTCGCGAGGGTCAGGGCCGTTGAAGCGGACACCTGTGGCGTGCTCATCGAGGAGTGCGCGGCAACGGACACGAAACGTTTCGGCCTCTGAGGCGCTCAGTGTGTCGCCGCTGATGTCGCCGCTCATGTCGCCGGTTCCCTACTTACACGTCTAGCTCACACATTCGTATGGTTCCGTACAATACCGCATCGTACGGCTTCGTGCCCCGCGGAATCGGGAATCAGAACGCCGCTAGTACGAGAAAGGGACGTAGTTGCGGCACGGTTGAGAGCGGATGGCCCCACAGGGCGGAGCATCGGCTGGAACCTCAATCCCGGGAACGACCTGCAAGACCAGTTTCGACCGACGTTCGGCGTCATGCGCTATCTCATTGGTGTCCCCGCCGGGGAAGGTGGTGTCAAATGCCCACGTTGGACGAGCGCCGCCCGGCGCGTCAACCGTCACTCGCAGCCGACTCCCGGCCCGAAACGCGTGGCCGAATGGGAAGATCTCGACCCGGACCTCGGAGAACTCGCCCATCGGCAATGGGGCCGCGTCGAGCTCGAGGCGCGTGTGCTTGGGCTGGTTCGGTCGGGAATTGGCCTCGTCCAAGGCGCGTTGGCTCGCGCGAAGCCAACCGGTCTGTACGTACACCTCATTGCCGTCGGGTCTGACCTCGGTGACGGTGACCTCGAGGTCTGTGTCAGCTGCGCTGGATCGTAGCCAGAGGTCAAGCGAGCCGAACCCGACCACCACGACGTCGGTGGGCAGTGGCGCGGTGACCCAGGCGACACCTGTTCCTTCGGGAATGGGAAGCCAGTCGTAGGCCACGTCAGTCGCCCAGATACCCGACGAGTCGCCGCTATAGAAGGTCGATGGAACACTGTCGGGATCTGACACGTAGTGGCTGGGGTCTGCGGCTCCTTCGACCGGGTCACTGCGTAGCGCTCCGTCGGGGGCGAGGTACCACGTGGCGAGCTCGGCTTGTGGCGGCGGCCAGGCATCGAACCCGACTTCATAGCGAGGGAGTGGTGTGCCCGGTGGATGCCCATCTGCGGCGCCACTCTCGAACAGGACCCGAACCGCCGGATCCTGCTCGTAGGCGCTCAGCGCATCGTCGTAGTCCATACCCTCGAAGCGGTCTCCGGTTGGGAGCCCCAGATTTGATGCCCCAGTCAGTGCGTTGGCAAGGACTGGAGCGACGAAGCTCGCGCCGCCAAGGTTCGGCGTACGTCGAGCCACGTACAGGTCGAGGAACTCGATGTATCGCTCGAAGATGGCGAGGTTGGCCAAAGCATCTGTGTGGGTCCCGTTCGTGACCGTGGCAAAAAGATGCGGGGCGTTGATGAAGTTGCCGAGCATGGCTGGGAAGTGGCCACCAGTCTGCTCGTCCTGCCACGCACCAGCCAAGAACACGGGCACGGTGATCCGGTCCACTATCAGCACCGGCGAGATTGGATCGGCCAGAGCCAGCGTATAGAACGGGTTGTCGGCGATGAGTTCGCCCACATCGGTGTTTTGCAGCCGCACCAACTGGTTTGCGGCACACGTTGTGTCACCGCCGTCAACAATGCCTCGCTCCCAGCCTTGGCCGTAGGGCTGAGCATCATCCTCACGCTCGTCAGACCATGAGCCCGCGAACCCGGTATTGAGGATGCCCCCTGGGTAGAGCGTGCTCGCGGTTGTGTCGTCAAGGACTGACAGCGGGGTGATGGCTGCGAGCCCTGGGGGCTGGGTGCTGGCGACGAACAGTTGCGAGAGCCCGGGATAGGAGATTCCGACAAGCCCGACCGAGTTGTGCAGCACCCAGGGTTGCGCCGCGATGGCTTCGACCATGTCGTAGCCATCGCTCAGCTGTACGGGTTCGAAGAACTCGAATGAGCCCCCTGAGCAACCGGTGCCGCGCATGTTGACGCCGACGTACGCGTATCCGAGCGTCGTAAACACCGAGGCGAACGTGGCATTGGCGGGGTTCGACGGGTCGTACCCCGAGTACTCCACCACGGTCGGAAACGGGCCCTCACCGCCCGGCAAGGCCACGTTGATCGACAACGTGGTGCCGTCCCGAGTCGTCAGATATCCAAAGCCTGCCTCGATGATCTGGTCGGCATAGAACCCAGGGTCGGGCACGACGTCGGGATCCAGAACCTCTACCGAGTCCGAGGTTGCCCCACCGTCGCCGGTTGAGCGAACCGCATAGGTGCCTGCCGCGAGGTCGCGCCAGAGTAACGAACCTTGGTAATCGATGATGCCTGCCACCGCGGTGCCATTATCTGCCACGAGTTCGACCAGTGCGCCGGGTTCGGCCTCGAGCACATGCAGTTGGTTGATACTGGCCTGGACGACAAAGTCGACCTCGTCGGGCCGTGGCGCCACGGTGGGCTCGGGTGCCTCGATCTCGTTCTCGGTTGGCGTCGCCGACACGTTCGATCCGGCACCGCCGGCGGGAGGGCCTCCCGACTCGGTGCCGCCCGAACAGGCACTCGCGATCAACACGACCGTCAGTGCGCCCGCGACAGAACGCGAAAGCTTTGCCTGGCGGAGCATGCACCATCGTCGCTCACGGACACTGTCCGGACCGCATCGACGAGATGGCCGGTGACGCTGCTGCTACTCGACGAAGGGGCGGGCCTTGGCGCGCTTGCCACGGATGCTCGTGGCGCTGATGGCTTTGCAGACTCGGTCGACGGCGTCGTCGGGGACACCTACCGTTGAGTAGTGCTCGGCGATTCGGATAGGGCCGATCTCCGCGCCAGTGAGCCCGCTCTCGTTGGCGATGGCGCCGACAAGATCGCCAGGACGGATCCCGACCTTGGTGCCGAGTGACACGTAGATCAAGCCGACGCCGTCGGGTCGGGTCTTGCCTCGGCTGCCCGACTTTGCGCCACCCTTGTCGTGGCTAAACTTGCCGCCACGCTGTTTGTCCTTGAACTTGGACGTCTTGTGCTTCGAGTGATGTGAGGCATCGGGGATCTCCACCTCGTCGACAGTCGCCCCGCGCGCCTCGTGGACGAGCTTGATGGCAGCGAGGGCGATCGTGCGGTCGTCGTGCTCGCCGGCCAAGCCGTCCAACACCGGGTTGTAGTCGTCGAGATCGTCGCCGGCGAGGGCGTCGCTGATCGCCGTGACCGTGAGCTCGATCTGGCGGGTCCGTAGATCGGCGACGGAGGGGACTTTCTCTACGGTGATGGTCTGTTTTGTCAGCCGTTCGATGTTGCCCAGGAGGCGTCGCTGGCGAGGCTCGGCCAGGGTGATGGCAACCCCTTCGCGGCCGGCGCGGCCTACGCGGCCGATCCGATGGACATAGCTCTCGGCGGCTGAGGGGACGTCGTAGTTGACGACGTGGGTGAGGGTGTCGACGTCGAGGCCGCGAGCCGCAACGTCAGTAGCGATCAACAGTTCGGCCGTGCCATCGCGCAACAGGCCCATGACCCGGTCTCGCTGCTTTTGGTCCATGCCGCCGTGAAGCGCTTCGGCTCGGTAGCCGCGTCCGTTCATGGTGGTTGTCAGCTCGTCGACTTCGGTTCGGGTCCGGCAAAAGACCAGGGCTGCATCGGGGGATTCAATGTCAAGGATCCGACCCAACGCTGATGCCTTGTGCGACCTCGCCACGATGTAGACGGTCTGGCGAATCAAGTCTTTGCCCGCCGGCGTGTCGCCCGCCCCGATCCGGACGCGGATGGGATTGGTCTGATACTTCTTGGTGATTGCTTCGATCCGGGGCGGCATGGTCGCAGAAAAGAGCACGGTCTGGCGATCTTCGGGTGTGCTCTCCAGGATGGTCTCGATGTCCTCGGTGAAACCCATGTCGAGCATCTCGTCGGCTTCGTCGAGGATGACGGTTCGCACGGCCTCGAGCTTGAGGGCTCGACGCTTGATGAGGTCGATAGCGCGTCCCGGCGTCGCAACAACGACGTGCGCACCGCGCTTGAGCGCTTGAAGCTGGCGTTGGATTGGCTGGCCGCCATACACGGGCACGACCTTGATGTTTTGCTCGCGGCCGTACTTGAACATGGCCTCGCTGACCTGCATTGCGAGCTCTCTCGTAGGCACCACCACCAGCGCCACGGGGTCTCCGGGAGGGCCCGCCTCGATGTTATTCAGCACCGGCAGCGCAAACGCTGCCGTCTTGCCTGTTCCCGTCGCGGCTTGGCCCAGCAGGTCTTTGCCGGCCAAGAGGTGGGGAATTGTCTCGCGTTGGATCGGTGTGGCTTCTTCGTATCCGAGCGATGAAATCGTCTTGAGGAGTTCGTCGCGTAGTCCGAGGGCCGCAAAGCGGCGATCCACCTGTTCGCCCGATTCCGACGTCTCTTCTTCACTCATGTCTGACTGCCTCCAACGCGAAGGGACCAATCTACGGGCCCGAGCACCGTCCCCCCGGTTTGGGGACATATTGGTTGGCGGGCGCAATCGTGGAAGCGGTCTGATCCCGGGCTTGGGCTTCTACGCTTACTTCAGCCATGGATGCCGCAGCGATCACCGCAGAAGCTGAACGTCGGCGCACGTTCGCGATTATTAGTCATCCCGACGCGGGCAAGACCACGCTCACCGAAAAGTTCCTCCTGTACTCCGGAGTCGTCAACCAGGCCGGGTCGGTGAAGGCTCGCCAGGGTCGACGGTCGGCACGTTCTGACTGGATGACAATGGAGCAAGATCGCGGTATTTCCATCGCCTCGGCTGTCATGCAGTTCGACTACCGAGATCATGTGGTCAACCTGTTGGACACCCCGGGGCACCGTGACTTCTCCGAAGACACCTATCGCGTCCTAGCCGCCGTGGACGCTGCGGTCATGGTCCTGGATGCGGCCAAGGGCATCGAAGCGCAGACCCTGAAGCTCTTCGAGGTCTGCAAGGCCCGAGACATGCCCATTCTGACCTTCATTAACAAGTGGGACCGGCCCGGCCGCGACGGCCTCGAGCTCATGGACCAGATCGAGGACCTCATTGGGCTGCAAACAACGCCGGTGACTTGGCCTGTCGGCCCAGGCGGGGATTTTCGCGGTGTCATCGATCGACGGACCGGCGAGTTCGTGCGGTTTTCGCGTACCAGCCGCGGCGCAACCGAGGCTCCCGAAGAGCTGGTCGATGCCGCAACCGCCGCCGCCGAAGAAGGTGACGCGTGGGAACAGGCTTTTGAAGAGGTGCAGTTGTTCGATGAGATCGGGGCCACCCATGACGAAGAGCTCTTCCTCGCTGGCGCGACCAGCCCACTCTTCGTCGGGTCAGCTCTGACAAACTTTGGCGTTCGTCACTTGCTCGATGCGGTTATTGACCTCGCGCCGCAGCCAAGGCCGCGCGAAAGCGCAGCTGGCGAATCTCGGCCGATCGACGCCGATTTTTCGGCGTTCGTATTCAAGGTCCAAGCCAACATGGATCCATCGCACCGAGATCGCATGGCCTTCATGCGGGTCAACTCCGGCCACTTCGAGCGAGGGATGCAGGTCACCCACGCGAGGCTGAAGAAGCCCTTCAGTACCAAGTTCGCGACATCGGTCTTCGGAGCAGATCGAGACACCGTCGAAGACGGCTACCCAGGCGACGTGATTGGCTTGGTGAACGCGTCGGATCTCCGCATTGGCGACACCTTGTTTGCGGGTGACGCGGTTGCCTACCCGCCCATCCCTCGGTTCGAGCCAGAGCTGTTTTGGAGCGCTCGTCCCCTGGACGTGTCCAAATCCAAGCAATTCCGCAAGGGCCTCGACCAGTTGGACGAGGAGGGTGTGGTGCAAGTGCTGCGAGACCTCGATGCGCCAACGGCCTCGCCGATACTCGGTGCGGTGGGCCAGATGCAGTTCGAAGTGTTTGCCCACCGACTTGAGTTCGAGTTCGGATCCAAAATCGACATGTCGCCGACTTCGTGGGTGGTGGCGCGTCGGACCGACGCCGAGACCGCCGAAGGCATCCGCCAGCTTCGCGGTACTCGGGTTCTCGGGTCGCTCGATGGCACGCTGTTTGCCTTGTTCGACTCAGCCGGCAGACTCACCCGCACCGTCGCCGACAACCCCGATTGGGTTCTCGAACGGGTCGTCGAAACGGCCGGCTGACCCGGCGCGGGCGTATCTGTCGGGGGTTCCTCAGCCGTCGAAGACCTCGACGCCGGAGGTGAAGTCGTACTTGAAGTGGGGTTCGCCGGTGACGGTGCCATCGGCAAGCACGATGTGGGTCTCTGGAGCCGCGATGTCGATGAAATCCTGAACCTTGAGCTCGGAGACAACCTCGCTGGCGGGGTCGGGAGCTTCGTGGTTCTGGAGCAGGACGGGGGTGTCACCTTCGAACACGCCGCGTGCTTCGAACCCCTCGGGGCAGTCACTGAACGGGGTGTGGAATGACCCGGCTGCCTCGTAGGAGAACATGCCGTTCATGACCCGGTTTGTGCCCTCGCGGTAGCCAAACCAGCCCTTGGTGGTGAACGACATCGCACGGCAGATGTGGAAATGAGAGGGAAAATCGGGAGCGCCCGGGTCCATGCGAAACGCGTAGGCCACTGTGTTGGTGGGCTCGTGAACGGTCAGAGCCTTGAAGTACGAGCCTTCTGCGACCTCGACCCAGTTCAGGTCGTTGGCCTGGATGTCGGCGGTGATGTGCTCGAGTTCGGCGAGTCCGAGTGGCATGCTAATTCCCCCTTCGCGGCACGGTCGTGCCTGTGTCCGCCAGTTTAGTGAGTGAGGGGAACCTCTGCTATGCGAAGTTGACAGTTAGTCCGTCTGCTTATGGTCTCGGCGCTCCGGCCGACGGAAAGAGACACAACTACGCTAACCTCGCGGACCCTCCGGTTCGTTCCCGATGGGGCAGGAGAAGACGGTGCGCAAGGCCAATAAAGCCCGGGCTGCCAAGCATCTTGGGGCCGCTATTGTTCTCGCGATGGTGGCTGCGGCATGCAGCGGGTCGGCTGAGCTGGCCGACCCCGTGTCACAGACTGAGCCAAGCGCAACGGTCGGCGCTGATGCCACGGCGACAGCTGAACCCGCAGGCCCGACTCCGATCCCAATGCCGACGCCTCCACCGGTACCCGGCGCACTCGCCGCTGTTGATGTTCCGGTCTTCGATGGTGATGAGGCGACGTTGCCCACCGACCCGGAGGTGCGGATCGGTCAACTCGAGAACGGTCTGACGTTCTACATTCGCAGGAACACAGCACCCGGGACCCGAGCCGAACTTCGCCTGGCTGTGAATGCCGGGTCGGCCGTGCAAGACGACGATCAAGGGGGCGTGGCCCACTTTCTCGAGCACATGTTGTTCAACGGCACCGAGCGCTATCCCGCGAACGACCTGGTCGCTGTCCTTGAATCCTTCGGGAGCGAGTTCGGCCCTGACGTGAACGCCTATACCTCGATCGACGAGACTGTGTACGAGCTCTCTGTGCCCACCGACGATCGCTCGTTGTTCATCGAGGCGTTCGATGTGCTGGCCGAGTGGGCGTCGAAGGCAACGATCGACGCCGATGAGGTCATCGCAGAGCGTGGTGTTCTGTTGGAGGAGTGGCGCCTGCGCAGCCAAGGTGTCGGCGGCCGCATTCGGGACCTCTATGACGGGCTCCTGACCCCCGGGACTCCTTATGAGGGTCGGCTGACCATCGGGAACGAAGCGGCAATCGAGACGATCACGAATGACCTCGTGCAGCGCTTCTATGACGATTGGTATCGCCCGGACTTGATGGCGGTCGTCGCGGTTGGTGACTTCGATGTCGACGACGTTGAACAGCTCATCCGGGAGCGCTTTGCCGACCTGACCAACCCTTCGGCTCCACGCGAGGTCGGCCCCATTAACCTTGCCGATGCCGACGTCTTTGCGTTCGCTCGGTTGGCCGACCCTGAGATGCCAAACGCATTCATAGAGGTGTTCTACGAAGGCCAGATGACCCCTGTCACTGATGTGGGTGGCTACCGGCGGGCCATCGCGTATTCGCTCGCCACCGATGCTGTTTCATCCTGCTTTGCCGATGATGTCTCACGAGGCCAAGCACCATTTCTGACCGCATACCCCTCATTTGTTGGCCTTGCCCGTGATCTCGATGCGCCGTCGCTCTACGCCGAGGGGCCACCCGAGGCCTTGGAGGCATCACTGGGACGGATGCTGATCGAACTCGAGAGGCTCAGGCGCGACGGCATCACTCGCCCGGAGTTCGACCGTGCGCTGGGGGCATATCGGTCGGTACTCGAGCAGAACTACGCGGGCCGCGACACCACCCAGGATTTCTCATACGCGTCCGAGTATGTGCAACATTTTCTGGACACGAGGCCGAGCCTTGGATGGGACGATTATCTGGCTCTCGAGACCCGTCTCCTCGACGAAATGACGCCCGAGTACATCACAGCCGTGTATCTGGCTGCGCTCGCTGGTCGCGCTCCCCAGGTAGTGGTGGTGGGCCCAGAGGCCGACGTCGCCGAGCTTCCCACCGCTGAGAGCGTCAGTCGTCTGATCGCCGAGATCTCCGGGACTGAGGTCGATGAGCGAGTCGATAGCAGCCGCGACATCGATGAACTCATGGCAACACCTGACCCCGTGCCGCCCATTGAGACGTCCACCAATAGCGAACTCGGCGCCCGGGTATTGCGCTTCGCCAACGGTGTGACCGTGATGTTGAAGCCGACGACAATTGCCGAGAACGGCTTCAGCGTGCGAGCGATCAATCCTGGCGGAACCTCACTTCTACCGCTGGACGACCTGGCGGCTGCCGTGTTGATGGCGGACGTCGTGTCCTCGAGTGGGGTAGGCGATCTCGACCAAGTCGAGCTCGATCGGCTGCTAGCCGACCAGGTCGCCTTCGTTGCCGTTGCCCCCGATGTGGCATTCGAGCTCATCGAAGCCGGCGGCGCAACCGAAGACGCAGAGTTCGTGCTCCAGCTCATTAACCAATATCTGACCGCCCCGCGCGTGGAAGCATCGGCCCTCACGAGAGCCGTCACCGAGATCGAGCCCTTTATCGATGACCCCGGCTCGCTGCCATTCCTGGCCTCCACCGTGGCTCTCCTCGATGCTCGCTTTGGTGGCGACCGCCGCTTCCAGATCTTGCCGCCTCCGGAAACGTTCGCGAGCTTGACCGTGAGCGACATCCAGCGCGTCTACGAAGACTCGTTGGGGTCAGCGAACGGATCGGTCTTCGCTATTGCCGGAGACTTCGACCCAGCGGAGATGGAAGTTCTGGTGGCTCAGTACCTCGGCACCTTGCCGTCGCTCGAGGACGCCGATGTGTTTGTTGACCTGCAGCCGCCACCTCCGCTGGGTGTCGTGCGGCGCGATGTGCGAGTGGGCCAGGACCCCCAGGGTGAAGCGACGGTATTGATCACGGCTGATTTCGAAAGTGATCTCCGAACCGACATCGAGTTGGCTGTGTTGGACAACGTGTTGAGCACGCGCTTGCGCGACCGCCTTCGCGAAGCGCTGGGTGCTACTTACTCGCCGGTCTCGGCGATCGCGGCTGATGAAGCTCCTGATGCTCTGATTGAGACGTTTATTCAAGTCTCGGGAGATCCAGCGCGGCTCGACGAAATCGTGAGCGAGGTCGAAGCAGTCTTGGATGACCTTCGCTCAGGCAGCTTGTCAACCGCAGAGCTCAACACCGCGAGAGAACAGGTCCGACGTGACTTCGAGTTGGTGTCGAATTCATTCTGGATCGAGCAGATGCTCTACGCCGCAACCCACCCTGGGGTCACCATGCTCACCGGGATCGAGAGAATCAACACGGCGGCATCGGTCAGCCTTGAGAGGCTGAACACCTTGATTGGCGAGATCTGGCCGGCGGATCAGTACATCGTTGTGACCCTGGGTCCCGAGACCTAATTTTGTCCCCAAGGAGTTCCACTCATGGTGGCGAGCGGGAGCGCCCGTCACACTGGATGCCGCCATGACCACCACCCGTGTTGCCATCCTCGACCTCGGTGTCGCGCCCGACGGAGTCAGCAGCCGGCCCGGATCATGGCGGTTGGCCCATCTCGTTGGTTGTGCCGTCGGTCGACGGTCTCCCGCTCGAGGGTCCATCGTCGATGCCGACGCTCTCGTGGTGTTCGACTTCGGCACAGGCCGTGACGGGATGCCCGCCAAGTCCAACGAGCAACTGGCTCGTGTCGCGCTCCGGTTCGGTACCGTCCCGCTGCTGGCCCAAACCGAGGCTGCTTGGCTCATGGCCACAACCGGTCGGGTGGTCATCGAGATCGAAGCTCTCGCTCGGCGACACCACGACTGCGATGAGCGTTACGTCGATACCACGAGCGCCGCGCGCGCTGCGGCCGACCTTCTGGCCGAGAGCCCTCTGGCGACCGTTGGTGTGATTGCTCACCCAGCACATGCAGCTCGGTGTGCTGCGATTTGTGAAGCCGAGGGTCTGCGAGTTGTGATCCCTACGCAGATCAATATGGTCGACTTCGACCCAGCATCGGGCCAGTGGTGGACTCGTCGCCGTTCGTTGTGGGTCCTCCGCGAGATGGCGGTCCTCGCCCATCACGCTGCGTCCGGAGTGTTCATGCGTCGTTGCTAGCTCCCTGACCGGCTGTCGGCGCTGATGCCTTGAGCAACAGCGAAGTTTCTCGGAATGCGATCCATCGTGGGTGGGTTTCGTCCCCATGGGTTGCCAGGCAAGGGATGCTCGCGTCGCATGATCGATCCCGAGAGCGCAGTGACACCGGTGACGTATGCGGTTGCATTCGGCGCCGGCCTGATCAGCTTCGCGTCGCCGTGCGTGCTGCCGCTGGTGCCGGGCTATCTCTCGATCATCACCGGGCTCGACGTCGGCGAACTCCAAGAGTCCAAGCGAGCGAATGCGTGGGCGTTAAGTCGCGACACCGGGCTGTTCGTGCTCGGGTTCGGTGCGGTGTTTGTTTCGCTCGGGGTGACTGCGACCTCAGTCGGCTCGTTCGTATTCGATCAACAAATCTTGTTGGCCCGCATCTCAGGTGCGCTGGTGCTCACGATGGCCCTTTTCATGCTGGGCTCGATCTACCTCCAAGCGCCCTGGCTTTATCAGGAAATGCGGTTCCAGCCCCAACTCGGGCGCTATGGGCGCGCCGCGCCCACCGTGGCCGGCGCGGCATTTGGTTTTGGTTGGGCCCCATGTATCGGCCCGGTCCTCACGTCGGTTCTGGCCATCGCTGCGGCTTCGGGTCGGGCGTCCACCGGAGCGTTCTTGCTCGGCACCTACACCCTGGGGCTCGGGATCCCGTTCTTGATCACGGGCTTACTGATGGGGCGGCTCAGTTCGAGCTTGGCGTGGGTTCAACGCCACCTCCAGATCATCGTGATCACATCGTCGATCTCGCTCGCGCTCTTCGGCATCTTATTGATCTTCAACCAACTCATCCGTATTACCACCCTGCTTCAGGACTTGCTCAGAGCCGTAGGGCTCGACCTGCTCGTGGACTTGGGCTGATCTGTCTCCGGGAGGGACCCCCATGGCGAACAAGAAATCGAAACGACCCACTTACCAGGCGCCCAAGCAGTCTGCGGCGAAGGCTCAATCCAAGCCGAAGGCGACCGCAGCGGCGGTGCCTGAACGGCCGTCGCAACGAACGCAGGGGCGCGGCGGAACCGCGAGCTGGTGGATTCTCGGCGGAGCCATTGTGGCGATCGTCGTGGGTGTCATCGTCTTGTCGGCGACCTTGGGCGAGGAGCAAACCGGTGAAACCAACGCCGCCAGCTGGGAGCTACCAGCACTCGGCGCCGACAATGACCCAAACGGGGACGGCCGCATCAACTTGGCCGACTTCGAGGGGAAGCCACTGGTCGTGAACTTCTTTGCCTCGTGGTGCACCAGCTGTGATCGAGAGTTGCCGGTGTTCCGTCAGGCCATCGATGACTTCGGCGATGATGTGCAGATCATTTTCGTCAACTCGAACGAGACCGGGAACTGGCGGCCGATGGCCGAGCGCGGTGGCATCGATGACCAGATTCTGGTCGACGACATTGGTGGCGCCAACAACAATGGCTTGTATCGCAGCCTCGGGGGCACTGGCGGGATGCCCATCACCGCGTTCTACGACGCCGACGGCAACCTGTTCGATGTCACGCTGGGCGAGTTCGACGCTAACCGGCTCTTACGACGCCGTCATGTCGGTGCTCGATGCCTGACGCCGCGCTTACCAGCCCGCAAAGGTTGGTGTGCTGAGATGGGGCCATGCTCGACGACGACGCGCTGGTGCGGATCAACGGTGTGCTCGTGCGAGCCGCCGACGCCGTCGTATCAGTCATAGACGACGGCCTGGACTTAGTAGACGGCCGCCAGATTGATGCCCCGGACCCCAGACCGTACCCCCGGCGACCGCCTTGGCTCAGCTCATGTCCCGGGACCTCGACCCCTAGGTGCCCGCGAGTTCAGATTCGTTCGTCGGAACGCGGCCGGCTGGCGCCCGGGCCGGAATATGTGCTGCCGTACCCCGGCTCCGTCGTGAATTCGGGCGTCTCGAGCCCGCCGATCTGACGCCGCCAAGATGAAACGAGCGCGTCTTCGGCGGGATAGTCGAACGGGTCCTGGAGCACGAGTTCCTCGGCGCCGCCAGGCTCGAAAGGGTTCTCTGCCAGCCAGCGGGCGGCTCGTCCGATGGCGATGCGCGCCGGCACTACATCTTGGTAACCCAGCAGCGCCCGGACCTTCTCGATCCCCATCATGCGATGTGTGGTGGTTGCAGCCCCCAGCAGCGGTCTGGCGGGAATGGCGAGAGCGGCTGGCATGTCAATGATCTCGGGCGTGTAGCCGAGCTCGGCCCCAATCAACTCAACGATCTGGCGGAGGCTCAGACACTCCTCGTCGCCGACGTTGAAGATCTCACCGTCGCCGGCATCGGTGTCGAGGCACAAAGTGACGGCATGGGCGAGATTCTCGACATATCCCTGCGTCAACAAGGTGAGCCCCGCGTCGGGCAACACGATGAAGTCCCTTCGGTCCAGGATGCGACGGACAATGCACCAGTCGCGCGGCACGATTTGGCGGGGCCCGTAGACGGCTGGGTAACGGAAGTGGGTGGCAGCGGGCTGGAGCTCGAACAGCATCTCTTCGGTACGGCGCACGCGGTAGCTCTTGCCGTCATCGTCTTCGTTGGCGGTTGGCGCACCTTCGAGGGTCGGCACGGGCAAACCTGGTGGATCGAATCGATGCGGGTCGAAATAGCCGCGATAGGCCGGGACTCCACCAATCGAGACGAACTTTCCCACCCGTCCCTGCAGCAGTTCAGCCAGTACCCTCAGGCGGCCGTAGGTGACCACGACGACGTCGAAGGACAAGTTGTGGAGCGCCGCCGCGACCTCGTCGTGGTCGTGCGGGCTGGCATGGATGTGGGGAACATGCGCGACCTCTTCGAGTTCGTGACGGCCTGTGTGCAAGATCGTGACGTCGTAGCCCCGTTCCTCCAGGCCAGTAAGCAGGTACGGGCCCGTCGGCCCTGTACCTCCGATCAACAACGCTCGTGGTGTAGTCACGCGGCTTCTTTATCGTGCCGAACGGGCGTGACGCAAATAGGGCGGTGGTGATTTGCCGGCGGC
>Ga0302127_10001588_pt1 | contig 13516 bp, 7 predicted proteins | sample CB4_SCM_MG_FD_204452 | JGI IMG/M metagenome (GOLD analysis project Ga0302127, IMG submission 204452) | Marine microbial communities from Western Arctic Ocean, Canada - CB4_SCM | ecosystem: Environmental > Aquatic > Marine > Oceanic | place: Canada: Western Arctic Ocean | collected 2017-09-24
AGAGAGTCAATTATTAACAAAAATTACGTGTTTTATTCGATAAATTCTTCTGTTTTATGCATGATTCTGGTCTTTCAGGGTATTCAATCTCAAGGCGAGACCATCCCCCGTTCAAGTTTCAGTTGCATGAGATAGGCCTCATCGAAACCACCTAAAATCCGCTGATAGCCATCGGGATCAATAAATGGGTTAGTGGTGGTTCCCTGTTTCAATAATGCGATCTTTTCTTTTAAATCAAACCAGTAACTGTGTGAGGAGAGATAGATGTCAACCGGCAGTGTCTTTAATATGGCAAATGCGTAGGCAAAATCACTGGCCATGTTTGGGTAATCGGGGTTGTTCAGGAGTGGTTCATTTGAAGTTGCAGTTTTACTCCTCAGTTTTGGCCGTCAGGTCAGTGACACCCTTTAAAAAGGTGAATTCATACAGATCAGGTTACGGCTGCGGAGATACCAGTCCCCGTTCAATACGCAGGCGCTCAATAAACGCTCGTTCTTGTCCATCGACTATCCAACGATAGCTTATCGGATCAATAAATGGATTGGGTGAAGCGCCCTGTTTTTTCAATTCAATTTTATCCTTGAAATTAAACCAGTAACCATGTCCGGCAAGAAAGACATCCACCGGTAATGCCTTTAACTTGGCAAAGCCATAGGCGATATCTTCCGGCATGTTGAGGTAGTCGGGATTGCCCACCAGGGCCTCTTCAGGATTCATACGCATACCGCAAAAGAAGGCAACATTATATTTTTTCCCATTTTCTTCTGCGACCATACTAAAAGTGGTGCAGCCCTTGCTGTGTCCGGGGGTGAGGTGTGCAGTGAGGACGGTGTCACCCAGCTGGATCTTTTCCAGGTCGGTAATGATCCTGTCTACTTTCACAGGTGCCCATATCCCGCCATCCCGAAAATCGGTCTCGCCACCGGATTCCATGACATGGGCATCACCAGCCATGGCCATAACGGTGGAACCCGTCATTTCCTTCATGTATGCATGGCCACCTACGTGGTCTCTATGGGCATGCAAGGTAAGTAAATATTTAACATCTTCCAGTTTGTAGCCCAGTTTTTTTATATTCTCGGCGATATCGGGGGCGAGTTCTGCTAGTGAGGTGTCTATTAGGAAATGACCTTCGGAACTTGTAATTAAATAGGAAGGGTAGTGACTGACTGCACTGACTGAATAGATATTGTCAATTAAATTCAGGGGATCAATACGCTCAGTTCGCATTGGATCATCATCTTCCGGAGAAAAGCTGCTTGGATCCGTTAACATCAGATGTTGTGCCCCTGATTTTGTATAGACACCAAGCAAACATATAGAGATTGCCAAATAACATAATAATTTAACTAATAGTAATTTAGACCGGTCTACTAGAATTTGCTGTTGCATGTCTTATCTCACCCTGAGTTGAAATTTAGAATTCACTGTTAGATTTTGATTTGTAATGATAATGGGTCATTTTTTTAATATGTCAAAATAAAAAAGGAAATGAGGTAAAAGCCTCATTTCCTTTCGTATCAAAACCAAATAATATTTTATTGCTGTTCCAGTTTCTCCCGCTCTGCCTTTTGCTGCGCCCTGACTTCATCCCGACGTGCATCGATGACTACGTCTACTTCCAAACCACCTCTGCCGAGGATACAGGTACCAACAGGTTCAGCCGCACTTGTCTTAATTGCACCCAGTGACTCCAATACTTGCATGGTAGATTCGCGGGGAGAGGTCCTGTCCAATAAGCCAAACACATTTTCACCAGAGGCGAGACTCCATGCGGTTCTGCCACAACCGTTTACAGCATTTATGTTCGCACCCTGGTTGACCAAAAATCTAATTAAATTATCTGAACCAATAAACGCTGCGGCATGTAACGGGGTCCATCCTGTAGCTGAGGTCTCATTAATGTCTGCACCCATTTCAATGAGGCGTTTAGCCGTTTCTATCGCCCGTCTCTCATCTTGAGGTGTTAAATCATTCTTTTTACCCAGCCCACTTGCCACCATCAACGCCGTTCCATTTCCCAGAATCTGATTATCGTCCGCATAACTTTTGGTTTGATCCATAAAAATGGCATGGTTAACGTCCGTTTTAACTAAGGGATTTGCACCATGCTCCAGTAGCAGTTCCATACCAGAATCATCTAATGCCGCAGATGCGAGGAGGAACGGTGTTGCACCGGTCAGGTTCAACCAGGTTAAATTATCCATACGCAGGCGTGGTGGTGGGTATTTCATCTTAGCGTTAACATCAGCACCTCTAGCCAGTAGTGCCTCGGCCAGTTCATGCATATTATTGCCAGGTAGTGGTACAGAGGCCTCTTCATCGGCATATTCTGTATTGACGGCACCTTCTACAATATACAAACCCGCAGTCGGTTCATCCATCATTAGTTTTTCATCTTCCGATAATGTCTCGATAGGCTTACAAAGGGAATCCGATCGGAATCCACAAACTCGGACAGCTGCACTAATTTCATAGCCATGTAGTAGTTTAATACCATCGCGCATAGCGTAATGCAGCGATGTCATACCGTTAGCATCAGCAACATTTGGGTCGGCTCGTTCTTCCAACAGGTATATTGCAAGTTCCTCAAATCCCCATGAACTTGCAATGACCAAGGCGGATCCATCTTCAACGGAAACGTCGTTTACATCAGCACCAGTGCTGACTAGTTTTTTGGCAGTATTTAAATCTCCAACCCTGGCAGCAAACATTAAAGGAGTGTAACCACCCTGAGGCACACTTTGCACATTGCCTGCATAGCCGCCAAGTACCATTGGTGTGTAGTCTTGATTATCTTTCAGTTTGGTTGTGCGAATTGAGACATCTGCGCCACTGTCTATAAGTATACTGGCAACCTCAGGATACCTGAATGATATCGCCCACATTAAGGCAGATTGTCCACGTCGGGGCTCTCGAACATTAACATTGGCACCCTTATCAACCAATGATTTTACTATATCAGTAAGCCCGGTTCTGGCAGCGGTCATTAGCGGCGTTTCACCGCTCCACATGGCAGTGTTGGGGTTGGCTCCTGCCGTTAACAGTATTGTTACCATTTCAGCGTTACGATTTCGAACGGCAAGCGCCAGTGGCGTTACGCCAATATCATTACCAGCATTAACGTTCGCTTTTGCCTTGATTAGTTGAGTTACTGTATCAAGCTTATCCCAATACACTGCCCAGGATAGCGCAGTAGTACCATCTGCCTGTGCATCATTTACATCTGCTTTTTGTTTCAGTAATGAAGACACTGTCTCCCAGTCCTGCTTTTTACTGGCCTTGACTAACTCGAGACCGGTACTCCCCTGAGCCAGGTTGGAGATAAAAAACATAAGTAAAATAACGCCGTACACAAACGGTTGCTTAGGGTGCTTCATGGTAACCTCTTTTTTATCAATACGAGTTTATGCCGTTAGCCAAGATCAAGTTTGCCTGATGATAATCCAAGTTCACCACCAAATTTTTCGGTTGGAATACCGAAGGCGTTGAGCATGGTTACGTGTAGGTTAGATAATGGCGTGCCTTCTTTATATTCAATGTGGCGAGAACCCTTATAGAGTTTGTCACTGGCGCCACCGATTAATGCAACCGGAATATTCCATTGATTATGTACATCGGCATCGCCCATACCTGCACCATAAACCATCATTGAATTATCCAGTATTGAAGACCCATCGATATCCTTGGTTGCTTGCATCTTGTCCAGGAATTCACCAAATATCTTCGCATGAAAAATATCGATCTCACCGGCCTGACGTTTTCTGTTAGGGTCGCCACGGTGGTGTGTAAGTGGATGGTAGGGATCCGTATGACCTAATTGTGTATAAACCATTTCACTGTATTCACGTGCCACCATAAAGGTAAAAACGCGCGTCATATCCGTTTGGAATGCCAATAGTAATAAATCGTACATTAACCGCAGGTGTTCCTCATGTGCAGGGATACCCAATGGTTTTTGCATTTCAGGCAGTTCAATATCCGTTTTTTCTTCTGCCATTTGCACTCGGAATTCAACATCTCTTACCGCATCCATGTATTCGCTTAATTTGGTGTTGTCATCGGCACCAATGCGTTTTTGTACCCTGGCTGCCTCGTCTTTTACAAAATCAAGAATGCTGTATTGACGACCTATCCTGGCTTGCCGTTGTTTAGGATCCGTACCACCATCACCAAACAATCTTTCAAAGATTTCTCTTGGACGATGTTCCATGGGCAGTGGTGTAGTAGGGCTGGCCCAGGAGATGGTGTTGGTATAAGCAGAGCTATAACCGCCGGATGATTGTCCCGCTAACTCAGTGGCATTTTCTATACAAACCTGTAGTGAAGACAATGGGGTTTCCTGACCAAACCTTTCTGCGAATACTTGGTCCACAGATTTTCCGCAGTGAATCTCGCTTAATGATTTATTAGGTTTCACGCCAGTTAGCCACATAGAGCTACCACCCACATGTCCACTGACGCTTTCGGACTCACCATTATCCAGATTGCTTAATACCAATAATCTATCCCGGTGGGCCTCCCAATGTTTCAGGGTCTGGGTCAGTTCAAAATTTGAACCCGCCGTTTTAGGTCGGAAGACGTCCTTAATAATGCCATTAGGGGTATAGGTATAACCCACACGTAGCGGAATTTTTGTCGCGGCATCACCTGGCTTTGCCAGGGCAGGGATCATTGAATCCAACATAGGTAGTGCAACCGATGCCCCCAAGCCTCGTAAAAATGTTCGTCGTTGAATGGCTTTCTTAAAGATAATCATGAGTCTGTTCTCCTCATAGTAAATGGTAAACTTTTTATTATTCCTAACACGATGTCTGAAAACTTATAGTCATTATTTGCAGAATTATGAACGATATCGCGTACTGCCGCCATATCATAATATTGTAAATCCCTGCCCAGGGCATAGGTAAGCAGCTTTTGGGTGAAGGCACTGACAATCACCGAGGAATTACTCAACAGGGCCTTTTGTAATTCCGCAGGCCCCTGAAATTTTGTACCGTCAGGCAACATACCCGATGAATCAATCGTTTCACCAGCATCTTCAGTACGCCACTGCCCGATAGGATTAAAATTTTCCAGACCAAAGCCAATGGGATCCATTCGATTGTGGCAAACGGCACAGACCGGATTGGCCCGGTGCTTTTCTATTGCTTCACGCATAGACAGTTGCTTACCGCTGTCATCTTCTTCTATGAGTGCTGGTATTGCATTCGGTGGCGGAGGAGGCGGTGACGCGAGGATGTTATCCAATACCCATTTCCCACGCAGTACTGGTGACGTCCTGTTGGGATAAGAGGTAATAGCCAAAACTGCGCCCTGTGCCAGCAGACCTTTTTTATTTTCATCTTCAATATTTACGCGGCGAAACTTATTGCCATAAACGTCTGGAATTTCATAGTGCCGAGCCAAGCGTTCATTCACAATCTTGTAATCTGCACGGAATATATCAAGTATGGATCGATCTTCCTGAAAAATACTGCCGATAAATAACTGGGTCTCCTGCATAAAATCCTTACGCAGGTTTTCATCAAAGTCTGGAAACATCTCCAGGTTCTTGTTGGTATGGGGGAGGTTGCGTAGTAATAACCACTGCTCAGCAAAATTATTTACTAATGACTCTGAACGCTCATCTTTAAGCATTCTTTTTACCTGTTGTTGCAGGACGTTTGAATCACTTAGTTTTCCCTGATCAGCGAGTGTTAATAACTCGTCGTCGGGTATGCTGCTCCAGAGAAAAAATGACAATCGCGAGGCCAGTTCATGCTCGGTAAGATCATAGTTACTGTCTTTTGCAACATTTCTCGGGTCACTTTCTATGCGAAACAGGAAGTCAATATTTACCAGCAACCCCTCTACCGCCATCTGAATGCCAGCCTCAAATGTGCCATATTGACTTCGCCCAGTTTCAAAAAGTGACAGCAGAGGTTGAATATCTTCTTCGGCGACAGGTCGGCGATAGGCTATACGCGATAGTTGAGATACGATTTTTTTTGCACAGGGTGCTTCATCTTTTTTGTTTTTCGGACTACAGACAAATATTTTTTCACGACTGACTGTATTACCAGAACCTTTGGCATTAAAAGGACCGGTAATTGAAATACTGCTTACTGAGGGAGCAGTGAATGCCCGTTCATATTCTCTTTGCAATCTGGCAGTAAAGTAATTGTTATAACTTTGTTGTGGTACCGCACCTTCCCAGGCAAAGTTTTCTTCCAGAAATGCTACCTGAACAAGTCGTTCGCCTGCCTCCACTGGTATGCGGATTTTTAAATTGGCATCAGCGTTACGTTCGTATTGTGCCTGATCGAAATCCGGGGGGAGTGTATCTGCCCGGCCACTACCCAGTGCCAGGCCAACATTTTTACCACCCACAGTTAATACCTCTTTACGTTTTCCATCAATACGCGCCTCGAGTTTGTGGGGTTCATTTATCCCAATTACAAAGGCGCCAGTATCTGTTCTTAACAGGCGAACGCTAATTTCGTATTCTCCGTCCAGTGGGAAGCGATGATTGATTGCAAGTCCACCGCGGGTACCAAACGGTAGGTCTTCATTCATCCGGTCATTTTGTAATACAAAAGGTGAGACCACGTATTGATGTGTATCGGCGTCTATGGTGTTATCACCCACGGCAAGTCGACTGACCTGACGAGCAACAGACATATACTTTTCCATTAGAATAGGTGAGACAGAAAGCAGGTCTCCGAGATTATCAAAGCCACCTGAATTATCAGGGGGCAATAACTCTGCGGCATTAATATTGACACCTAACAGGTCGCGAATAACGTTGGAATATTCTGTACGATTTAGTCGGTGTGCCGTGACAGTTCGACCTGCATTAGGATTAGCTGCGACCAGGGTATTTAATTCTTTTGCCAAGTGCATTCCTAATCCATTATAGAAATCTTCATCAGGTCGAGGCATGCCTACAGGTGGCATGGAACGTGTTTGCAGTTTAAGCAGGACCTTTTCCCATAGCGCTGGATCCTTGTTCAAATCCTCTAGATTCGCCATATCCAACATTAAATCTGCGGTTTTTAATGCCTGATTATGACACGAGACACAATATTGGTTGAGATTCTGTCGATATCCAGAGATTTCGTCCTGCGAGTATGCGGAGCTAAAAAAGCCTACGCCTAAGATTACAACACTAAGTTGTATAAATTTATTTAATCCTACCAACTGAAAACTCCTTTGGTTGTTGTCATGCGTTTTGGAGAAATACCAGTACCTTAGTCTACTTTTAATGATATTCAGTAACTGAGGTCGTATATAAGGATAAATATTGCACCAATTTAGCCAGATAGCAAGGTAATCTTCTGAAATTTAAAAGTGGGAATAGTGTGAAAATTTCTGCATTTTTTTCAATTTTAACCAGTCTTGTAACGTCGTTATTTTCAAAATTAAACACTAAATTGAAGTTTTGGCTGTATTTTGATTAATTTACGGATGATTCGCCTAATTCGGAAGTAATTATGGAAGGCGATCTTACGTTTACTCTACCCTATTTAATCTTGTACGAGATGTGCCATTAATACACAATAACGAGGTTAAACAGTGGCTACTTATATGTATTCATCTATACTATATTTCAAGTGTTAATTGTTGATAAAAATACGATTCTGTGTGGTGCATGAATAGGGTCAGTATATATTCTATTGTTGGGGGAAAACATGGTGTTTCGTTATAGCTGGATCAGTTTATTGCTGTTGCTATTGAGTACAACTGCTAGTCAGTCGCAACAGGTTATGGAGAATGAAGATGAATTTCAAAATACACTGAATCGTTATTGTGTCACCTGCCACAACGAAACGCTGAAAACAGCAAACCTTATGTTGGATAAAATCAACCTCACCAAGGTCTCAGAAAACCCTCAAATTTGGGAACGTGTTATTACCAAACTATCACTACGGCAAATGCCCCCAGTGGGTATGCCACGTCCCGATGATGCATTCTACAAATCGTTTGTTGACTATCTGGGTAATGAACTGGACAGCGTCGCCTTAACCAGCCCAAACCCGGGAAAGATGGTTGCCGCACATAGACTTAACCGAACTGAATACACTAATGCCATACGCGACCTGCTGGGCGTTGAAATCGATGGGGCAGCTATGCTTCCCGCGGACAACTCCGGTGGCTTTGATAATCTGGGGGATCTTCTCTCCGTATCAGATGTATTGATGGAGAGCTACATGTCGGCGTCTCGCAAGATCAGTCGCCTGGCCGTTGGTGACCCTACAATTCACACTGATTCTCTGGAATATGCGATCAATCCAAAACTTCTGCAGAACGACCGTATGAATGAGGACCTGCCATTCGGCACGCGGGGAGGACTGGCGGTGCGCCATAACTTTCCAGTAGATGGCGAATACATATTAAATGTCCGTTTACTAAAAACCTCAGGCTCCGGATTAATTGTAGGCATCAATCAACCCCACAGGTTGGATGTTAGGGTCGATGGTAAACGGGTCAAACTTTTAACGTTTGGTGGTGAGAATGTGGGGCTGGGATATGCTAACGGCGGCGCGGACAAGGTCCCACCGGATTTTGACCAGGCAGAGTACGAGCGAACAGCAGATGAAAAACTTGAACTCCGCTTTCCGGTACAGGCGGGTACGAAATCAATCCAGGTCGCTTTTCTGGATGAAACCTTTGCCTGGGAGGGACATATCCCACCACAGACATTTGAAAATTGGAATAAGGCGAGGATAGGCAGAGACCATGAACGGGCCTGGCGTGATCCTTGGGTAACCAGTGTCATGGTCACCGGACCATTAAACGTTAAAGGTTCTGGAAATACTGTCAGTCGCGACAAGATATTCATATGCAGCCCGGCCAATAAGGCGGAAGAAGGGCCCTGTGCCAGTAAGATACTGACTAACATTGCCCGGCTTGCCCATCGTCGTCCGGTTGCAGAAACGGATATAGAACTCTTGCTCAAGCTTTATCAGCAAGGTGTCAATGAATTCGGGACGTTTGAGGCCGGTATACAGATGGCCATAGAAGGTCTCCTGGTAAGTACCGAGTTTTTATTTCGCATCGAAAGTGACCCTGCCGATATTGCCAAAGATGAGGTTTATGCCATCAGCGATTTGGATCTGGCATCCCGTCTGTCTTTTTTCCTTTGGAGTAGTATACCCGATGATGAGTTGTTGACCCTGGCCGAACAGGGCAGGCTTAGAGAACCAGCGGTATTGAATCAGCAAGTCAGACGGATGCTTAAGGATGAACGTTCCAACACCCTGGTAGATGATTTTGCCGACCAGTGGCTTTTGCTACGCAACCTCCCCCAGTTGAGTAAGAATCAGGATATATTCCCAGACTTTGATGAGAGCCTGCGTAATGACTTACATACGGAAATAAAACTTTTTCTTGGAAGTATATTTTATGAGGACCGTTCAATATTGGATCTGTTTAAGGCAGATTATACCTATCTAAACGAGCGACTGGGTCGACACTATGGTATCAAGGAAATCTATGGCAATCGATTTCGAAAGGTAACACTGGACGATGAAAACCAACGAGGTCTATTGGCCAGGGCAAGTATCATGGCGATTACCACCTATCCGAACAGGAATTCCACTGTGTTGCGGGGCAAGTGGGTACTGGAAAATATCCTGGCCTCACCGCCACCACCACCACCTGCAGCGGTACCTGCTATTGAAAATATTCAAGCAGAGCCAGGGCAAACCCTGACGTTACGCGAGCGTATGGAAATACATCCGGCCAATCCGGTGTGTATGGTTTGTCATAACCAGATGGATCCCATAGGCTTTGGTCTTGAGAACTATAATGCTATTGGTCAGTGGCGCACCGAGGACGAAGGTAAGCCTATAAATGCTGCCGGGAAACTTCCCAGTGGCATAGCATTTGAGGGGCCGGCAGAGTTACAGCAGGCATTGTTAAGCAATCCGGAAGTGATTGTCAGCGCATTCACACAAAAATTGCTTACCTACGCCCTGGGTCGGCCGGTAGAATATTACGATATGCCAACAGTCCGCGAGATTGTTAATACATCAGCCGATAACGAATACCGTTTTTCATCTATAGTCTTTGGAATAATAAACAGCATACCTTTTAACAGGAGAGTAGGATCATAATGATATTTAAGAAAACACTTCCTCGTCGTACATTCTTACGTGGTATGGGGGCAGCCATCTCCCTGCCGATGGTGAGTGCGATGATCCCGGCGCTGGCGGCACCCTCTGAAAGTAAAATTCCTTTACGGACCGGTTATATCTACTCCCCGAATGGCATCATCCGGGAAACCTGGCGGCCTGCGACTCGAGGTGCAAATTTCGAAATGACAGATGTCATGAAAAATTGGGAAAATGTCCGCGATAAGATTCTGGTATTGAGCAATATGAACAATGGGGAATCGGAAAGTGTGGATGGGCACGTCGGTGGTAGCTCCATGTTCCTTACTGGTATCGAACCAAAGAAATCCTTGAGCGAACTTCACCTTGGTACCTCCGTGGATCAATACATCGCCCAGAAGACCGGTAAAGAAACCCCTTTAGCGTCATTGCAGGTATGTATAGAGAACGCGGCAGAATTAGCAGGCCAGTCCAATGCGGGTTATAACTCGGCATATACCAACACTATTTCCTGGTCCAGTCCCACTACACCAATACCTATGGAACATCGGCCTCGCGAGATCTTCGAGCGTCTGTTTGGTGATGGCGGTACGGATCCTGCAGCACGAAAAAGTAGAATAGGGAGACAAAAGAGTATCCTCGACTTTGTGCGAGAAGATACCTCCAGGGTCAAGCGTAAGTTAGGTATGACGGATAATCATAAGCTGGACGAGTTTACCGATGCACTACGTGGTGTTGAACAACGGGTCCAGATGGCGGAACAAAAATCCGATATGGAATTACCAGAGATGCAACGTCCCGTGGGGATTCCTGTACACGAAGAACATATTGGATTGATGTACGATTTATTATTCCTGGCCTTCCAGACGGATACCACCCGAGTATTCTCCTTTATGGTGGCACGTGAATACAGCGAAATGGTTTATACCCATCTCGGCCATACGGATCCTTACCACCCATTAACCCACCATCGTGGTGATCCGACCCGTAAGCGTCAGGCATCCGAGATCGATGTGTATCATGCCAAATTGTTTGGAAACTTCCTTACCAAAATGGAGCAGGCAAAGGATGCCGATGGTTCCTCGTTGCTTGATAACAGCATGATCGTTTATGGCGCTGGTATGGGTGAAGGTGACGTCCATAATCAGTACAACGTCCCCATAGCCCTGATAGGTGGTGGTGGAGGTAATTTGCAGAGTGGTCGCAATATCGAGTACACCATGGGAACACCACTAACCAATCTCCATCTGTCCATGCTGGATATATACGATATACACTTGGAGAAGATGGGAACCCGGTTTGGGGAGTCAACAGGTAGGCTAGATCTCAGCGCTACTTCTTAATTATTAAAGTGGGGGGTTCTGTATGGCTGTAAATATTCTGGCGAAAAGGTATTTGGCTTGGTTCATGCTTTTGTTGTTTTCGATAGTGAGTCATGCAGACACAATGACAAGTGATCAGCAATTATTGAAAGCGAGCAAACAACAGGACTGGGGAACCGTACGTACCGTTTTATTGAAACAAGATGTTGATGTCAATACTGCCCAGGGTGATGGGGCCACAGCCCTGGCCTGGTCCGTGTACTGGGATCAGCAGGAAATTACCCAGCTATTACTTCGCGCCGGAGCTGATCCCAATGTCGCCAATGATTACGGTATCACGCCTCTTTTTCTGGCGGTTAAAAACCGTAATGCCGCCATGGTTGAAGCACTTTTGAATAGCCGGGCGAATCCTAACGCTACCTTATGGAGTGGCGAATCACCCCTAATGACTGCTGCTAAAACCGGCGTCAACGAGGTGGTGCACGCATTATTGGACCATGGTGCCAACATCAATATTCAGGAGCCCCGTCGCAACCAGTCTGCGTTGATGTGGGCAATTGCCTTTAATAATCCTGACACCGCGCGAATATTGATAGAACAGGGAGCGGATGTTAACGCCAGCACGATAATGTTAGATGAAGATTTCGATCCCGTCGTCCTGGAAGGTTACAAGGCAAACGTTCTCGGCACACCTCAAGGTGGTTATACGCCACTGATGTTTGCAGCTCGTGGGAATGATATGGCAACGGTTAAACTGTTGGTAGCGAACAAAGCAGTTATGAATGCAGTAGCCGTTGAAGATGGTACTGCCTTGATAATAGCTGCGGCCGGAGGCTACGAAGACCTTGCCCTTTATCTCACGCAGCAAGGGGCTGATCCTAACCTTACTGATGCCAACGGTATGACACCATTGCACTATGCCATGCGCGATGGGCTCAAGGTATTACACACTATGCGTACCAACTTTGATAAACAGGTATGTGGTTATGCATCAGACTCCCGCTGCAAAACCTATACAAGCTTGACTCCCGATGAACTTAAATTACTGGATGACCCCAAATTTGGTTTGTACATCGTCGAGCCGAAAGGGAATCCGAACTCCCCTTTGTACGGAAAAAATATGCATACCCTGGCCAAGTCCTTATTGGTGGCCGGTGCTGACCCGGATGTGGCAATGAAATACCCACCACCGCGACTGCGCATGGAAAGATTGTCGTATTTTAATCTGACCGGGACCACGCCGTTTATGCTGGCAGTCGCTGCATTGGATATGGATGCAATGAATATGCTGCTGGAGACTGAGGTGGACGCCCTGGTGAAGACGGAGGCAAACCCCGATATTTTTTCCAAACAGACGAAAAACTTTTCTGATGATAATCAATTTCAGGGCAATGCAACCTCACTAATGGTTGCTTCCGGCATGGGTCGAAACAATGATTATTCACCCGATGAGGAAGTCAAAGCCCTTGATGTTGTGCAGCGTTTGATAGACTTTGGTGCGGATGTTAACGAAAGGAATGATGTCGGCTGGAGCGCATTACACGCCGCCGCATTTCTCGGGGCCGATAAAATAGTTAGTTTCTTGGTAGAAAATGGTGCGGAAATTGAAGCCCAAAATGGCTGCGGACTGACGCCACTCAGTCTGGCAGTAGGCAGAAATCAGAAGGGACTTATAAGGCGAACTGTACCGCATGTTACCACCGCAAACTTGTTACTAGAGTTGGGGGCAGGTGACAAAAAACCCTCCGATCCGGTTGGTCAATGTGTGCTAGGTCGAGGTGGACTGGAGTTCGATGATTTCCAGAGAGACCAGGTTGAATCGGTGATTAAAATTGCTGGTCTACAGGAAAAGCTGGATGCAAAATCCTTTGGCTATCTCGTTGGTAAGACTTACAACGTGAGCGAAACTGGTCGATTAGGAAATCGGTAAAATAAAAGGATCTGAGTAAAATAGTCGTTACCGTAAAAAGATCTGAAGAACAATGTGGCTGTTTATTCATAAAAATAAGTATTAATGTTTTTAAACTGCCAAATTTTATTCATCACGAGGGGTGACATATCTCAACTCAGTATTAATTAAGATACATTTTTTTGGTG
>Ga0302127_10001589_pt1 | contig 13513 bp, 8 predicted proteins | sample CB4_SCM_MG_FD_204452 | JGI IMG/M metagenome (GOLD analysis project Ga0302127, IMG submission 204452) | Marine microbial communities from Western Arctic Ocean, Canada - CB4_SCM | ecosystem: Environmental > Aquatic > Marine > Oceanic | place: Canada: Western Arctic Ocean | collected 2017-09-24
TGTAGAGCATTGTGTCAAAGTCTCAACCGTCGCATGAACGATCGTTCTGTTGAGGTATGGACAGTTCATGCTTGGTTCGAATCCTGCCGTGTCCTTTGAATACTAATGATAAGAGCGGACACGGCAGGATTCGAACCCGCGATCTGTGGCTTAGGAGGCCACCGCCTTATCCAGCTGGGCCACGTGTCCAAGCGGCTCGACCAGCCACCCTTTGAACAACTTATCGCAATAAGCCCTAACCCAAAATAACATGAGGGCAACCCGCCTGTGGTCGACTAAGATGGAAGTAAACGGAGGGGACAAGACGGTCGTCGCCGGAACCGGCACCGCATTACCAAACCCATACGGGGGCGGATTCGTTGATGCTGATGACCCTCTTGAGATATCGCGTCGAATGTGGTCTCAAGCAGAAAACCAAAGAATCGCCATGGGTAATTTTGCTAGTAAATCATCGATTCTTTTTCTTAGAAGGCTAACTGGCGGACTCATGGCAATAACTGCACTAGCAGGAGTGGTAATTCCAAGCCAAAAGCCGGCAATAGCCGTAGCCTTCTTCATTCCATTATTGGCTTTGAGTATCGTACCTGCCCTTTTGGCGGGAGAAAGAGCGATATCTGCAATGGCATTACGTTCATCGCTTTGGAAACAGGGCGCGTTCATCAAAGGGTTGAGCCGTGATATGATGGCCGAGCCAGGCATGGATCGAATAAAAGCCGGAATCAATGATGCCCGCCGGCATAATGCTGTTGCGGCAATATTGGGGGGGGCTTCCTTACTTTTATTGGTGTCATCAGCAGGCTTAGAAACCGATGGTTTAGCCTACAACCTCGTTTTATTGGTTACGATGGCTACCAGTTTAGGCTTGGCCTTCCATGCGATATTTACCACCGACGAAATTCGCCGATTAGGTGATAGATTACCCTATCTTATTCTCCACGCACCAACCCACCACCCAACTCAATTAGACACAATCTTGGGAGATTTGGTCTTGACCCACCTCGATCCCGATTTAACCCAATCATGGAAAATTTGGGAAGGCGAATTGGGAGAGGCTCTTTTGCCAGGAGTGGATAGACGCCAAGCCAGAGAGAGACTACTCTACCTTTTACACCTCAATAATTCAGGGGCCTTGGGTGATGAGGATACCATCGGCGAGATGAAAGAATTCATCAAACCGATGAAATTGAGCACAATTCTATTCGATGAAGATTCAGAATTTAATTGGCGCAGACTCCAAAGATTGATTCAACACGCCAGATCTTGGCGCTCAGAGGTATTTGATCTACTTGATAGATTGCAAAACGATCTACTTTCTGGTTCAGCGGCCGTAACCAGAGACGATTGGAGAATGGATTTAGCATTAGGAACTGTTTCGAATGATGGTACCGGTCATCTCTTTATCGCCATCAATAATCAAACCAACAACAATCGCCATCTGAGGGTAGAGGTAGTAGTTCCCGGAGGAGTTCCAGAGTCTCAGAATCATAGGTTTGAATTATCGGCATGCCCCGGCCCCCAAGATTCACTATCGTTGGCGGATCCGCTATTGGAAGATGCTCTTGATTGGATGCCGAGATATTTGGAGAAGGGAGTTATTCTGTGGATCGCCTTGGCTTGGAAAAACCGTTCGCGAAAACCGCGCAACGTCCAGGTCATTCTTCGTGATGACGATGGGGTGGTTTTGGATTCTAGAATAATAACCTCTGAAGGAGTATCTACCGAATCCCAATTGGAAAATCGTAGATTAAAACGAATGTTGGCTGCGAGAATTACCGGCGAATCAAAATTACCAAAATCAATCCTCCAGACGCTTTGACCATCTATATGAAAGCGCGTTGCTTATGACATGGCTTCACTTGGGCCAAACACCAGAGGTGGAATATGTGGAAGCATGGGACATCATAGTAATCGGGGACGGGCCAGCAGCACTACGTGCTGCAGAAAGCGCGGCCAAGGCTGGATGCACCACATTAATGATGGCTGCAGATGCATTGGGAAGCGGAAACACATCCGCATTTGATGGCATCGCAGCCCCTCTAAAAGAAAACTCAACTAAATCACATCGAGACGACACGATTAGAGCAGGGGGGTTCCTTTGCGACCAAGATATCGTTTCAAAAAGGGTATCGCAAGCAATAAGACAAGTAGATCTTCTTGAGCGCTGGGGTGTAATTTTCCGCCGCGACCCCGACGGGATTCCATTCGTCCGGCGGGGCCCGGGCCATACTTTACCGCGATTAACCGGCGCAGGAGATGCCCTCTCAAGGGAATGCCAACAAGTATTGGAAGAACAATGTATGCGCCACGGAGTGGTCAGAAGAGGAAACCAGATCCCGATGGAATTGGTCCATACGGATAATGCAATCCACGGGCTAATAGCCCTCGATATGTCAACCGGAATTCTAAATTCAATTCAAGCAAAAGCCGTAATTATCGCCGATGGCGGTTATGAAGGAGTTTGGACCGGGACGGCAACTGGCCTTGGACTGGATTTGGCAATGAAAGCCGGACTCGCAGTAAAGAATCTTGAATTCGTAGCTTGGGCTCCACTCGCAGTAGCTGGAACAAATATCGTTTTGCCCTTGGGAATGTTGGCAGACGGTGCAAAATTACACCTTTCTTCTGGTGCAGAACTCGATGTCGACCAACATTCAGATACAACCATCCTCGCGAATGCTATTGGTTCAAACCCCGATGCGGTTTTAGACGCCCGCCACCTAGGCGACTCTAGTATTTGGTGGGCCCAAACCGCCGAATTAATTTCTACGCGCTTGGGGATTGACATTTCCCGCCAAACCATCCCGATTCATCCAAGGGTTGCAACAACGCTCGGAGGAATTGCAATCGATGAACATGGCAGGGCTATCATTGGAAAATGGTCGCGCTGGTTTACCGGATTATATGCGGCGGGAGACGCAGCATCTTCGGGTATGCATGGTGCTGGATTGGTTGCTGGAAACCGGTTATTGGATGCGATGGCAGGCGGGGCTGCTGCTGGTGAACACGCAGCAACCTTTGCAAGCGAGAGTGGTTTTACAGGCAGATCTGCTTTAGAAACTTGTCTTGGGGCATGTGAAGCAGACTTGGATTTAGACATGGTTAGTTCAGAAGGAGATGTACAAAGAACATCACCATTATTTACAAAGTTAAGCGAAATAATGAATCAAAAAGTTTCTGGCCAAAGGGATTCCGAGGGGCTAAACGAAGCATTGGATTCCTTGAAATCCTTAGAAAAGGATGGCAAAAAACTACACCTCGACGATCACAGTAGACTATTCAATACCAATTTGCTCGAAGCAACTAGGCTAAAAGCCGGCATTCGTCTTGCAATCGCTACAACTCAAAGCGCCCTTGCTCGAACCGAAAGTAGAGGCACGCACCAAAGGACAGACTTCGACCAGTCCGACTCAGAGTGGCTTCATCATTCACTTGTCGACTCAGAAGGAAACACCTCCACCCTTGCATTACGCAAAGGCTCGGCAGGCGCCTGGATCCTTGCTCCAGAGGCTTGAAGCGCTTCGGCTCACATGGTTAAAAACACGGTTGAACAAACCTTGTTCGAACGAATAATCTCTGGAGAAATACCTGGCAATTTCATCGCCCGCGGAGATGATTGGTCGGCATTTCTCGACGTTTTCCCACGCCGCCAGGGCCACACTTTAGTTGTGCCTCACAGACCCGTTAAGAGATTGATAGACCTTTCATCAGATGAATTACCATCTTTGATGGAAGGCATTCAAATCACCCAGAGAAAATTAAAAGCGTTTTTTGGTAACGATGACTTTTCTATTGTTTTACACGATGGACCCCTCGCAGGCCAAGAAATCCCCCACCTTCATTTTCATGTTATTCCACGAGAGAAAGGGGATGGTGGCCAAACGTTACTATCAATGTGGCCTGAGGTAAAAAATAATTCCGAACCAGATTTTCTAGAGCTTGCTAAAATTTGTTCTGCGGTCGAGGGGGCGAATTTATGATTTCGGATGGGGCGAGAGACCAACATGGAGACTTGCTCCCAGAACTTTCAAAATCCGCTAAAAAGATGGATTTCCAAAAATTGTTGAACGTGCCCCTCCCAACTTATAATTCGAAGTATCCCGGCTCACCATTTTGGATGGAATTTGGCTATTTTGGTTTACGCAGAACCTTTAATTGTATTTTTCGTTCCTTGGAAATAACCGGGGCCGAAAATATACCAACCGATCGCGGCACACTTTGTGCCGCTTGGCATACAAACGGCCTGATCGATATAATCAGTATTATGTTATCAAACCCCCAAAAATTTGTTATTGGAGGCCGCCATGATTTGTTGACTAGACCATTATTGGGTTTTTGGGCCCGAAAGTTTGCGGCCCAGCCAGTCGTCCGCAAAGCAGAATTACTCCGCGGCGGCTGTAGTGAAGAAGATGCTATAAATTTGAATGGAAGGTCGCTATTAAATTTAGCAACCGGAATATCTCATGGCTATTCTTGCGCATTATTTCCAGAGGGAACCAGTCATTCTGAAAGCCATTTAATCAGGTTGAGAACCGGGCCAATGCGAACTATACTCGCAGCAGCAGCTCATGCAAAATCAACCGGCGCCAACTCCCCAGTAATCCTTCCAATCGGCCTGCACTTTAGAATTAGGCATAAATTTAGAACCGATGCGTGGGTAGAATATGGTGAACCAATTCAAGTGCCAGATGAAAATTTGAACCAAGACTTGGTTGATGCGGTCAAAAATGGTAATTGGGCTGAGCCGCCAGCAAAAGACGTCATTTCATTAAGAGATAAATTGGAATTAAAATTATCTCCAATGACTCCAGCCAAGGAAACATTTTCAGATTATAGGGCCGACCACATTGTAGCCCATATGAGGGCGAGGATTTTGAAAACCCCTTTGAAATCATGGCGGGAAGAAGTTATTGCTTCACGAGAGGTTAGAGATAACCCTCCTTCAAAAAACACTTTACAACTTTCAAAGCAAATTGGAGACCGCCTATACAATAATGGATTGGACGGCCGAGATTTAAACAAAAACGCTACTGGCTTGAGGTCATTTTCACCCAAAGGAGTTCTAACCGGTTCGGCAAAGATAGCATTTGGTTTAGTGATGTTACCACTTATTTTGTTGAGTCAATCCCTTCAAATAATATTAGGGAGATTGATTGGAGATAGTACTGACGAAGGAGAAGACGCTCGTGTTTCATTTCAATTCTTGGCTGGAATGTTTGGGTCATTATTCATTTGGCCAATATTGTCCATTTCAACATTATTAATTTTATTTATTTTCAAAGCAAAGATATATTCGACCTACGGTTTAGATTGGTTGACTATTATCGGGCAAAGTCAAATCGCCCAACTCATACTAATCATCGCCATTTTCATATTTAATATATACTCGTATTGGCTTGCAGGGCGTGCCTTTGCGTGGGGTTGGGATCCACTTTCAGATGTGGCTAAATATTTGCGTAGGCTTAAAACCGGTTCAAAAATCAAAGAGGATTTGGCCAAATTAAGGAACTTGTTGGAGTGAACGGTTCAAGTTAGTCGACCGTTTCGGAGTGGACATGCCCGCTGATGAGATGGCCTCCAAAGTCCGCCAATGGCTAGAGAGTGAACGAATGGAAATCCGTGAACAAAAGGACGACCGGTCTAATCTTCATTTATTATGCAAATATCCGGCTGGGAAAAATGGCCATATGTTTGCGATTGTTATTCCAAAGGGGAGAGATCTATTGGCTCTCTCTTCGATGACAAGAGTCGATGGCGGGCAGCAAAAATCAATGCAATCAATGATCGATGAAGAGGAGGATGAATGGATTACATGGGCCCACGATTGTAGAATGCAATTGATCGCGTCTGGAGCAGATTGGGCCATTCACATGGGCCATTCGAAAAAGAAGGGCGGCGGTCCACTTCAAGCATTCAATGTTAGCGAGCCGATTTGGTTCGACGGTTTAACCAAAAACGAATTGATGCAAACCCTGCGTCGGCTATGGATGGCAAAATTAGGCGTCATCCTCGAAATCAAGTACACCTTCGGGCCAGGGACTGGTAAGGCAGGGCCCGTGGACGATTGGGCAAAAAAATCAGGCCAAAAAGGAGATGCTGCAATCCAAAAACCCGAAGATATCAAAGAGGTACATACCGATGATTCGATGTCTTTTGGTACAGGATTTGACCCTTCTGAATGGGTTTGAAATCAATTTGTTTTCCGTTTGGCTGTTTTGACCCGGAAGGGGCGCGGTTAAGTAGGAAGAAGTAAACGATTCTTTGTACTTAGGAAGGTGTAACTATGGGACAGAAAATGAAGTCGATTTCGCTAGCGGCATTAATGCTGCTTTCTACATTATCAGTAATATTGATTGCAGCACCAGCTGCTGCAACACAAGTGGTCATCACAGAAGCGATTCAAATCGTTGATAGTGGTTCAGCAAATGACAGAATGGCCGCGGTTGCAGCAGATTCGGAAGGAAACGTACACGTGATATGGAGCAGGTCCACTCAGCACCTTTACTATTCGATGGTTTCACCTCGAGGCGATGTATTGATTGACGCGACTCAAATAACAAGTTCGGGTTTACATAAAATCTTTCATCCAGATATGGTAATCGACGAATTGGACAATGTTCATATCGTTTGGGCAGACCATTCAGGACAACATAAAATCATGTATACGGTTTTGGCCCCATTTAATACCGCAATGGACGGAAACCCTTCCGATGATGGCAGTTTGACAATTATCGATGACACCATCGTCGCCCAACACTCTAATAATCGAGATTGGCCCGCTATTGACGTCGATAGTAAAGGCAATGTTCACATTGTTTGGGAAGACAATTATGATTCTTTAGATCTGTTTTTCCAGCAGCCACAAATTTACTATTCCATGATCCGTCCCGATTATGACCAACAATCCGCAATCGTATTATTCGATGATACTCTACTAACTCCAATCATTGGCCATAAAGGCCATCCAGACATAGTAGTAGATTCAGACGATTATGTCCAAATCGCATGGGATGATACTCGCGGTGGCAAGGTCGAATTGGTATTCGTTGTCGATACATCGGGGTCGATGTATTCGGAATGGGCTGACGTTTGTACTGTAATTTATGGCGGAGCATTCCAATCCGGTGGAAATTTCAAAGGAATTAAACCAATGCTAGAAGAAGGAAATATGACTGTTTATGAGACCATTTATGGACTAGGTAATACATTACCAGGCGCAGCAAACAGCGGAAACTGCGCATCTCACAATCAGAACTCAGGTCCAAGATCAACCCCACTTGGGCAAGTTCCAAACGACGACTCTGGCGGCCTACGCACATTACCAGGGACCATTTACGGCGGCTCAACATATTCTGGATACTCTGGTGAAGACTGGGGTCCAGGATCCAATTGGGCTTGCCTATCTTGGAAAGACTCAAACGGAAACGTTGGATATGCTGCAAACCCACCTACAACCTCCGATCACCGTTGGAACCCCAATGCAACAAAAATAGTTTTACCAGTATCTGATGAAGGACCAAAAGACGGAGACCCTTCCCAGCAAGCAGATGATACCCAATCCATCAACGAAGCACACGATAGCTGCGTTAACGCAGGAGTAATCCCTGTAGGGCTCTATGGGCAGAGCTGGGGCGGTGCAAATAACATTCAATCACATATGAAAGATCTAGCACAATGTCCTAATGGCGTAATTTCAACCGCGACAAGAAATTGCCCGGGAAGCACTCAACGTTCAACCGACGCAGGCGGTCAAGCCTATGAATTCCCCTCGGGAACCGGCGGCGCTAGTCAGATGCAACTTCTTGTCGAAGCGATGGTTTACATCTCAACCAATAACTCTCGTGAAATATTCATGACTGTTTTGGACCCATATGGCAAGATGGACAATGACGATAATTGGGTCCCAGGAGCTTCTGGGCACATCGCGAATGGAAATTCGTATACCGAAGACCTCGGGCGAGGTAGCGAAGGACATCTTGTCGTCGTAAACGACACCCGTGTTACTATCGACGATGCGTTCTCACTTCACCCCTCGATCGGAGTTGACAACATGGGTAATACCCACATCGCTTGGATGGACGGTAGAGATTATGGATTTGAGAAGAATGTCCCCTATGAAATATATTACACAAAACTGCGTTTACAAGGCGCAGGCGAGTGGGATGGCGTTCCAAACGGACTATCCACTTATGCAATGAAGCGAGTGGAAGACACCCCAATTTCGACCGTTGAAGGCTGGGGAGGCAACGTCGCAGGCACAAGCCAGCATTCTGCTTATCCCGCTTTACTAACCGATGACCAAAACAATATCCACATTGCTTGGCTTGATTTCGCAAACGTAAGTACCGGACAAGAGGTTCTCTACACCCGCTTGAATTCAACCGATTTGACCGGACCGGGCAATACCTCATTGGACCCATGGAATTCATCTTCAATCACTCCTTGGGAATCATACAAATTGGGACCAAATCAATTTTCTAAACCTTCGTTCGGACAACCGCCCGCTTTCGCAAATGATTTGGGTAGTGGCGCACACGTCGCTTGGTCTGATACCAATAAATGTGGTGAAGAATCAAATAATGGGCGCTGGACAGTCTGTTATTCCCACGTTTTAACCGGACAGGTCGACATTGAATTTGAAACCGGTGAAACCTATTACCACGTAATCGAGCCTGGTGAGCAGACGATTTACAATTTAACAATCAACAACACAACACCGGGACCCAAGGATTTGGTTGCAGATACTTACAACCTAAATATTACGGGCATGCCAGAAAATTGGACCGCGAATTTGTACTTTGCAAATAATCACACCTCTATCTTCGCAGATACTCCAATCTTTTTGGAAGGTGGCGAGATGGCAAGAATTTACTTGAGGGTAAGAGCGCCTTCTATCTATCAAGCAAACGAGGATCAATTAGCCGAAATTATCGTTTCAGCAACCTCGAATAAAGACCCTGCAATACGTTCGGACCGGGTTACATTGACATTGATGGACGTAGTTCATGGAATCGACCTAGATACGAGCCATAGAATGGCCGATGTTGAACAAGGGCAAACCGCGATTTTCTCGATTACGATTACAAATACTGGAAACGTACACGATTCGTTTGCTTTCTACGATCCAAACAGTCTTGAAGGACAACAGGAATGGTTATTACCATTCGGTTGGCAAATTGACTTCCCGTTACAGGTGTCTCTAGATCCAGGACAATCGATTACCAAGAATCTTGAGGTTAGTGTTCCTACGAGCCAAGATCCCAACACTTTCGTAATATATGTTAAAGGATGGTCCGAGGGAGAGCCTCTTAAGTCGATTGAAAAAGGAACTTACGATGTATTGGAGCTGTGGGTAAACGTCTCCATTAGATCGATTGGAAACATAGTTTTTGAAATATATGATACTAGTGAGATTATTCTTCCAGGAGACTGTGCTGAATACGATATTAACGTTTTGAAGAATTACGAGCCAGGATATCTACAATTCACTACTCCCGGTTCACCAGAAGCAAAGCCTGAAGAAGTCGATTTGAATACATGGAGACAAGACCATTGGACACTTGATTTAGATTTCAGCAACGCGCCTAGCGCACGGGATATCGATGATCCAACCAGTCCAAGACTTTGGCCGATAGAAACCACATATGCAGTGGTCGCATCAATTTGTGCACCATATAATGCAAACGCAGGTCTCGGCCCAGCAGTAACTGTCAAAGCGCATCTAGAAGGCTATCCACGAGTTGCAGATTCGGTCATCCTTTCGACAAATGTAATCCACGTGTTCTCACTTGATACCCAAACCGAGACCACCGACATCAGCGCCAACCCCGGGGACTCTTGGATAATTCCAACCACCGTGGTCAATACTGGAAACGGACCAGATCGATACGATTTACGCCTCGGTAGAGTTTACGATGAAGCTGGAATCGATGTCCTTTGGGATGTCGACGTCCCTCGCAGCATATTGACAGAATTGAGCCGTGACACCTCCCAAACAGTCGACATTACTATCAATGTACCAAATCAAGTCCCAGCAGGAATTTACACGGTTGTTCTCCAATCCTTTAGCGAAGAAGACTACCCCGATGCTACTGGGCACAGAACTCGCCTACGCGGCGAGATTTCATTGATTGTCACCGTCAACGAATTTTACGATATGCAAATCAGCATGGATCCAATGTATGATAATGCTGTCAAAACCACTGCTCCGGGAAGAATTGTTGAGTTTATGGTTTCCATCACCAACGGTGGTAACGTTGTCGATACACCATCTCTTCACAATCACACCTCATCAAAGGACGGTTCAACTGGAGAAGTCATCTGGAATACCCTCCCAGGAATGGGTGCGCTCTCCGGCTGGAGTGTCGAATGGAAGATGGTTAACTTCGTCGGCTCGGATCTGAAGGTAGAGACCGAGTGTGTAGATATGCTATCGACCGCAGAAGAATTCCCAGAGGATGTCTGTGTCCGCTTGACCGATATTAATGAATGGAGATTACCGGAGATGAATCCGTATACAACCCATATGATGATCGCAACCATTCATGTTTCTACCGAGGCAAAACTCGATACTAGGTACATTGGTCTAAAGGTCACCAGTCAAGCTGGTGGAATGCTAGATGAAGGCGACCACGATGATAGCCCAGAATGGGTTGGCGAATTATTGGATAGCAATGAATTGATTTTGACCCTCCGGCTTCGTGCGCCAAACTTGGTAATTTCAGAAGTATCTGTTTCTGAAACCAATGCCGAGGTCGGCAGCACATTACCTGTTCGTGTAGTGCTCCAAAACACCGGAAACGTTCATGCTTCTAATATCGATTTGGTTCTATGCCAATTCAGTGATTTCGACGATGAAATGAGGAAGCAACTTCGAGAGGAAGGATGTCCTGATGAAAGCATTGTCGCCCGCCGAACCATAGGGGCTCTTCTTGCCCCAGATGCGAGTGAAGAGTCGAAGCAAATTGAAATATATCTTCTATACCCGGTTTCGGCTGGAAGTTATGATGTTGTAGTATTCGTCGATCCAACCAATGAAATTGTGGAGGTAAGCGAATCCGACAACATCCGGGTAGTTGGAGAAGAACTCTCGAGTAACTCTCCTCTTCTCGATGTAGCAGGCCAAATTGTGTCAGATTGGGCTCTACCATTTGGAGTACTCGTTTTGACCTTCTCTCTATTCGGCGTACTTTACGCGGTTGGTAGTGGTCGTCGAGCCGAAGTCAAGAATCGAATTGCAGAACAAAGCAGTTTGATTAGTGTTCTATCGGATGATGATGCCTGAATTAACTAATTCAGAGTAAACATTGAGGGGAGGCGGTGCGGTTGCACCGCCTCTTCTCCATGATTTAATTTCCAAGACTTGCCCACCAGGGCAATTCAGCAGCCTGTGGCGCCGCGATTAAACTATTAGAGCGATCAGCTAATTGCCTAATGACTCGAACCCTTACTTCATCCATTAATTTCTCAGTTGCTTCTGAACCTAATTTAAGTTCTCTTGCGAATGATTTGAAATCAAATTCAGACCGAGGGGATTCCAAAATGTTGTGGATTACAAGCCTTTGTTCATAAGAATCGAAATCGGCATCAACAGTTGCAGAAATTCTCTGTTTAACCTGTTGATGTAAGGCGATCAAAGCATCTCTTTGTTCATCGAGTTGTTCCAAATCATTCGCGATTTTCGCAAGATGATATGCACCCTCGCCAACAGAAATTTTCTTGCGACCGCTCACATGTTCTGCAACGCTGACCGAATCGCCAACTAGGCGATTTGAAAGTTTCAAAGGACCACCTGCAGGTAATTTTCTTTGTTCGCAATGGAAGAGATCTGGACCTAAGTCAATCCTTAAGGAAATTGCCTGCTGAACCGAATAAATATTTTTTGGCGGCCCGCCTTTTATGCTCGCAGCCTTCATTTTGACAACGAATCCGGCTTGTTCGAGCAATTTGAGGTGCTTCATCACAGCTTGTTGTGATACCCCTATCTGATCTGATAATTGCAGAGGATAATGAGGTTCTCTCACCAAACGCTCCAAAATAGCCCGCCGTGCTTTGTTTTGGAGCAAACTGAGGGCGGTATCAAGGTCGACCATGACTTCACAACCAGAGGTTAACTACCACAGGTTACCTATGAATGCGTCGCTTTTACACCTAAGCTTCGTCCCAACCTTTCCACAATTCATCCGTTGGCGGTTGCTCAGCAGTAAAATTTGATGCGGCATTGGTTGAACCACCGGGTTGTTTTTTAGCGATTTCTTGTTGACGAGTATCCTTATTTGCAAAAGGAGAAGGGATTTCAGGCTCAGCGCTAATTTCAGGAACTTTGCCCCGCATCAGATGATAGATTTGGTCGGTGGTCAGCATTTGCCCAGTTGGAACCTGGTGTTCACCATCGTTAACCATATTCATCGATTGGTCCATCTGGTGTTGAATCAATTGAACTTGTGTGGCTTTTCCTCGGTTAACCATTATTAAAATCCAACCAAAAGGTATCAATAAAAAACCAACACCACACAACGCAATACTTGCTATAAACCAAGTATTTGATAATAAAGCCATCACCGATTCATCGTCATGATTAAGGTGAATAATCACGCCATCACAATCTTCGCATTCGACAGATAAGTAATAGGTACCACCCTCTTCAACATTAAACGAAGCTATTTTTGAATAATCAGCATTAGACTCATAATTATGTTTACAGGTAGATGTGATTTCAGAATCGGTATCGATTGAAACCCCATCGCTTGGGATTAATTTTAGATCTATGCCCGATGCCGACCCTTCAACACTTGCAATCCAGCATCCAGCACTCAGTTTAACAACTTGATCGCCGCCATTTTCAACATGAAATTGAGCGGATTCACCCGGATCATAAAAAGAAAGAATCTCCTCCGATTGTGAAGCATATATTCCTAAACCGAGAATTGAAATGATTACGCCAAATATCAAGATTCTCTTTGGCCACCCAGATGCTGTTTCCGCTGAGTCCATATTAGCAAGGGGGAGGCCTCTCATCCTTCAACCAAACGGAATCAAATCAATCCCATTTCGCCAATTTTTTCCGGCAAATATGTATCGGTTACGAAATCAAGACCATATTTCGCCAAAGATTGTTGTTCAGCCTTTTGACCGATATCCAACATCATATTGATTTGGTCTTGCCACCAACCATCGGCAAAGCGAGGGTCGGTTAATTCGGCTTCAAGCGCTTCAATATCCTTTTTGGATAGTTCATCGGCCGGCAGATCATAAGCCAAAATATCGTCGGAAGTGATTCCTAGATAAGAAGCCGAAGGAGTAGCTAAATATTCGGAGATATGAGCGGTTTTAATCGCACCATAAGCGATTGAAGCAAATATCCTGAACGACCAAGGGTCACCATCGAGGAATACTACAACGGGTATGTCCCATTCTTCATTCATCCTCTTGATAATTCGCCTGGTCGACCTTGCAGGTTGGCCTTTGAGATGAATCAAGGCACAGTCGTATGCTTCATCAAAACCATTTTCGATCA
>Ga0302127_10001590_pt1 | contig 13513 bp, 10 predicted proteins | sample CB4_SCM_MG_FD_204452 | JGI IMG/M metagenome (GOLD analysis project Ga0302127, IMG submission 204452) | Marine microbial communities from Western Arctic Ocean, Canada - CB4_SCM | ecosystem: Environmental > Aquatic > Marine > Oceanic | place: Canada: Western Arctic Ocean | collected 2017-09-24
TATTTTTTAGCACCGATGCCACGGCTGCGGGCAGCTATCCACAACGGCTAAATATACTCGATTGCGGAAATCTTAAGCTCTATAGTTCCGTTGGGTGTTTGGACGCTGATAACGTCGCCGATTTCCTTACCAACCAATGCCCGAGCGATAGGTGAATATACCGATATCTTATTCACCTTTAGATCGGCCTCGTCATCCCCCACGATCTGATAGGTTGACTCGGACTCATCCTCGATATTCACGACGGTAACCGTGGTCCCAAATATTACGCGACCACTGGGTGCAATCTTATGGATATCAATGATCTGCACGGCAGAGAGCTTACCTTCGATCTCGAGGATACGACCCTCAATAAAGCCCTGTTCCTCTTTGGCATATTGAAATTCAGCATTTTCTCGCAGGTCGCCCTGTGCTCTTGCTTCGGCAATGGCCTGAATAATTCGCGGCCGTTCCACCGACTTAAGATGATCGAATTCCTTGCGCAGCGCGGCAGCGCCGTTGGCTGTCATTGGGATCTTATCCATTTTTTTCTCTTTCAGGGTGAAACAAGTAAATATAGTGTCGAAGGGAATTGCTAATTTGTCCAGCAAACCGTTTCTAAGTCAGATCCTGTAGTCGATGAACTGAGATATCAGGACCGTGTCTAACTGCCGCAACACTTGCTCTGCCGCCCGCCATCGTGGTGGTATAGCATACCTTCTGTTGTAGCGCTGTGCGACGGATCGTAAAAGAATCAGCGATCGCCAGCTTGCCTTCCGTGGTGTTAACAATAAAGTCGATACCACCATTCTTGAGCATGTCGACAACGTGCGGACTCCCTTCCATGACCTTATTGACGACCTCTACCGGCATACCTGCATCCTGAATAATACTAGCACTACCACGCGTCGCCACGATCGAGAACCCTAGATCTAGTAGATCTTTTGCAAGTTCTGGCAACTGCGGTTTATCCGCGTCGCGAACACTCAGAAAAACAGTGCCATGATCAGGAATACCGCCACCTGCACCCGTTTGCGCCTTCGCATAAGCCTCACCGAAGGTATGACCGACACCCATTACCTCACCCGTAGACTTCATCTCTGGTCCAAGTATAGGATCAACACCGGGGAAGCGGTCAAACGGAAATACAGCCTCTTTCACGCTAAAGTGCTCGGGTACTATCTCACTCGTAAAACCCTGTTCCGCAAGACTAGTCCCAGCCATACAACGTGCTGCAATTTTAGCCAGCGAAACGCCAATGCACTTAGATACAAAAGGCACAGTTCGCGACGCTCGGGGGTTCACTTCCAATACAAAGATCTCGCCGTTTTGCACTGCCAACTGAACGTTCATTAGGCCGACGACACCCAGTTCCAACGCCATGGCCTTGACTTGTACCCGCATTTCATCGAGCAGCTCTGGCGACAAACTATAGGGAGGTAACGAGCATGCCGAATCGCCGGAATGAACACCCGCCTGTTCAATATGTTCCAAAATGGATCCGATCACTACCTGCTGACCGTCGCAAACCGCGTCAATATCGACTTCGATTGCCTGATCCAAAAACCTATCAAGTAAAATAGGCGAATCATCAGAGACCTGAACCGCTTCACGCATATAGGTACGAAGCTCTGCATCGTCGTATACAATTTCCATTGCCCGTCCACCCAGAACGTAAGAGGGCCTAACTACTAACGGATAACCAATGTCGCTCGCCGCGGTAATACCATCATCGATATTCCTAACTATTTTGTTTGGCGGCTGGCGCAGTTGCAATCGGTCGATCATCATTTGAAACCGCTCTCTGTCTTCTGCTCGATCAATGGCATCGGGCGTGGTGCCGATAATCGGAACACCAACGGCTGCAAGGGCTCTTGCTAATTTCAACGGCGTCTGACCACCAAATTGTACGATAACGCCCTTGGGTTTCTCCAAGTCGACTATGGCGAACACATCCTCAAAAGTTAACGGCTCAAAATATAACCGGTCGGAGGTGTCATAATCAGTAGAGACGGTTTCTGGATTACAGTTAATCATGATGGTCTCATATCCATCCTCTCGCATAGCGAGGGCCGCGTGAACGCAACAATAATCAAACTCTATACCCTGTCCAATCCTGTTTGGACCCCCGCCGAGGACGATGATCTTCTCGCGATCACTGGGTCTGGCCTCGCACTCGTCTTCATAGGTTGAGTACATATAGGCCGTCGTAGACTCAAACTCCGCCGCACAGGTATCTACGCGTCGAAACACTGGCCTTACGTCCATCGAAAGGCGCCGCTCCCGGATGTTTGTTTCGGGAACGTTGAGCAAATCAGCGAGCCTTGAATCAGAAAACCCATGTTGCTTATAGCGAAACATTTCAGTTCTCGAAATGCTTTCAAGTGCAACGTCACTGATTTCCCTTTCCACATGAATAAGGCTCTCAATCTGCACGAGAAACCAGGGATCAATCCCGGTTAACTCGCAGACGCTCTCTACACTCATATCATCGCGGAACGCATCAGCTACATATCTGATCCGATCGGAGCTGGGCATTCTGAGCTGTTTATGCAATATATTGAGCCACTCCTTCTCTGTCCCTTCTGTCCCATCACGAATAGGGGTTAATCCGTTTATACCCGTTTCCAGACCGCGAAGCGCTTTTTGTAAAGACTCCTGAAAGGTCCTGCCAATGGCCATGACTTCGCCAACTGACTTCATCTGAGTGGTCAGAAAATTTTCCGCCTGAGGAAATTTTTCAAAGGTAAAACGTGGAATTTTTGTCACGATATAATCAATGGATGGTTCAAAGGATGCTGGTGTTACGCCACCCGTAATATCATTGGACAGCTCATCTAGTGTATATCCGATGGCCAGTTTTGCTGCGACCTTTGCGATTGGAAAACCAGTGGCCTTTGAAGCCAGCGCAGAGGACCTGGAAACCCTCGGATTCATTTCAATAATGACCAGCCGACCGGTATTTGGCTCCACGCCAAACTGCACGTTTGAGCCGCCGGTTTCGACACCAATCGCTCGCAACACTTCAATAGAAGCATTGCGCATGATCTGATATTCCTTATCAGTCAGCGTCTGCGCCGGTGCAACCGTAATGGAATCACCAGTATGCACGCCCATGGCATCGAAATTTTCGATCGAACAAACAATAATGCAGTTGTCGTTCTTATCGCGGACAACTTCCATCTCATACTCTTTCCAGCCAATCAGGGACTCATCAATCAAGAGCTCCGAGGTTGGCGACAAATCCAGGCCCCGGGTACAAATATCGATGAATTCTTCATGGTTGTAGGCAATACCCCCACCGGTTCCACCCATCGTAAAGGAAGGTCGAATGACACAGGGAAAACCCAGTTTTTCCTGTGCCTGCCGTGCGTCCTCCAGCGAATGTGCAATCGAACTGCGCGGGGTTTCAAGGCCAATGGACTTCATAGTCTCGTCAAATAGCTGGCGATCTTCAGCCTTGTCTATCGCTTCCTTGGTGGCGCCCACAAGCTCGACATTAAAACGTTCAAGCACACCTTCCCGGGCCAAATCCAACGCACAATTTAAGGCCGTTTGTCCGCCCATCGTCGGAAGCAGCGCATCAGGTCTCTCCTTCTCTATGATCGTCGCAACATTTTGCCAACACACTGGCTCAATATAGGTCGCGTCAGCCATGCTTGGATCCGTCATGATAGTAGCTGGATTGGAATTGACGAGTATGACGCGCAAACCCTCTTCCCGAAGCGCTTTACAAGCCTGCGCACCGGAGTAATCAAATTCGCAAGCCTGGCCAATCACAATGGGACCGGCGCCGATAATCAAAATACTGTTAATGTCTTCTCTTTTCGGCATCTTAGTGTGCTCGCTCGGACATAAGCTCAATAAAATGATCAAAGAGTGGCGCCGCATCATGGGGACCGGGGCTTGCTTCAGGATGTCCTTGAAAGCCAAACGCCGGTCGATCGGTCAAGTGAATCCCCTGCAGGGAACCATCAAAAAGGGACTGATGAGTGATTCGCACATTGTTTGGCAACGTACTGTCATCGATACAAAAGCCATGATTCTGACTTGAAATAAGCACGGTATTATCACTGAGGTTCTTAACTGGATGATTCGCGCCATGGTGGCCATGGCCCATTTTTTTTGTGGACATGCCCGCCGCAAGCCCTAACAACTGATGACCCAGGCAAATACCAAAGACCGGGATGTCGGTCTTGAGAATCTCAGTAATAGCGTGTATCGCATAATCGCAAGGGTCTGGATCGCCCGGTCCATTCGACAAAAATATACCATCCGGGTTGAGGGCGAGCACATCAGCAACAGGGGTTTGTGCGGGTACCACGGTTAGCTCACACTCACGATCAACCAACATTCGCAGAATGTTCCTTTTAACACCAAAGTCATACGCTACTACGTGAAATTCGGGTGCCGTCAACTGCGAATAGCCCTTACCCAGCCGCCAGGTGCCCTCTCTCCATTGATAAACTTCTTTGGTAGTGACCTGTTTCGCCAGATCCATCCCCTGCAAGCCTGGAAAGTTCTTGGCTTGCTGGATTGCGCTGGCGCCATGCTCATCAGACAAGTCAGGCGACGCCACAATACAGCCATTCTGCGAACCCTGCTCGCGCAACACGCGCGTCAATTTTCTGGTATCGATACACGCAATCGCCACAATGTTGTTTTTCTTAAGGTATTCGGACAGAGACATCTGGTTACGCCAACTGCTGGCCAGAAGAGGTAAATCGCGAATGACCAAGCCAGCTGACCAGACAGCAGACGATTCCGCATCCTCCTCATTGGTCCCGGTGTTGCCTATATGGGGATGGGTCAGGGTCACAATCTGCTGAGCATAGGAAGGGTCAGTCAATATTTCCTGGTAACCCGACATAGCGGTATTAAATACAACCTCGCCAACTGCATCCCCTTCTGCGCCGATCGACTGACCTTCGAAAACCATATCGTTTTCAAGTGCGAGTAGTGCTCTACTGGTCAACTATCAGCCTCCAAAAATAAGGGTTAGAGTCAAAAAAAAGCGAGACCGGAATGTTCTTCCGTCTCGCCTTCAAATGTGATTACGCGGGGTGTCATACTGGCGCCACATTCTAAAAGATGCGCTGCCTTGTTTCCAGAAAATGTTACACCTTGAACGATTTAAGTCCTAGCACGTCCTGCATGTCGAATAATCCAGCATCCTGCTGCGCGGCAAACACGGCCGCTCGCAATGCGCCCATGGCGAAATTCATACGACTTTGCGCACGATGCGTGATCTCTATACGCTCTCCATCTCCAGCAAACATCACCGTATGATCACCGACAATGTCACCGGCGCGAATTGAGTTAAAACCAATTGTCTGGCGGTCTCGTTCGCCGGCGAAGCCTTCGCGGCCATACACGGCAACTTTTCCAAGATCCCTGCCTAGGCTCGCTGCCACGACTTCACCCAATGTTACGGCGGTACCCGACGGAGCATCAACCTTATGTCGATGGTGCGCCTCGGTGATCTCTACATCGAAATCATCCCCTAAAATAGCTGCGGCAATTTCGGCGAGTTTAAACGTCGCATTAACACCGACACTGAAATTGGAGGCGTGCACAATAGCAATGGTTTCTGCCGCGGTCTGCACGCCTTCTCTTTCGGTTTCATCTAATCCTGTGGTTCCGATGACCATCTTGCGCCCCTGTGCCAGGCAAACAGCCACGTTAACCACAGTAACCGGTGCGATCGTAAAATCGATCAATACATCGAATTGGCTACAGGCAGCCTCCAAATCGTCTGATATAAGGATGCCGTTTGCGCCTACCCCCGCTATTTCACCAGCGTCCGCACCGATAACTGGCAAACCTGCTTGCTCAATAGCAGCGGACAACTGCAGTTCTTTGGACTCGTGAATAGCGGTAACGAGCGTTTTACCCATACGACCAGCAGCGCCTACTACGCCTACATTAATCATCTTCCTCTCCTCCTCAGTCAGTCAGTGAGTGAGTGAGTCTACAAAATGTTTGACGCCCTTAAACCAGGACGTCTGTTTAGGTGATTGCTTCTCGCTACTTTCACTAGCAAACTCTTGTAACAGGTCTTTCTGTTTCCGAGTCAGGTTAACCGGTGTTTCTACCGAGATTCGACAATACAGGTCACCGATACCGCCGCCACGTACTTGAGTGACATCAACCCCTTTACTCCGCAGTCTGAACAATTTACCCGTTTGTGTCTCTGCCGGAATCTTCAGGTTCACGCGTCCTTCGAGCGTGGGAACCTCTAGATCACCCCCGAGGGCCGCGTCGACAAAACTTATAGGTACTTCACAGTACAAATGTTCGCCTTCGCGTGTAAATATAGGGTGATCCTGTACCCTAACCTCAACATAGAGGTCACCTGCCGGTCCGCCATTAGCGCCGGCCTCTCCCTGGCCGGACAATTTAATCCTATCACCCGAATCAACACCTGGCGGCACTTTCACTGCCAGCGTCTTTTCTTCCTGAACTCGGCCCTGACCCTGGCACTTTCTACAAGGATCGGAAATCACCTTTCCACGACCCCGACACCTTGGACAGGTGCTCTGCATCGAAAAGAATCCTTGACGCGTCGTTACTTGCCCGACACCGCCACACTGCACGCAATCAATAGGTGCCGAACCTTTCTTAGTGCCAGAACCCAGACACTCCATACATTCCACCTGGGTCGGTATTTTGATCTTCGGGTTGCTACCACGGACGGCGTCTTCGAGAGACATGTCTAATACGTACTTGAGGTCTGACCCACGATGCACACGCTGACCTCCACGTCCGGCGCTAAATATATCGCCAAATACATCCTCAAAAATGGAACTAAAATTGCCGGACCCGCTAAAACCACCGGCACCTCCACCCTCGAACGCCGCATGGCCAAATTGGTCGTAAGAAGACTTTTTGTCCTGATCAGTTAGAACTTCGGCCGCTTCACTGCACTCTTTGAATTTTTCTTCAGCCTCATCATCACCCGGATTTCTATCTGGATGATGTTTCATAGCCATACGACGATACGCTTTCTTGATTTCCTGCTCCGAGGCATCCCGGGATAAACCCAGCACTTCGTAGTAGTCTCGTTTTGTTGTCATTATTTTACTACTCGCAATCGTACACACAGCAAGACGTGGGCGCCGAAGACGCCCACGCCTGTTCCTTACCTGATACTAATGTTTCCTATCCTGGAGTTAAAGTCCGTGCGGCCAGCTTCCTAGTAACCAATTGACTATATCAATTCCTTTTGGAAACACGCGTCTAGTTGATCAGGTTACTTATCGTCGTCCTTAACTTCCTCAAATTCAGCATCAACAGCATCTGCTTCAGGGCCTGCTTCTTCACCTGCCTCTGCACCCTGTGCTTCCTCGGCCTGTTCCGCATACATCCTTTGTGCCAAAGAGGACGATGCTTCAGTCAATTTCTGTGTTTTTGCATCAATGTCGGCTTTGTCATCGCCCTTTAGCGCTTCTTCAAGTTCAACAATTGAGGCTTCAATGCTACTTTTCTCTTCATCAGTAACCTTGTCGCCTGCTTCTTCAATCGTCTTCTTCGTCGCATGTATAATGCCGTCAGCACTGTTTCTAGTGGTGATCATCTCCTCAAACTTACGATCTTCTTCTGCATGGGATTCAGCATCTGCAACCATAGAATCAATTTCTTCATCCGATAAACCACTGGATGCCTTGATCACAATCGACTGTTCCTTACCTGTAGCCTTGTCCTTTGCAGAAACATTCAAGATGCCATTAGCGTCCAGATCAAAACTCACCTCGATTTGCGGCGTACCGCGCGGAGCCGGTGGAATGTCGGATAAGTCAAATCTTCCCAACGACTTGTTCTGTCCTGCCTGCTTGCGCTCTCCCTGGAGGACATGAATCGTCACTGCCGGTTGATTGTCCTCTGCTGTAGAGAACACCTGCGCTTTCTTGGTCGGAATTGTCGTATTCTTCTCGATTAATATACTCATCACCCCGCCCATGGTCTCAATGCCCAAAGACAGCGGGGTAACATCAAGCAACAATACATCCGTCACATCTCCCGATAGTACGGCTGCCTGAATAGACGCGCCCATTGCAACCGCCTCATCGGGATTAACGTCTCTGCGCGGTTCCTTACCAAAGAACGCCTCCACCTTCTTTTGTACAAGAGGCATACGGGTCTGACCACCCACCATAATGATGTCATCTATAGCAGACACACTGACATCGGCATCCTTGAGTGCAACACGAAGGGGCTCCAGCGTCTGGTCCACCAGATCTTCTACCAGAGACTCAAGTTTTGCCTGGGTCACTTTAATGACTAGGTGCTTCGGACCAGACTGGTCAGCGGTAATGTAGGGCAAATTGACCTCTGTCTGACCGCTGCTGGAAAGTTCAATCTTTGCCTTTTCGGCGGCTTCCTTAAGCCTTTGTAGCGCGAGCGGATCACCGTGCAAATCCATGCCATGTTCTTTTTTGAATTCATCCGCCAGGTAGTCGATGATTCTAAGGTCAAAGTCTTCACCCCCAAGGAAGGTATCACCATTGGTGGACAACACTTCAAACTGTTTCTCACCATCTACATCAGCGATTTCAATAATAGAAATATCGAATGTTCCACCACCAAGATCATAGACAGCAATAGTTGAATCACCCGTTGCCTTGTCCATGCCATAGGCCAGCGCTGCTGCTGTGGGCTCGTTAATGATTCGCTTAACATCCAGACCGGCAATACGTCCTGCATCTTTAGTCGCCTGACGTTGTGAGTCATTAAAATAGGCGGGGACGGTAATAACGGCCTCGGTAACCTCTTCGCCGAGATAGTCTTCAGCAGTTTTCTTCATTTTGGTCAGTACTTGCGCAGAGACCTGCGGTGGCGCGATCTTAGTACCTTTGACTTCTACCCAGGCATCGCCATTATCGGCTTTTGCAATTGAGTAAGGCACCATTTTGATGTCGCGTTGCACGACATCATCAGTAAACTGCCGTCCAATGAGCCGCTTTACGGCAAAGAGCGTATTTTGAGGGTTGGTTACCGACTGCCGCTTTGCCGATTGGCCAACGAGAATTTCATCGTCGCCCGCATAACCTACAACAGAAGGCGTTGTGCGATCACCTTCGGAGTTTTCAATAATTTTAGCGACTTTACCTTCCATTACCGCGACACAGGAGTTGGTGGTTCCCAAGTCAATACCAATTATCTTGCCCATTCTATAGTTCTCCGTTTTACTCGCTGGCCAGGTTTGCTGGCCAATAATTCAAAATGTCTGACACCTATATTGTCATTAATCGACGAAATTCAAGGGATCATTTGTCTACTGGCGCCTTACTGACTATCACCATGGCGGGCCTTACCAGCCGATCGTTAAGCACATAGCCTTTTTGCACCACGGCAAAAACCGAATTTGGCTCCATATCCGGGTTCTCAACCATTGACATCGCTTCATGCAGGTTTGGATCGAAGGGCTCACCGGTTGGGTCAATGACATTCACTGACTCTTTTGCCAAAACATCCAGCAACAACTTAAACGTCAGCTCCACGCCCTCAATCACTGGATCAGCCTTCTCAGTAGCATTCTCCAGCGTTTTCTCAAGGCCATCGACGACCGGAAGGATGTTATTAACGAATCGTTCTAAGCCAAATTTGTGCGCATTAGCGACATCTTTTTCGACGCGGCGTCGTACATTCTGCATTTCTGCTTCAGCACGCAACGCCTGGTCTTTGTATTTCTCTACTTCGGCCAGTAGATGGTCCGCGTGTTCTTCAGGGTCTAACTGATTCGCCACTGTTTCAGAGACTTCTGGTTCGACGAGTTCTTGCTCAACTTCCGGCAGTTCATCATGCGATTCTTCTTCCGAACAGGACATTTCTCCATCTACTCCAACTAAATCGTGTCCTCCCTATATGGGGGCTCGAATTCAGTCTTCAAGGGATGGTTAGCGTCTCGAAAAGTCCAATGCGGCCCCTAGGACACGGGCCGTCGCATCTACAAGGGGAATGATGCGATCATACGCCATTCGTGTAGGTCCAATGACACCCAGTACACCTATTTGCTCACCGTCAGCCTGATAGGGTGCCGTGACCACAGTACATTCATCAAGCAATTCATATCCGGACTCTCTACCAATAAACAATTGCACGCCCTGACTGTCTAAACAGCGATCCAGGAGATGAAGAATGTCACCCTTCAGTGAAAATGCTTTGAATAAATCCCTGATGTCATTGTGTGCCTGCTCTTCCGCCATTCCTATCAGATTCTCCTGGCCAGCAACCACAAAATCCGCTTCATCTTCATCCTTGTCTACAAATGCTTTCTCGGCCACCTCCAACGTGGTGACCATCAGAGAATTTAAATCCTCCTGGTCATTCTTCATCGACGCGACTATTTGTGAACGAATGCGACCCAGAGCCTGTCCATTAAAGTGACGGTTAATGAAGTTGGCAGCTTCCTTCAGTTGAATATCTGTATAGGTCTCTTTGGTGTAGATAACGCGGTTTTGTACCTCATGATCATCCAAAACGAGTATCACCAGTACGCGATTGTCGTTTAGGCTCAGAAACTCTACATGGCGCAATTGTGTCTGCTGCCGCTTCGGCAACGTGACCAGGCCAGCCATGTGCGTAATCTCGGATAATATCCCAGAGGCCGATTCCACGAGCTCATGGGCTGACATGTCAGGATCCAGATTCCGCGACAGGTTCTGTAAATCAAACTTAGCAAGCGGTGCTACCGTAATCAGGCTATCAACAAAGAATCGATACCCTTTTGCCGTTGGGACTCGCCCTGCTGAGGTATGGGGTGAAATGACGAACCCGCGTTCCTCCAGGTCTGCCATAATATTGCGCACAGTCGCTGGACTCACAGGTAATTCGGAATGATCTGAGAGCGTCTTTGACCCCACCGGTTGACCACCTTCAATGTAGTGTTCAACTAGTGTTTTTAATAGGTACTGAGCCTTTTCACTAACCGCTGTGTTCAATTGCTAATCCCCAAGGTCGAGCATGTGGTGAACATATACGGATTCTGAATTCTATTCAAAACAAATTTACACGGGATTGTTGCCTGTGTGCACAGGGTTCAGTTTAATGGGCCTCTATGAATGAGCAGACCAACATGGAACCATGCTTCGCAATCTAACTATAAGTAACTTCACACTGGTAAAAGATCTCGATATCGAGATCTCCCCGGGTATGTCGGTAGTCAGCGGCGAGACCGGTGCCGGCAAATCGATCATGCTTGATGCCCTGTCTCTCACACTCGGAAGCCGAGCAGATACCGCCATGATTGCCCTCGATACTAAACGCGCAGAAATTAATGCAACTTTTGATGTTACTGCCAACCAAGAGGCACAAGGCTGGTTGAAAGAACGAGAACTGTCGGATGACAAGGTCTGTATTCTACGACGGGTTCTCACAACAGATGGCCGCTCCAGGGGCTTCATCAATGGTGTACCGAGTACACTGGCTGATATGCAGGATTTGGGCAACCTGCTCGCCGACATTCATTCGCAACATGAGCATCAGTCGCTGTTAAAGCCCGATACCCACCGTCGGCTGCTAGACGAATTTGGTGCGCACAACGCACTACGATCAAAAGTTCAACGCTATTATCGAGACTATGTCCAAAAACAGAATCGGCTACAGGCGCTTGCTGGATCGGACAACAGCAGCACCGCTAGATTACAGCTTCTGCAGTATCAGATAGACGAACTGAATGGTCACAACCTGGGCGAGACTCTCGATTTAGAACAGGAACAAAAACGTCTAGCAAATGCTGAGTCGATACTAAGTCATTGTTACGAGGCCATTGGTCTGTGCCGCGACAATGACACTAACAACGTCAGCGCAATGCTGACAAGAGCCGTTGATCAACTCGCTGCAATCGATGACCCCGCGTTACAGGGGGTAATAGAGATGCTCACCAGCAGCCAGATCCAGGTTGAAGAAGCCACCAATGATCTGGTATCAATTGCTGCCAATTTCACAGCAGATCCACAGAGGCTCAAGGAAGTAGAGGATGGACTGTCGTTTATTTACGATCTTTCCCGTAAACATCGTGTGGCGCCGACCGACCTTGTTGACTTACAGACAAGAATTCAAAAAGAGATCACTGACCTGGAACACGTTGATGTCGAAATTGAGACACTGCAGAACGAACTCCTTGAGATAGATACACACTACCAAAAGGCCGCAGTGTCGCTCAGCAAAGCACGCCAGAAATCGTCTGTCGTGCTCGAGCAAGCCGTATGCGAAAAACTGGCTGATCTCGGGATGGACGGCGCGACATTCAGTGTTTTGCTAAAGCCAAGAAAAGAACCCTTGCACTTGCATGGTTTAGAGGACATTGAGTTCTTAGTTAGCACAAATCCAAAGCAACCGGCACGACCTTTGGCCAGAGTTGCTTCAGGTGGAGAGCTATCGCGTATCAGTCTGGCAATACAAGTCGTTACCGCTAATACGTCCAGGATTCCAACCCTGGTATTCGACGAGGTGGATGTGGGGATAGGGGGTGCAATCGCTGAAGTTGTCGGCTCACTCCTACGACATCTTGGTGAATCTGCACAGATCATCTGTGTCACCCATTTACCACAGGTAGCTGCCCAGGGGCACCATCACCTTCAAGTTACTAAGGACAGTGAACGCGAGCAGATGATTAACATTGAAGACCTTACGGGCACGGTCCGCATCTCGGAAATAGCCAGGATGTTGGGTGGCATCGAGATAACGGATCAATCTCTGGCCCATGCTGAACAGATGCTGGCTGATGTCAGCTAGTTCCCTGATTACGAATTTATTTTTGTATCTTTGCCTTTGGAATGTCGAGTCATTTTGCCTCGAACTAGCTACTGCTGGATGGAAACTAGCTGCTAGCTGAAGTTTGACAAGATGGACATAGGCCATACATATTGAGATTGTGATCTGTCAGTTCAAAACCTAGGCCTGCTGCAATGTCACGTTGCCGAGATTCGATTTCATCATCGTGAAATTCCTCAACTCTACCGCAGCGCACGCAGACGATGTGGTCATGATGCAGATCAGATGATAGTTCGAAAACCGAATGACCTTCCTCAAAATGGTGCTTCACAATCATGCCTGCAGCCTCAAACTGCGTCAGCACGCGATATACCGTCGCAAGGCCTATCTCAAACTCATTGCGAAGCAACATCCTGTAAATATCTTCAGCACTAAAGTGGCGAACCTCAGAACTCTCCATCAACTCAAGTATCTTGCGGCGTGGAAAGGTTGCCTTCAGGCCATGATCTTTGAGTTCTCTGGTTTCGCTCATTAGTGTTACTCTAGGCAGATTAGGCGGATGCAGATTTGCGTCAGTCGAGTTAGAATCCTGATTCTACAGAGAAACGCGGTACTCCCACAGCAGTTATGAAATATTTACTCATATTATTAGCAATTCTATTGGTCAGCTGTTCCAGCTTTCGCTTCCCAGGTGTACACAGAATCAATGTGCAACAGGGTAATGTCATCAGCCAGGCGATGATCGACAAGCTAAAGCCCGGCATGACCAAAAGCCAGGTACGATTCATCCTAGGTAACCCGGTAATCGACGATAGCCTCA
>Ga0302127_10001591_pt1 | contig 13510 bp, 12 predicted proteins | sample CB4_SCM_MG_FD_204452 | JGI IMG/M metagenome (GOLD analysis project Ga0302127, IMG submission 204452) | Marine microbial communities from Western Arctic Ocean, Canada - CB4_SCM | ecosystem: Environmental > Aquatic > Marine > Oceanic | place: Canada: Western Arctic Ocean | collected 2017-09-24
GGCACCCAGACCTTCCCGCAGAGCGCCACGATGGGTCGACCCGTGACAGCCGACTCCACGATGTCGGACTTGCGTGCGAAGTGGGAGAACCGATCGTGGTCACCGTCATCGAGTGTCGGCTCGATGACGGTCTCGGTCGGCGTCGCCGTCCCCACGTCGGAGAGCCGGACCGCGTGCCGCCGACCGCCTACCACCGGAACCCTCAAGTTTCCGAACCGTCCAACTCGGCCAGCTTGGCGACGCGCCCGATATGGCGACCACCCTCGAACTCGGCTCCAAGCCAGGCACTAACGGCTTCCGAGGCGACCTCAGGGTCCACCAGGCGCTCGCCCAGGCACAGGACGTTGGCGTCGTTGTGCTCCCTGGCCAGGCGGGCCGAGGTGGCGTCGTGCACCGTGGCCGCCCGTATGCCAGGAATCTTGTTTGCCGCCATGGCAATGCCGATCCCGGAACCACAGACACAGACGCCCAGCTCGGCCTCACCGCCAGCCACGGAGCGACCCACGGCGGCACCGAAGTCCGGGTAGTCCACCCGGTCGGCACTGTGGGTTCCAAGGTCGATGACCTCGTGTCCGAGGCTCCGCAACTCATCGGCGAGGTGCCCCTTGAGGGTGAACCCCCCGTGGTCGCAACCGACGGCGATCGTGCTCATGGAAGCGAGGCTAGCGGTCGGCGCCGGCGCCATCAGGACCGAGTTCCAACCCCACTCCGAGCAGCGCCTCACGCGTTACCGCCCCTGGCCGCAGCACCCGCGCCGGGTCCGTCGTGAGGTCCACGACCGTCGATGGCGAACCCTCGCACCGGCCGCCATCCAGGACCAGGAGGTCACCGCCGAGGGCGTCAGCCGCCTCCATGGCCGTCGTCGGCGTGGGCTGGCCGGACCTGTTCGCGGAGGTCGTCGCCATCGGGCCCACCTCGGCGAGTATGGCGCCGACCAGGTCGTGGTCCGGGCAGCGAACACCCACCGTGGATGACCCGTCCCCCAGGTGGAGGTCCGCCTCCGGATGCCGCCGGGCCACGATGGTCAGGGGACCGGGCCAGAAGGCCGCTGCGAGCACCTCGAACATGGCATCCACGACCGCAATGCACCGGGCCGCCTCCAGGTCCGCCACCAGCACGGCCACCAGCCGTTCACCGGCACGCCCCTTGCGTTCGAACAGCTCCTCAACGGCGGAGGGGTAGCCCGGAAGGGCCGCCACGCCGTAGACGGTCTCGGTGGGCAGGACCACCGGCCGACCCTTCCGTAGGGCGGTCACCGCTGCGGCCACGGCAGCCTCCGGGTGGGCGGTGGCGTCGACGAGGGTCACGCCGGCACCCGGGCCACGATGGCGCGTTCGCGGCCGGTCAGGTCCGGATGGATGCACACCTCGACGAAGCCGGCGGACCAGGCCCTGTCCGCCATGGCCACCGTCTGGTCCGGAGCCATCTCCAGAACCAGCACCCCGCCGGGAGCCAGCCACTGCATTGCTCCATCCACCAGGGACTCCAGGTAGGCGCGGCCGGAGTCGGGAGAGAGGAGCGCCTCGGACGGCTCCCAGTCGGCGACCTCGGCCGGCAACTCGTCAGCCACGTCGACGTAGGGCGGGTTGGAGACGAGCACATCGAACGTTCCGGCCATTTCGGATGGAAGGGCGTCGAACCAGGAACCCTCCAGGATCGTGACCCTGCCTGCCGGGCGGCCCAGACCCGTGCAGTTGGCCCGAGCCACGGCCAGCGCGTCGGAGGAGGAGTCCGTGCACCACACGAGGGCCTCCGGACACTCGGCGGCGATGGACAGCCCAATGGCACCCGAACCGGTGCCCAGGTCGGCGACCAGCACCGTTGCGCCTCCCCTAGCCGCCGCGATCCGGTCAGCCTCCTGGAGCGCCAGACCGGCCACCACCTCTGTCTCCGGCCGCGGGATCAGCACCCGTCTGTCGACCATCAGGTCCAGGGTCCTGAATCCCCACCGCCCCAGGACGTACTGCAACGGCTCGCCGGCCAGACGTCGGGCCACCATGGAGTCGTGATGCGCCATGCCCCGCTCGGTGACAAGGACGCCCAGTTCCTCGTCGGTGCCTGCGCCTGATGCCTCCTCGACCATCCAACGTGCCTCCATGGGTGGAAGACCCGCAGAGACCATGCGCTCAGCCGTCGCCGTCAGGACCTCATGCCAACTGATGGTCCCGAGCAGGTCGTCAGCATCGTGTCCGGTCGGAGCTCCCCAACCGGCCGACCCGTCCGACCCGTCAACGCCCACCGTTGGCGCTCCGGGAGAGGTGCCTGGCCCGCTCGTCAGCGAGCAGACCGTCGACGACCTCGTCCAGGTCTCCTGCGAGGATCCGGTCAAGGCGGTGGAGGGTCAGGCCGATCCTGTGATCGGTGACCCGGTTCTCCTTGAAGTTGTAGGTGCGGATCTTCTCCGATCGGCCGCCGCCACCGATCTGGCCACGCCGGGCCTCTGATGCCTCTGACTGCTGGCGGTCCTGCTCAATCTGCAGCAACCGGGAACGTAGGACCCGTAGGGCCTTGGCCTTGTTCTGGAGTTGGCTCTTCTCGTCCTGCATCGACACCACCAGCCCGGTCGGCCTGTGGGTGATCCGGACGGCGGAATCGGTGGTGTTGACCGACTGCCCACCGGGACCGGACGCCCGGTACACGTCGATCTGGAGGTCGTTGTCATCTATGCGGACCTCGACCTCGTCGGCTTCCGGCAGCACGCTGACCGTTGCCGAAGAGGTGTGGATCCGACCCTGGGATTCGGTCACCGGAACGCGCTGGACCCGGTGCACACCACCTTCGTGCTTCAGGCGCGTCCAGGCGTCCTCGCCCTTGACGAGGACCATCACCTCGCTGAAACCACCCATGTCCGAATCACGGGCCATGAGGGGCTCCACGGACCAGCCGTGGCCTGAGGCGAACGCCAGGTACATGTCGTGGAGGTCCCGGGCGAAGAGGTTGGCCTCCTCACCCCCCTCGGCCCCTCGCACCTCGAGGATCACCGGTCGGCCGTCGTTCGGATCAGACGGCAGGAGCAGGCCCCGCAGTTCGTCTTCCAGCCGGTGGATCTCGATCTCGAGGGATCCGACCTCGAGCCTGAGCTGGTCGCGTTCGGAACCATCGGCCAACTCGACGAGCTCATTGGCGGCCTCCAGATCGCCGTAGGCCTCCCTCAGCGGGCGACTCACCGCGACCATCGCGTCGACCTTCTTGAAGCGTCGCCCTGAGTCCCTCAGTCTGTCGGGGTCACCGATCACGTCGGGATCGGCCAAAAGGGCCGCTACCTCCGCGTACTCGGCCTCGAGGGCGTCCACCTGCTCCAGCATCGCCCGAAGGTTACCCAGCCCTCCAGGCTCGTTCGTCGAAGTCCCGGGCGTGTGGCCGGAATCCTCAGGCGATGTCCCAGCCGCAGGCGACACCGAGAATCGAGGTCGGCACCACCAACCTGGCCAGCGCACGTTCGACGGCCGGGAGCACATCGCGACCGGGCAGGGCCACCACGATCCGATCCGGGGATTCGCGCAGTACCAGCTCGGCTGCCGCCGAGACCACGCACGGATCCACGCCGACGGAACACACGACCAGCACCCGCTCGCCGTCCGGCCCCGTACCAATGGCAGGTGCCGGCGCCGGGTCACGCAGGTTGGGTCGCTCGTCCGCCGGGTCCACGGCCACCAGGTCGCCGAGTCCCAGGATCGACGGGTCGGCCACGAGGTCGTGTCGGAGCCAGCGTTCCCGGCAGAGGGTTGCCAGGGGGTGTGCGCCGGCGCCGGTAAGGCGGCGGGACCGAATCAGGTCAGCGGCTGCAGCCAGGGACTCGCCCTGCGGCTGGTTGGCATGCACGAGCACCCCCGCCTCCCTGTCAAAGCGCCCCACGCCGACCTGGACCTGGCTGCCGAGGTCAGGATCCTCGACGACCCGGACCACCTCCAGACCGAGGATCTCGCCTCGCCAGATTCCATGCTCCACAAGCGGCTGGACCCCTACTCCCAGGCAGAGGTCCACGAAGCCATCCGGTGGTGGCGGAGCCTCTCCACGTGGCACTGCCTCAGTGGACTGCACGGGAACGAGGCTCCTGCCCTCGATCAGCCTGATCTCGGGCACGGGCCTGAGGACGACAGCCCGCCTGGCTGCCACGCCGGCTGCCTCGACGTCGTCGAAGCAGACGGTCAGTGGTGCGTCGGCGTGGCTACCCGAGCGCAGGACCGCAGCGCCGAGTGCCCGTTCGGGGGTGTCATCCGATGCCAGCGCCCAGAGGCGGGTGCCGTCGAAGCAGTGGTCGCCGTCCAACACCAACTCGTCGCCCGGATCGCCTGTCTCTTCGGCGATGAGGGCGCGCAACTTCATCCCACGCAGGGAGTGCCGACGCTCGGGATCGAGGATCATGGATTCTTCACGATCCGACCAGGTGAACCGGGCCGGGCAGCAAGCCGAATCGGGCCGGGGCGGTCAGGCCTTGCGACGCTGGCCGTAGCGGCGCTCGAAGCGCTCCACCCGGCCGGCGGTGTCCACGATCTTCATCGTGCCCGTGAAGAAGGGGTGGCTGGCCGACGAAATCTCGACCTTGACCAGCGGATACTCCGCGCCGTCCTCGAGGGTGATGGTGTCGTTGGTCTCGACCGTGGAGCGGATCACGAAGTTCACGCCCTCGGACATGTCCTGGAAGACCACCGGTCGGTAGTTGGGATGGATGTCGGCTCTCATAACGGGTCCAGTCTGGAAGGTATTTCGGGTGGAGGCAACCTGTGGAACGATCAGGCGCCCATGTTCGGGCCCTTGGCGATCTCCACCAGGAACTCCTCGTTGTTGTTGAAGGTCTTCAGTCGGTCGATCAGCAACTCCAGGCCGGCAGCGGCTCCGGTGCCACCGTCGTTGGCCAGGCCGTTCAGGACGCGTCGCAGCTTCCATACCTGGTTCAACTGCTTGCGCTCGAACAACAGCTCCTCGTGGCGTGTCGAGGACGCATCCACGTCGATCGCCGGGTAGATCCGGCGCTCGGCAATTCGGCGGTCCAACCGCAACTCCATGTTGCCGGTGCCCTTGAACTCCTCGAAGATGACCTCGTCCATCTTCGACCCGGTGTCCACCAGGGCCGTGGCGAGGATGGTCAGCGAACCACCCTCCTCGACGTTGCGGGCTGCACCGAAGAACCGCTTCGGCGGATACAGGGCACCACTGTCGATGCCACCTGACATGACCCGGCCCGTGGACGGGGCCGCCTGGTTGTAGGCCCTGGACAGGCGGGTGATGCCATCGAGCACAATCACCACGTCCTCGCCGTACTCCACCATCCGCTTGGCCCGCTCGATCACGACCTCGGCCAGATGGGTGTGCTCGTCGCTGGGGCGATCGAAGGTCGAACCCACGACCTCGCCCTGCTTCGTCCAGCGACGCATGTCGGTGACCTCCTCGGGCCGCTCGTCGACCAGCAGGACGATGAGCTTCACCTCGGGATGGTTTGTCTCGATCGACTTCACGATCGACTTCACGATCGTGGTCTTGCCGGCCTTGGGCGGCGAGACGATCATCCCGCGCTGGCCCTTTCCGATCGGCGAGAGGAGGTCGATGATCCGGGCCGTCATGTTGTTGGGATCACCGTCGATCTCCATACGCAGCTTCTCGTCCGGGAACAGCGGGGTGAGGTCCTCGAACTTCGGCCTGGTCTTGGCCTTCTCGGGATCCATGCCGTTGATCGAATCGATGCGCAGCAGCGCCGGGTTCTTCTCAGTCCGGTTGGCCGGACGGGCCGCGCCTACGATGGCATCACCCTTGCGCAGGCCGAGCTGGCGGACCTGCTTCACGGAGAGGTAGGCGTCGTCCTTGGATGCCTTGTAGCCACCGGTCCGCAGGAAGCCATAGCCCTCGACACGCAGGTCCAGGTAGCCGGAGATCTCAACCGGCTCACCCTCCCAGACCTCCTCCGGGCCCTCCTCGCGGTCCCGGCCCCGGCGGCGACGGCGGCGGTTGCCCGCATCGGCCTGCTCCCCCTGCTGTCCCTGCTGGCCCTGCTGGCCCTGCTGGCCACGGCCCTGGTTCTGGTTCTGGTTCTGGTTCTGGTTCTGACCACGGCCCTGATTCTGGCCACGGCCCTGGTTCTGGCCACGGCCCTGCGCGCGATCCTGGCCTGATCGACCCTGACCACCCCTTTGGCCGGCGCTGCGCTGCGCCCCGTCCTCGGAGCCGCTGTCGTCCAACGGTCCGGCAGCGGCCGTCGAGGCATCGGTGCCCGGGTCGTCCGAAGCCGGCGTGTCAGGAGTCGACTCGTCTGCATCGGCGGTGGCCGCCACTGCGACCTCCCACTCCGCAGGTGGCTCCTCGTCGGCGGCACCCGCCTCAGGGGCCGCCTCAGGGGCCGCTTCAGGGGCCGTTTCAGCGGCCGCCTCGGGGGCCGCCTCGTGAGCAGCACTGGACGCCGGGCCGTCGGAGGAGCCGTTAGACCCTCCACCGGTCAGTTCCAGGATCAGGTCGACGATCTCGGCCTTGCGCGAGCGCGACCCGGGCTTGCCGCCCAGTGCGTTGGCGATCGTCGTGAGCTCGTCGCGGTCCTTGCCTTCCAGCGTGCCGCGTTCAAGTTGGGTGGAGTCCATGCTCAGAACACCTCGGTTTCATCGGGCCGAACGGCCCGTCTTATCTACCCGGCCGGGATCGACCGGGAGAGGGGAAATACCTTTCGGATGACCGACGGAGCGGTACCGGAAGACATGTCGTGGGCGGTGACCCCGGGTACTACGCCTCTGACCGGCACGGTCGCGTGCCTGTCTCGAGGCGAACCCCATGGGACCGTCGCCCGCCCGACGACTCCGACACTTTACCCAATCGCCTCCGGCGGTGGCAACCACCGTCACAAAGACGGGCTGAGAACCTCAGCCGGCAAGCAGTCGGGAAACCAACTGGTAGCCGGGAACCACCGGCTCGGCGGCAACTCCCGACTCGGAGAACACGCCTCCGGGACCGTCGACGGCCGAGTCCACCAGCACGTAGGGAACCGGATCGGCGGTGTGGGTACGGGTCGTGAGGGGCGTGGCGTGGTCGGGGAGCATGAGTAGGCGCCAGGGCCCCATGGAGTCCAGCCCCGGGATCAGCCCGGCGAGGATCCGACTGTCCCAGTTCTCCAGGGCCCTGACCTTCTCGGCCACGTTGCCGGCGTGACCGGCCTCGTCGGTTGCCTCCACATGGATGACGAACAGGTCCAGCCCGGCCTCCAACTCAGCCAGGGCGATATCCCGCTTGCCTTCGTAATCAGTGTCGAACCACCCGGTGGCTCCCGGGATGTCGCAGACCTTCATGCCCGACAGCACCCCGATGCCGCGCACCAGGTCGACAGCGGTGACCAGACCGGCCTCCACCCCATGCGTGTCCGCGAAGGACGGCACCTGTGGCTGGAAACCCTGACCCCACAACCAGATCTGGTTCGCCTCCATGTCGAAGCCCGCAAGGATGTCCCTGGAGGCCTCCATCAACTCGGACAGCACAGCACCAGCCGGTCCGGACGGGTTCACGATCGCTTTGCCGGAGAGGTCGTGCGGCGGCGTGCAAGCGGCATCGATCCAGTCCTGGGGGGCGATCATCGCGTTCCTGAAACCGACACCGGCCATGAACTCGACGCCCTCGTGCTTGGGTGCCAGCTCGGCTTCGAGGGCAGCCACGACGGCGGCGCCCTCCTCGCTGGAGGGGTTGCCTCCTGCGTAGTCGACCATCACGCCGTCATGGACCACCACCAGATTGCAGCGGAAGGCCGTCTGGTCAGGGCGCAGGGTCCGACCCATTGCCGCCACCTCGATGGGGGCCCTGCCGGTGTGGAAGCGGGCTGGGTCGAATCCCATGATCGACATGTTCCCCACGTCGCTACCGGGAGCCATGCCTTCGGGGATGACGGCGGCACGACCGACCGTTGAGCGCGCTGCCAGGGCGGCGAGCACTGGCATGTGGGCGACGTCCATCGGGGTCCGACCGTCGAGTTCGGGGACCGGGAGGTCGGCACAGCCATCGGGAACACAGATCACGTACTTCACAGGTGGATCATCCTGCCAGCCTCGGGAGCTGGCCGGAGCACGGGACCGGGGGTTGACCGTTGGTCATACGACACGCCGATGCGCCTCCACGAACTCCTGCACCACCGCAAGGTCGTTGGGAAGCGGTGTCAGGCGCTCAGGACGTTGATGGAGGTCGGCCAGTCGCTCCGGAAGCGGCGGCCGGATTCCGGTGGCGTCGGCGACGGCATCGGGGAACTTGGCCGGATGGGCGGTGGCCAGGGCCACCATCGGCACCGACGGATCGCGTCGGCATGCCCGTGCGGCCAGCACGCCGACCGCGCTGTGGGGATCCAGCAGGACACCCGAGAGTTCGAACTCGGCCTCGATGCACCGACAGACGGCATCGTCGTCAAAGCGGGCACCGGCCCAACCATCGGCGAGTGCGGCGTGCAGTACGGGATCCAGGCGGAACGAGCCGGAGGAACGGAACCCGTCAAGGTGCTCCGCCACGCCAGCCCCATCACGATCGAGGAGCTCGAACAGCAGTCGTTCCAGATTCGAGGAGATCTGTATGTCCATGCTGGGCGAGGTCGTGGGGACCACACCGTCGATGCGCATGGTGCCATCCCGGAAGAACTGGGTCAGGAAGTCGTTGGTGTTGCTCCCCACCACCAGCTGCGACACGGCCAGGCCTGAGCTACGGGCGACATGGCCGGCGAACACGTTGCCGAAGTTGCCGGTCGGGACGGCGAAGGCGACCGGCGACCGGCGACCACCCAGACGCTCGGCGGCCACCACGTAGTAGACGATCTGGGCCATCACCCGCGCCCAATTGATGGAGTTGACCGCCGAGAGGCCCACACGGTCCCGGAACCCGACATCGGCGAACATGGCCTTCACCATGTCCTGGCAGTCGTCGAAGGTTCCATCGATGGCCACGTTGTGCACGTTGGGTGCCATGACGGTGGTCATCTGCCGCCTCTGCACGTCCGATACCCGACCCGCCGGGTGGAGGATGACCACGTCCATGTTGTCGCTGTCCCGGCAGGCCTCGATGGCTGCCGATCCGGTGTCGCCCGACGTGGCCCCGACGATCGTGACCCTCGCTCCCCGTCGCTCCAGCTCGTGGTCGAAGAGGCGGCCCACCAGTTGGAGTGCGATGTCCTTGAACGCCAGCGTCGGACCGTGGAAGAGCTCCAGCAGGTGTATCCCGTCGGACAACTCGACCATCGGAACCACGTCAGGCGCATCGAACGTGGCGTAGGCGTCAGCCACCATTGCCGCGAAGTCGTCTTCACCAATGGAACCGGCCACGTATGGCGACATGACCTCCACCGCGGTCTCGACGTAGTCGCCGTTGCCGCCGCTGCCCAGCACAGGCCAGGCCTCCGGCACGTACAACCCGCCGTCATCGGCGAGGCCGGCCAGCAGGGCGTCGCCGAAGTCCAGGACCGGGGCCGCTCCCCGGGTGCTCACGTAGCGCATGACGGTCCCGGCTCCGGTCAGTCGCCGATTACCCGGAGGACGCTTCCGACGGACCGCACTGCGTCGAGCGACCTGAGGTCCTGGAGTGTCGAACGCAGGTCACGTTCACGTGCCGCGTGCGTGATGAACACGAGGCGGGCCTCACCGCCCAGCCCCTCCTGCTCCATTGAACGGATCGACACACCATGCTGACCGAACACCGTGGCGACCTGGGCCAGCACGCCCGGCCGGTCGTCCACCTCGACGTTCAGGTAGAACGCCGAGGTGACGTGGTCGATCGGGGCGATGCGGGCCCGCTCCAGGGCGCCGATCGAGGCTGCGTGGCCCTGCCGGAGGTTTCCGGCTGCGTCTATGAGGTCGCCCAGCACCGCCGAGGCTGTCGGCCGGCCACCAGCACCGTGGCCGTAGAACATGAGGTCACCGGCTGCACCGCCCTCCACGAAGACGGCGTTGAAGCTGCCCCGCACGGAGGCCAGCGGGTGGTCAAGGGGCACCAACGTCGGATGCACCCGAACTCCGATCTGGAATCCGCCATCGGGGGCCGTGGTCCGCTCGACCACGGCCAGGAGCTTGATGCAGTGCCGGAGGTCGGCGGCGAACTCGATATCGGCGACGGTGATACCGGAGATTCCCTCGCGGTAGACGTCTCCGGCCACCACGCGCGCACCGAAGGCGACCGTGGCGATGATCGCAGCCTTGGCGCCCGCATCGAAGCCCTCCACGTCAGCCGTCGGGTCACGCTCCGCGTAGCCGAGGCTCTGGGCCTCGGCCAGCGCATCGGCATAGCTGGCGCCGTCATCGGTCATGCGGCTCAGGATGAAGTTCGTGGTGCCGTTCACGATGCCCATGACACGCGTGATCGGCTCGCCGGCCAACGATTCGCGCAGGGGACGCATGATAGGGATGGCACCTGCGACGGCCGCCTCGAACAGCAGGTCCACGCCGGCGGCCTCGGCCGCTTCGTAGAGCTCGGCACCGTGGTTGGCCAGCAGTTCCTTGTTGGCCGTCACCACGGGCTTGCCGGCCGCCAGGGCTGCCGACACCAGTTCACGGGCGGGTTCGATGCCTCCCATGACCTCGACGACCACATCCACGTCGGGATCCACGACGAGCGCCGCCGCATCGGTGGTGAAGACAGCATCATCGACGGGGACATCACGGTCCAGCGCCGTGTTGCGGACCGCTATTCGGGTCACCTCGAGGTCCAGACCGGTGCGTCGTGCCACCTCGGCACGGCGTTGCGCCACGAGGGTTACGAGGGCGGCACCGACGTGGCCGCAGCCCAGCAGTCCCACTCGGATCCTGGAGGTCTCCATGGACCAGACCGTATCGCTCGGACCGGCCCCGTCCGGCCCGGATTTAACCCGGAGGCGTGGCGGCCGGTGTTCAGGCCTCGCGTCTGACCAGATCCTCGAAGGTCTCCCTCCGAACCACCTCCCGGGCGTCGCCGTCGGCGACGAACACGACGGCTGGACGCAGCACGTGGTTGTAGTTGGAGCCCATGGCGTGGCCGTATGCGCCGGTGACCGGAGTGGCCAGCACGTCACCCACCATCAGGTCGCCGGGGACCCAGCCCTCGCGGACCAGAAGGTCTCCGGACTCGCAGTGTTTGCCGACCACACGCACCGGCCGGGAGCGATCCGCTGCTGGTGCCCTCGGCAGGAAGGTCTCGTATCCGGACCCGTAGAGGACGGGCCTGGGGTTGTCGCTCATGCCCCCGTCCACGGCCACATAGGTACGGATCCCCGGTAGGTCCTTGATGGTTCCCACCGTGTAGAGGGTGACCGCCGCTGCCGCCACGATGGCGCGTCCCGGCTCGGCCGAGACCGAGGCCGTCACCCCGGACGCCTCACATACGGCCCTGATGCCGGCGGCCCACTCCGAGATGGAGGGTGCCGACTCGCCCTCCACATAGGGCACGCCCAGGCCACCCCCGACCGAGAGCTCGGCCAGTCCGAACGGCGCGGCGAAGCCGGCCAGCACCTCGACGGCCCTGGCGAAGGCCCCCACCTCGAACACCTGGCTGCCGATGTGGGCGTGCAGCCCGACGAGCTCCACCGAGTCCGACGCAATGGCCCGCTCGACGGCAGCCGCAGCCAGACCCGACGAGACCGTGAAACCGAACTTGGAGTCGTCCTGACCGGTGGCGATGAACTCGTGGGTGTGGACCTCCACGCCGGGCGTGATCCGCAGCAGCACCCGTGGCCTTGAGCCGGTCGCCGCTGCGAGGCCGTCCAGTCGGTCCAGCTCGTCGAACGAATCCACGACGATCCGACCCACGCCCTCGTCGAGCGCCATGACCAGCTCGACGTCACTCTTGTTGTTGCCGTGCATGACCAGCCTGTCGGCCGGCACCCCCGCACGGCGTGCCACGAACAGCTCGCCTCCGGTTGCGACGTCCAGGTGCATGCCCTCCTCGTGTGCCAGGCGTGCCATCGCCCCGCAGAGGAACGCCTTGGAGGCATACGCCACGCCATCGCCGAAGGCGGCCACGGCTTCGCGGCAGCGGGCCCGGAGGTGGGCCTCGTCGTAGACGAACAACGGCGTGCCGTACTCGCCGGCCAGGTCCACGAGGTCACAGCCGCCGATCGAGAGCCGGCCGTCGGCGGAGACCCATGCCGTGTCGGGCAGCAGTCCGAGGGGTATCGGGCCGGCCATGGTCAGACCTCCACGTCGTTTACGTCCCGCCACATCTCGGTGGGAGCGCTCACACCCAGTACGTCCAGGGCGACAGCCAGGCCGATCCGGGCGCCCTCGACCAGCCAGAGCCTGGCAGTGGTCATGGCAGGGTCCACCTCGGGGCCGACCACCCGGCAGTCGTGGTAGAAGCCGTGGAACGCTGACGCCAGCTCCCTCACCCAGGTCGTCACCTGGTGCGGCGCGCTCTCCCTGCAGCCCCTGGCAATCACATCGGGCAGCTCATGGAGCGCCCGCATGATCTCGATCTCGCGGGGATGGGTGAGCATCGACAGGTCCACGTCGGCCAGCGAAGCGCGCACGATGCCTCCAGCGGCAGCCCTGTCCACCACCGAGTGGATCCGGGCATGGGCGTACTGCACGTAGAAGACGGGGTTCTCGTTGACCTGGCTGGCGACCAGGTCCATGTCGAACGTCTGGGCGGAGTCCACCGACAACAGCAGGTACGTGAAGCGGGCCGCGTCGGCACCCACCTCATTGACCACATCGGCCAGCTCGACCATCTCGCCGGTCCGCTTCGACAGCCGGACCTCCCGGCCGTCCTTGAGCAGGTTGACCAGCTGGGTGATGACGACCTGCAGGTCCTCCGGGTCGTGGCCGAGCACCGACATGGCGGCGTGCATGCGGGCCACGTAACCGTGGTGGTCAGCCCCGAAGACGTTCACCAGCCTCTCGGCCCGTGCGAACTTGTCCCTGTGGTATGCCACGTCGGGCATCAGGTACGTGGGTTGCCCGTCGCTCTTGACCAGCACCCTGTCCTTGTCGTCGCCATGGTCGGTGCTTCGCAACCAGATCGCTCCGTCCTCCTCGTAGACGGCACCGGCGGCCCGAAGGTCGGCCAACGTGGCATCCATGGCCCCCGACGAGATCATCGACCGTTCCGAGAACCAGGAGTCGAAGTGGATCGACAGTGACTCCAGCACCGACCTGTGATCGGCCAGCGCCCGCTCGTAGCCCCACTCCAGGGGATCCACGTCTGCAGGCATCTCGGCGGCCCAGTCCACGATGTACTGACCGTGGTAGCCGTCCTCGGGGACCTCCCCGCCGGCGGCACGCGCAGCCAGCGAAGCGGCGAACTTCCGCATCTGGACGCCGCTGTCGTTGACGTAGAACTCCCGCTCAACCTGATAGCCGCAGCGTTCGTAGAGGCGCGCCACCGAGTCGCCGTAGCAGGCTCCCCTGCCGTGTCCGGCATGCAGCGGACCCGTCGGATTGGCGCTCACGAACTCCACGATGACCCGCGTTCCGGCACCGGAGTCGAGGCGACCCCAGCCGTCGGTCCCGGCAGCCACCACGTTGGCCAGCACCTCGTGCAGCCAGGTGTCGGCCAGGCGGAAGTTGACGAAGCCGGGTCCGGCCACCTCGACGCCGACCAC
>Ga0302127_10001594_pt1 | contig 13500 bp, 4 predicted proteins | sample CB4_SCM_MG_FD_204452 | JGI IMG/M metagenome (GOLD analysis project Ga0302127, IMG submission 204452) | Marine microbial communities from Western Arctic Ocean, Canada - CB4_SCM | ecosystem: Environmental > Aquatic > Marine > Oceanic | place: Canada: Western Arctic Ocean | collected 2017-09-24
AAAATGAGGCAACGCTTCTTCTGGCGAATGTACCACCACATGATGCAATAACGGAAACAATACCTCGGGTTTTATAAGTAACGACACGGCTTGCAACATAAGCGCAGCAGACGTTAGTTGCCCCTGCTTACATAGCGCATAAATAAGCGTGGATAACCATTTTGCAGGCCAATCATATTGCTCTTTAGACAGCGCTTGTACCACATCTTTAAGCACCCAATAAAATAATTGTTGTAGCTGATACGTTTGTGTTTCTAGGGCTGTTTTTTCGTCTGTAGATAGAGGTAGTGTGGGGCATTTTAAATCGTCTAACGTATGTTGAATAGCCGATATTTGTGTGGTCATTTGATGTGCGATTGCTGTATCTAAGCCTGTATAGTAATCGATAGAATCTACATAAAGTCGATGAATATGCGCAAATAATAATTCTTGATATCGAGATGTTGTAGGGCGATGAATAGAGCTTAAATATTCGATAATCATGGTGTAAACCAGTTGTTTGTTTTGTTGCTTTTTTTGCATAATTTCGGTGCATAAATGAATATGTTGCATATGAGGTAGCTGCTTATGCATATCGGCAAAGCTTTGTAGAAGAGAGGTTATAACCCCTTCTTTTAAATTAAGGTCTTGAAACAAGGCTTGCTGCAGGTTAAGCAATTCTTCAGATAAACCTTTAGTCTGTTCGTCTGCCCGTTTATCTAATAAGCAATCAATGGCTAATATTTGCAAATGGTATGTACGTACCAATAACGGAATATACACCTCTACAATATCAAAGGCCACCATAACGGTTTCGTTAAATTTACGCATAACAGGCGGCGATTTAAAGTCTGACCCAGCCCAATGCTTAACCAACTGGTCACACGTTTTAGACAGTTGCTTGCTAAGTTTTTCTACAGACTGAATGGTTAGTGATTTTTGACAGTCTTTAAACGATTCGTGCAAGGCTTCAAATAAGACGGGAGAAGCCTCCACACCTTTTAATAGTAAACTATCTATTTTAGATAAAGGTTTAGATGCAATAACACCTAACTTTGTGCGTTGCACATCTTGCCACAGGCGATGATTGTCTTTTGGGTAACGTAACAGCCATTTTTCAGACCCAATGCTGCATACTAGTTTTTCAAATTGATCGGTAAGTGATAAAAAGAAGATATCTTTAGTATGGGTTAAAAACGACAACGCTTGTGCTAAATCATTTTTTTTAGTTGTTTTGATAGACACTTCACTAACCACGTTAAAAATAGGTAAAGATTGCGGTTTATCGGTAGCTTGCGACTGATAAATATGCAACCACAATGACGCGTCTTTAGACTCTACAACTTGTTGCCATTTAGCGTGGTTACTCATGGCGTCAGATAACACGTTTTGGCAGGCGGTAGACACAATTTGTTGCATGCATAGCCATTTAAAATACGGTTGCTGAAGCGGTTTAATCACTTTTTAACTCCTACTTGAAAGCTACGATAATGAAAAAAATCAACCACGCGGGTAATGCCTTTAACGGTTTGCACCGAGGCACCTTTGGTAACCGTACTTACAGGCAAACACTCTACCTCTATGTTTAACGGGTGAAAGGGGGTGCCGTAGTCATACTCATCAAATCCGGTAGCTCTTAATAAATAAGTGTCTACCGATTTACCAAACAAAGAAAGCACGTCTTCTTGAATATAAAGCTGGGTTTGAAGTTTAGGATCTCCCGTAATGTCATTTAACATCACCACAACCGAATAGCCCTGATCTAACATAGATTCAATGGCCGAGTAGCCTTCAGCAACCGGTTGTTGTGGATAACCAATGCAGCTCATCATTTTACCTAAATAGGCAGACGGAAAATACCGAAAGGCCCGATACTTAGCAAACAAATCGTGCAGGGGCACAATAATAGGCGAATCAAATAGCTGGTAAATAAAGGGCGACTCCATAGGGTGTTGTTTAACCGAAAAATAGATGGCTGGTTTTAAAGTCGATGGCAGCGGTTTTACCAGATAATAATGAATGCCAAGCCATTTAAAAAACGTTCTAAAATAATGCCGAATAAATCGAGAGTGTCGTTGACGTACAGTGCCTAAACCAGACACCAAATTAACCAAACGCATCAGTAACGACAGGGCTAAAAAATACGGAAATGTTAAAGCAAAATACAAAGCCGCATGTTTTCGATACGGTTTACGCGCCTCAAGCTCTGGGGCCATTCTGGCCGCCAGTTCATACGAATCGAGAAGTTGTTGAACGCCGTCAGGTACTTTCATGCCGTTAAGAAACACTTCCTTTGTCTTTAAATAAATCTTGTATGCGTTGTTGTCTTTCTTTTAATCGGCGTTCGATAGCTACTTGCGGTTGCACCTTAGCTGCGCCATTAGGTTTTTTAGCCGCTGGTTTTTTAAGCGAGGTAGCCGCAACATTTTTGGCGCCTATATTATGTTTGTCTAAGCCGATAAGAGAGGGTGCATCTACTAGTGTTTTGTTTACAGATACGGTAGCTTTTTTGGGGGTAAACGCTTGTTTTTTAGGTATAACGCTGTCTGGCACAGCAAACCCTTTAGTAGGTGATAGCGTTTCTTCAGATGGTGGCGGTACATATGCAGGGGCGTCTGCTTTTTTAGGGGGTTCAGTTAGGCCCTCTAGTGGCACTAATTGAGAGGCGCTAAAGGCAGGGGTAGGCTTTTTGGTAAGCTCTCTAGTGGTTGGAACAGCTTGCTGCATATCGGTAGTAAATGTTTTATAGGCTTTGTTTACTTCTGCCATACTAGCGTTAAACGTATCGCTTAAAAAATCCACCATTTTTTGTTCCTTTTCAGGGTCATTCATAATGGCGTCTAATTGTTCTTCGTTTATGTGTTTATTTGTCATCTGATGTGGGCTTGTTTGCTGGGTCTGTTTCCATAGCAACAATATCGTCATACGATTTATCTAACGTGGTTAAAATATCTCTAAATTGATCTTCGTGAGCAACAATATCATTTTTTATTTTATCAATGCGTTTGGTAGACTCATCAAATGCTTCCTTAGCTAATGCACGTAAGTGGTTTTCGTGTTTACGTCTAAACCACTCTCTACTAAATAAAATAAAAATAACCACTAACAAAACGGCTATAATAATTAACCAAACTATCATACTTACTCCTTAAATAATTGACGCACAACCGCAGCTTCGGGCGCATTTAAATTGTCTTTAATGTCTTTTAATAACGTGCAATACACATTGCGTTTTTCAAACTGGGCAATGCGTTCAAATCGTTTTAGTTGCTGCAGTGTTTCTCGTATCATTTCTTTAGGTAACTGCGCCATTAATTTTACCACCCAACGGCCAGTTGGCATGTCTTTTAGGGCCATAATTAAGGTGTCTATGGTTTGGGTGAGGTGCGCCTTTAAACTGGGGAATAACATTAAATAAGGCATAATAAAATGATAAAACTTTAAATAAACCATAAAGTGTTGCTGACTTTTAATGGCAATTTTTAAGGTAGAAAACTGCCTAATAACCAGTGCCGTTAGTTGCTCTAGCTCTTCTAATTCGTATTTAGAATCTACATGTTTGTTTAGCAGTTTTATATGTTGGGGTGTTTTTTGTGGGTGCTTAATAATGGCCAAACATAACTGCACATCTTTTTTAAGTTTTTCTTGAACCGCCTTACTTTGCGGAATAATATGGCCACCAATCATGCTAACTTTATGGGCTATTAATTCTTTTAAAGCGGCATACTTGGTTTTATCTACTTTATACAGTTCGCGTAACAATGTTTGTTTACGACTATCCGAAAGCTCTTGAAACAATCGTTTTAAAGCGGTCATGTCTTGCGTAAAGCAAAACACGTCAAACAATTGTGCCCCATTTAATTGCTTAGCCAAACGCAACTGTGTAGGCAAATCAAGCGCCTCAAAAACACGCTGTTTCATGTCGTCTGTAGGTACAGATAACAACAACACTCTAACGGTTTCTACTTGCGGGTCAACATCAATAGAAAGGCCTTTTTTGTGATGCAAAAAAACATCTTCTAAAAACGTCCCAGAGTAATGCACCTGCTCGTCAGAAAGCAAACTTAAATAATCATCGTTTATAGTAATCATAACACTGCTATTATTATGACATTTTCAACCCATCAAGAAAAGAAAAACGTGTTAATCATCACCAAAATAATCGTCCTCTGTATAATCTGCCATATGTTCCAGTCGGCCATCTTCATCTCTAACGTCATCCACATCTAGAAGGCTACCAAAACTATTATCTATATCATCTTTACTACGGAAGCCAGCTACTGCTTTAGATGGCTCATCTGGTTCTTTTTGTGTCCAGGCTACTACTTTTTGTTGTCGCGTTACGCTTTCTACGCCAGTACCTATTTCGTCCGTACTTAAGCTAGATAGTAGTTTAGATAAAGCCGTTGTGTTGTCTTCAAGAGGGTCTCTTACACTGGCATTAAAACTAGTAAACATTTGGCTTATAGGTTTTTCTGCTTGATTAACCATAGATATCAAGCCTTGCACATGGGCATCATCGCCATAGCGTTGTTGTGCTGTTTGTGTTTTGTGTGGGGCTAGTTGGTCTGTATCAAAAGCTTCGGCGGTACTGTCCATTAGTACAGGCACGGGCGTGTCTGGGTGAAAGTTGGCTAGCTGAATATTAAATTGCAAATATTGCCCAGAACCAATTAAAAAGGCATGGGCCGCTTGTCTAGACTCTTTGCTATCTAAAATTTGCGTTAAAGCGTCATCATACGTTTCTTTACTATTGGTAGTAAGGGCCGTTTGTAAATGCACAGCCGTAGTAACGGACGTTATGGCCGTGCCAATTTCTGCAGGAGTTCGCGTAGCAAAATCTGTTTTAACAGCATCGAATATATTAGGAGAAGCCGCATACTGTTTATGAATATTAGCTAGGTCGGCTTTGCTCCACTCTGTATTGGATGGATCTTGAACCAGTTTGTCTGCACGTACTTGTTGGGAGAAGGTGTCACGGGTTAGGGCCGATTTTTCTACTGCTGTATCTTGCATAAGCGTTGCTGTTAATTGCTTAGATACGTCGGCTATTGTGCCTGTTTGAGGGGTGTTTTGGTATAAATATTGGGTAGGGGTCATGCCGGCATTTAGGGCTTTATTAGCAATGTCGTTGTTTATACCATTTGCACCAAATTGGGTGGTGCCATTTAAATGGTGCGCTTGACCCAACTCTTTTAAGGCCAACTGTAGTGTTGTTGGATGCATGCTAGCACCTGGGCCAGTAACTAAATTAATAATAGCGTCGTTGGTTTTAGTTGTTAATTTTTGTGCAGGTGTTTTAAGCCTAGTCTTTTCCTTATCATCAGGGTCTATAACATCTGCGTCATCTGCTTCTGTTAATTTGGTACTAATAACGGTTGCTAAAATAGTTTGTTTGGCATCTGCAATAGCTCTAGGGTTTAGGCCCATTTGGGTTAATTTAGCTTTGTCGGGGGCCATGCCTTCGGCTACTTCTGGTAGGGTTTCTACCCACCCATTAAAGTTGTCTTCATTCATAGCACGCGCGTCTAACAAAAATTGTTTTAGCATCTCTTTGCCTTGCGCTGTGTGTGGCACATTGGTAAACATATGGTTGCTAATGTCTGTCATTTTGGCCAGTGGTACGCCAGAAAAAGAACCAGACGTATTAATGTCGTTACCCGTTAAATGAGCCGATAATAATTGGTGTCTTGTAGCAGCGCTTAAAGATGGATTTGTTAACATGGGTTTTACTTCATCATCAGTGGCCCATTTTCCTAATAAATGACTACCTACGCTATGCTTGCCAGCTTTAGCTTGGCCAATAGTATCTAAAAACGATGATTCTAAATGTGCAAACTCTGGGCGCTTAAACATGTTAGACATAAAGTTGTCTTTAACACTGGTAATAACTGTTTTTTCAGCATTAAGTCTGGGGTCCTTTGCATTATTAACAGAGAAGTTTTCAAATGGCGCATGCAATAAAGATCTGGCTCCATACGAGGCTAACGATACCATAGCGTCTAGTTGTGGCTGTGCAGATGTGTCGGTTGTAGTGCGTAGTGCTTGCAGTACTGCGGCTTCTTTTGCGGGGGCTAACCCTAAAGACGACAAATCTATAACTGCCGTACTAGGAATAGAAAAATGACCCCTATCGGCAAACCCTTGTTGTTTTAAAAGCGTCAATAAGCTGCCGTCACCTAAACCATGTTGTTTTTCAATGTCACTAAACACAGCACCTTCTGCAGCAAAGGTTTTGTTAAGAGTATCTATTTTATCTGCAATAAACACAGCTGCGTTACTACCTTTGTTGTTAAGGGCCAGCTCTGAGTTTTGTTGTAATGTGTTGCCAACTATTTCATTTAATTGTGGTTTAAATTCGCTTTCATAGGCACGCGATAAAATAAGTTTATCAGCCATCTGCGACGCATGCGTTTTAGCTAACACATGTTGCAACACGTTAAAGTCTTGCGAGGAGGTTGCGTTAAGGCCAGAAAAATGTTGTTTAAATGTAGCTTGTTGTTGGCTAATAGCGTCCAAGTGCTTCCTGATTTCACCAGGAATTGTATTGTTTTTATCTAGAGGCAAGATGGTGTCTTTGTCTAATTCTGTAAATGTAGCCGTAAAGATACCTTCATCAAAGTTAGCTAAATTAACATCTCCATTTACATCTAAAGCGTCCATTTTAATAAGGGTTTGTGTAAATAAAGATTTCATTGCATCTGAAGGTGTGGAATTGGTTTTGTCTAGTTTAACATCCGCGTATCCAGTGGCTAATGGGTACGATATGCTTGCAGACGCGGCACTACTTACTTGTCCTTTAGCATCTACAAGGCCTTGTAGTTTAAGTTGTTGCATGAGTACGGGTACATCAGGCTTGGCTTGAGTAAGCGAGGCTCTAAGGTCGTTTTCAGACAGCCCTGGTGCTACAGGGCGTAATACATAACCAAAAGCATCTAGGATGGGGTCTGCATGCACACGGGTGTCACCAATTGTATAATCGTGGCCATATGTAAAAATGGGGGCTAAAAGCTTGGCTTCTAACATTTTTTTTGCATCTAAATCTAACGCGTCTTCTGGTTTCATTGCAATTTCGTATAAGTAACTAATATCCATATTTTCGCCAGCACATCGCACCATAAATTGACCCAACATGGCAGATGCCCCATCTAGTTCTTTTTTATCGTGGCTGTTTTTAGCATCTCTAAAAAGTGTTGATAACATGTGTTTCATCGCGTCGCCTCTTACTTGTGGGTCAAGATCGTACGGGGTTTTTTTAGCAATATAGATGGCTTCACGTGCCATAAACAAAGACTCGGATACCATAAACTGAATAGAGTTAGCGCCAGCAAAACCAGAAGAGCTCATTTCTGTGGTTTTGTCGCGTAGCACATGCGACAGTTCTTTGATGAACTGCCCGTTGCCATAGATAACGTCGTTTTGCATAATTTTGCTAAGGTCATTCATAATGTATTTTTGTTGTGCCAATACAGCATGTTCGTTATTTAAAATAAATGTACCTACTATCTTAGCCATTAAGGCCGCATTTTCTGGCGATCTTAATGCAAACGGTTGGCTAGATAGCTCTGTCAGCATGGTCATGTTGTCGCGTAGGGCACTAGAGCTTGCATCGTGCATGGGCTTTAATAGCCCCATAATAACTTTTTCTTTATCGGCAGCTGGAATATGTGAGGCTCTAAACATTTTGCCTAATTCTGACGTTTTTATGCCGTCTTTACCTTTTTTCATAAACCCTTGGTTAACAGCAAAGTCGGTATTTAGTTTGTTTTCTACAAATTGTCGGTCGGTGGCGCTCATGACAACTGCGCCTTTATGTGCCGTTAAAAAATGGCTATTAGCCAATGCTGCTTCTGTATGTTTAGAGGGATGGTCTAACGTATTTTGCATAACCGCATGATATAAATCGTGCATCGCTTTGGCGCTATCAGCGGTATCTGGGTTTTTAGCCAATAGTTTTTCTATAGGCGATGCGTTTAACGAAATACCATTGGCATCGGTAAATAACTTTTTAAATAAAGGTGTATCAGCAAAGGGCCCTTTAGACTCTCTAATAGTTGTTTGTAGGGCCTGTAAAAAAGCAGGAATAGTATGCGGCGCATTTTTTAATTGACCCAACAAAGCGTCAAATTCGTCATTGGTAGTAACCGCTAATGTTTTCGCCGAAAGCGCCTCTGTCATTTTTGTGTCAAAAGCGGTTTTTGAGGTTTGTTGCTGTTTGGCCACAATGGTCACGCGCTCAAGTGTGTCGGCTCTATGGCCAGAGATTTGTTCTGCACCTGCAGCAGTTTTAATCGTTTTTAACATTGCATTGTCATCAGCCGTTAGCATCGTTACTAACCTGTCAGCTTGTGGATGGTTGTTAATAATCATATTTTGCATGTAATCAATTAAACTACCCAGCTGAAAGTCATTATCTTTAATGGTATCAATGTGCCCAGATAATTTACTAAAGTCACTATCTGATCCCGTTAAGATGCTAATGCTTTCTGCTTGCGTTTTTTTGTTGCCATCCGAAGTCGAGTTTAAAGAGGTTAGAGATGATTGTTTAGCCATTAGGGCATCTAGTTCTGCAGCTGGAAAAAGATCGTTAATAACAAGATTGAAAATTGTGTTTTGGCGTAGCTGTGCAAACAGTGTTGGTTTTTCTTTTGCCATGTCTAATAGCTGTGCTTTTATCTGTGCTTTTTCAGCAGGTGGAACCTTATCGGTAATATTAATAGTAAGCCCATGTGGCACACAGCCCATTTCATTAATAACGGTTAGTATCGCGCTTACATTTTTAGACCCACTGCCCATCAGCGTTTCGGCCAATGCCGATCGTACATGATGGGGCAATTTAGCAGCCCCTTCTTTATCATCTAAAACAGCCTTTAATTCATTATTTATAACATCCGTTAATGGGTCCGTTTTATTTAGTTTTTCAAACAGCTTTGTAAGTGCTTGGGCCTTATTGTCTTGTTCGTGAGCAAATAAAGTAGGGATAGCCAGTAACATAGGCAATGCTTTTGTGCGTTCTTCTTTTGTCATGCTTTTAAGTGAATCAACAATTATAGTTTCAGAAAAATTAGAGTCTAAAGACTTAGACCCTAATAAAACAGATAGCGTATTTAGGCTGTTGTTTGGGTCGGTTGTCTCTGTGCTAGCCTCTTTTATTAACTGGCCCATTGCAATAGTGGTTGCTTTAGCATTGTGGTTCATAAACTGGCTTAAAGAATCGGCTTTATGAAACGTAACGGCATTTTTAAACATACTGACAACTGTGTTTGTGGGTAAGCTTTGTGGTGTTAGTGCGTCGTTAGGGGCAACAGACAAGTTGTACCCACTTTTGGGGTTATTGGGCGCTGCCAACATTAATAAATACGCATTTGGTTTAGCTGTTTGATCGTCATTAATACGCGTATTGGCTCTACGTTGCATAGTGGGGTTGTCACTTAAAACAGACAATAAAACAGTTAGCTTAGGTAGTGTGCCTGTTGCACCATCTTTAACCCCAATATTAACGCCTTCTTGATTGATAAACGTTAATAAATTTTCAATAAAGACTTCAGGTGTAGCCGGATCATTTAAAAATGCATTAAAGGCTTTATGCGAGTTAGGGTCTAATAAAATGCCGTTAAGAACTTCTAAATGATTAGAAAAAGAGCTAGCAGAATCCGGTTTTTTCATGTCTATTTCTTCATCTTTACCAGCAAATAACGTAAATAGTTTTTCTTTTGCTTCCGCATTTATGGTACTAACCATGGCCAATGTTTTTAATTCGTCTTGAGCAGTTAGCAATAAACCGTCCGTCATTACGCTTCCGTTAGTAACAGATACATCAGCAAATTCATGGGTAGTATAGTCATTTTTAATAGCGTCTCTAGATGCGTTTAATGCAGTCGTTTTTTCAGGTACTACACCATTAAGCGCGTCGTTTTCAAATAATTTTTGCATAGTAGCATTGTCTAGTTTTAAGTAAATATCGTTTAATTTAGTATCAGGTATGCCTTCAAAAATAGTTTGTAAAATAGAAGGCGAGCCAGCTTCTGTTTGGATGGCTGCTGGATCCATTTTATTTAATAAAGAGGCCAGCATGTTTGCATCATCGTCTATATGAGCCGTAAGAATTTGTTGGTAAGCCGTTGTTTTTTGTGCGCCTTCCATTTTATTTAATGCGTTAAAAGACGCATCATTAGGTGTTAGTTCTGGCGGCATACGCGTTTCTGTTTTAATAAATATTTGATGAATAATATCGGGCCTGTTAGGTGCAATTTTAGACAACGTGGTATATAAATCTGTAGCCGATGTTTCGCCAATAATGGCCTTTAAAGCGTTTGTTTGAGCAGTTTTAGGATCGTCTGTTGTACCAAGTTCAGCAACAGATGACAGTGTTTCATCTACTTGTTTATCCGATAAAGAATGATTGCCAGATAATATTGAGGCCACCAATGCTTTTTGGGTTTGCACAGTAGCCGCTGCAACAGCTTTTTGAGCCGCTTCTGAAAGCGTTTTGGGTAGCGCCGGATTTTGGGCCAACTCTGATAAAGCCGAGTGTAAGTTAAACAATTGCAAAGACTCTGATCCCTGCGGGCGTAGTTTATCTGTAAATGCCGCTACGTTATCGTCGGGTCCTATAATAGAGGTTAGCTCGGGCAATAAAACCTCTAAGCTACCCTGTATAGACGCAATATGGGGCATTAGGCTTTGCCCGGCGTTTTCTTTGTTTACCGATTTTTTACCCATGTCTTCAGATTGCGTTTTAATGCTACCAAATAAGTGGTCTTTAGAATGGTTTAAATTGGCAACCATCGTGTTTATTTGACTAAACGTTTTTTGTTTAGCGGCACCATCTATAGTGGGGTCTTTTTGAATAACAGAATTGGCCTCAACCAAAGACCGTGTTAAAAAGTCGCGCTGATTTAACACTTTCAAAAACCCAGCTTCTAATTGCGTCGATTTAAAATCAGAAGGTGTACCATCTGCTGTAGGCGCAGTCGCCTGTTCTATAAATGCCTGTTTGTTTTCGGTGATCAGTTTAAAGTTAAGTCTACCTTTATCATCTACAAACCCATTTTCTTTAAATAAAGTTAACAACGCGTCTGCTTTGGCTGGGTCTTTGGTGTTAAAAGCGGCGTCTATTTTTGCTGTGTCAGCTGTATTTACGTGTTCGTTAAGCGCTTTTGTGAACGTTTGAGGGCTAATGCGTTGCCCAAACTGCCACAGGGCTGCTTTTGCCTGAGGTGTTGTAGCTGACACAAATTCGGTTTGCAACGTTGTTTCCGTGTTTGGTGCTTGTAAGGCTTCAAAAAAGTCTGGGTATTCTTTTACCATCGCTACATCACGTTCTATTGTGCCTTCGGTGGTGTTTTCTAGTGTTAGGTCTTTATTGGCATCATCCACTGCCCAGGTTGTTAAGTGTGCAAGATAACCTGTATGTGTAGATGTAGGGCCTTTGTATTGGGCTTGCATGTATTGGGCGGCTAAGTCTGTTATGTCTGTTTTACCACCAGAGTTTGGAATGTTTGTTAAACGTTGGTGTGCACTGGCTATATCCGTTAGTTCGGCTATAACATCACCTCTGCTATGTGTAGTGCCTTCTAATAATATATCTGCAATGGTATTAATATCCTGTGGAGATAGGCTTGCCAACGCTTGTTCAAAAGAGCCGCCTTTGGCAGAAGCTTTGCTCATAAATTCATGTATAGTCGCTTTATTGGGGATGTCTTCTTTTCCATGTCTCGATTCTTTTTGCGCCAAATTGTCGCCCAATAATCGCATTAAGCTTGAGTCCGATTGAATACTTTGATTTGCTTGTGCCAATCCGTGTTTATGTAGCGTTAGTAATTGTAGGGTAAGCTTGGGTTTGTCTGCGCCGTCTTTTTTGAGTTCGTCGTTTATAAAGGTATCCAGCTTTGTAAATAATTCGGCTTTATGTTGGTTAATGGTTCCATGGCTGGTACCACTTGCATTCATTTTCCCAAAGGCCTCTAAAATCGTATCTAATTGACCCACCACTTTAGTGTGAATAGGCGAGCTTTTTTCGCTGGCAGCATCTAACAGTTGATTAGCACTGGTTAAGCTTCTTTCAAATCCTTTTACATCTGCACGTGTGCTTAATGTAGCAGGTGGGGTTAAGGCGCTTTTTAGTAAAGGCTGTAGTTTGCTGGGTTCAACCGAATGTACAAATTGCTGTGTTTGTTGACGGTTAGATGTAGATAACACCTGTTTGGCTAACGCGCCTTTTATACCGTCTGCAGAGCCCTCTGCTTGTGCAGAGACAACAACTGTTAAGTCATTTAAGGCACTACGTTGTGGCTCAGACAATAAAAAGGCGTTATTAGCACCAAATGTTTGCAATGTATCTATAGAGGCAGTAGAAGCAGGGTTACCATCCGATATCGAACGCAAAGTCTCAGTAAAATCTTTAAACTCAACTGTTTGCTGAGGTGTTAAATTAAGATCACCTGTAACAGCTAGGCTAGAATGTAAAGCAAGTGCCTGCGCTTTAACAGTAGCGTCTAAGTTAGGTACTGATGGTGCCTTAATTAATTGTGTAAATTGTTGGTTAGACGTTACCGTTCGTTCGGCTTGATTTACTAGTTTGTTTAGTAACGCTTTAGTAGGTTTATCTAACAATTTAGTAGCGTCTCCAGACTCTAACAGTAGTTTTAAATCGGTAACATCTTGCTTCGTGTAGTTTGGTTTATCTAATGCTTTAACCGCTTTATCTAAATTGGCAGGTACGGCTGTTTTACTTTCTTTAAGCGTTTCAAATGTTTTGGTTACTTCCGATAGTAAAATAGGGAAGGTTTTACTGTCATTTATGCCACTTAATAAATAACGCTCGGTTAACCCAACTTTATCTAATGACTGTGTATACAAATCAATTAGCGATAAGGTGCCTTGTACAGTAGCAATGTCTTTCTTAATCTCGGCTATTTCTGTTTTTTGGGCATCAGTCAACGTATCGTTGTTGTCTATTGTTGCTAATTTAGTTTGCAAGACATCAAGTGTTTCTTTTGACTCGATTTTTTTAGCATCCATTTTATCGGGCGTTATATCACCCAGTTTAGATTGCGCATCTGCACTAACACCTAAAAAGAACTCACGTAAGTTGGTTAAGGCGGTTTTTGAGGTTTTATTACTATCTATTGTTGTGGTAGCTGTACTCACCATATCAACCATATGGTTAACGACGTTAGGGGCTTCTGCATCGTTTGTTCCAATGATGCCTTGCACATTGTCTAGCGCACTTATTAATTTAATGGCTTGTTTTGGGTTTCGCATGCCCATGTCTAAAATAACGCTTTTAGCACCTTCTACTTTTCCTGTAGCCATCATTTCTTTTATAGTAGAGGCATTACCGTTAAATTGTTTGGCCATGTTTTGCGTAGGTGTGGTGCCAGCTGCATTTAACCCTTGTTTAATACGATCCGAAATATCCACACGGTTTTGGCGTTTAGATTTATCCAACTGTTTATAAAGCAACTGAATAGGCTTAGCCATCGTATTAGACCCGTGCTTGGTCATGTAAACAAGTAA
>Ga0302127_10001598_pt1 | contig 13493 bp, 12 predicted proteins | sample CB4_SCM_MG_FD_204452 | JGI IMG/M metagenome (GOLD analysis project Ga0302127, IMG submission 204452) | Marine microbial communities from Western Arctic Ocean, Canada - CB4_SCM | ecosystem: Environmental > Aquatic > Marine > Oceanic | place: Canada: Western Arctic Ocean | collected 2017-09-24
GTAACAAAGTACGCTTGGGCTAACCGGCACGGTCTTTGCCAAAGGCTCCTGGACTGGCGTGGATGGCCACAGTTTGATGGCCCAGCCACACCAAATATGCCGCCCCGATCAGTTTTAGCCGGTGAACGCTGTGGTCGACGCGGCCGGTGCCGCGCCGGCCCCCAATAATGATGTGGTCATGACGGTAAGGTCACTAAGCGTGACGCCGGGAACCGTGGCACACCCGGATGATTTACCACGGCCCAATGCGTTGGTGATCACCAACAGAGCGGATGGATCCGGTATTGCCAGCAATCCGTTTCTGGCGGCAACAAAGGCAAGCCAAAGTTCAAAAGACATGTCAGGCCCCTGAGAGTTCTCCTCAGGCATAAATGAATGCGCCGGGGTCGGCGATTCGAAATGCCTCTGGCAACATCTTGGTTTAAGGTGCCCTCCTATGAGCATAAACCCCGAACAAGAACAAGAAATCGAAGAGCTTCGTGCCGAGGCCAATGTGACCCGCCGGGTCACCTCGCCGGGGCTGGAGAAAATCCTCTACGAAGTTCTGCCGGTCTTGGACCACGGCTTTGTCCGCGTTCTGGATTATATGGGTGACGATGGCGCGGTGGTGCAGGCCGCCCGGGTTTCCTATGGCAAGGGCACGCGCCGGATTTTGGAAGACCAGGGGCTCATCAATTATCTAATGCGCCATCGCCATTCGACGCCCTTCGAGATGTGCGAGATCAAATACCACGTGAAGCTGCCGATTTTTGTGGCCCGCCAGTGGATCCGCCACCGTACCGCCAATGTGAACGAATGCTCCGCTCGGTATTCGATTCTGGACCGGGAATTTTATGTGCCAGAACCAGAGCATTTGGCGGCCCAGGCCACGAATAACCGCCAGGGTCGGGGCGACGTGCTGACCGGCGATGACAACGCCCGGGTGCTGAATTTGCTGCGGGAAGATTCCCAGCGCAATTATGCCCATTACCAGGAAATGCTGAACCTGGACGATAACGGCGATGTTCTGGATAACAGCCGTACCGGCCTGGCGCGGGAGCTGGCGCGCATGAATCTATCGCTGAATTATTATTCCCAGTGGTATTGGAAAATTGACCTGCACAATTTGTTGCATTTTCTCAGCCTGCGGGCCGATGCGCACGCGCAATTCGAAATACGCGAATATGCAGATGTGATGATGGACACAGTAAAAAATTGGGTGCCGCAGACCTTTGCGGCGTTCCAGGATTACCGCATGGGCGGCGCCCACCTGTCAGCCAAGGGCTTGGGTTTGGTCAAACGCATGCTGAACGGCGAAGACGTCACTCAACCCGATAGTGGCCTGTCCAAACGCGAATGGTCGGAATTGATGGCCCAGTTGGGCCGGGGCACCTAAGGCATCGCCGCCAATTTAGCCGCCACTTGGCCGGCGATATCGCGATAGGCCTGGGCGTACTCGCCATCGGGGTCTGAGGCGACAATTGGCGTGCCGTCGTCGGATGTCTCACGAATGCGGGCGTCCAGGGGGATTTGGCCCAGAAAATCTATGGCAGATTCTTCGGCCATTGCTTTGGCGCCCCCGTGGCCAAAAATTTCTGACCGCTCGCCGCAATGGGGACAGAGGAAATAGCTCATGTTCTCAATCAATCCCAATATGGGCACACCGACCTTTTGGAACATGGTTGCCCCCTTTTTGGCGTCCAGCAGCGCGATGTCCTGGGGGGTGGAAACAATTACCGCCCCGGCAAACGGTACTTTTTGAGTCATGGAAAGATGGGCGTCTCCGGTGCCCGGGGGAAAATCCACTACTAAAATGTCTAAATCTCCCCAGGTCACACCGCGCAGCATTTGATCCAGGGCGGATGTGATCATGGGGCCGCGCCACACCACCGGCTCATCGCCCGGGATGATAAACCCCATGGACATGGCTTTGATACCAAAGGCCTCCAATGGCGTGATTTTACGGTCCACGGCTTCTGGCGTTTGGTCCCCCAGTCCCAACATGCGCGGGATGCTGGGGCCATAGATGTCGGCGTCCAAAATGGCGACTTTTTTGCCCAATCCCGCCAGCCCCAGGGCCAAGTTTACCGCCGTGGTGGATTTGCCGACGCCCCCCTTGCCCGATGCCACGGCCAGAATTGCGCGCACGCCGGGGATTTTCCGTGGGGGCGGTGGTTTTGACCGTGCTTGGGGTTTATCAGCTGCCATGCTTGAAATTCCTTGGCTTCATAGTGACATGTATTGAGTGACTTCATTTGTTAACACGCCAGCGCGCGTTGCGCTTGCCCACCAGTTGCCCTATAAGGCTGAACAGCGCAAAAGACGGCGCAAACGGCCCAGTTTTCCATGAGTACAGGGGCTTTTGCGACGTTTAAAATTACTGATAAACCGCGATATTTGGGGTTTGCCCGATTCGCGGTTCGGCCCAATTGGGGCCGCAAATTCTTGGAGTTAAACGCCGATGGCATGGAATAATCAAGGCGGCGGCGGATCTAGTGGCAACGGTGGCCCTTGGGGGCAGCAACCCGGCCAAAGAGGACCCCAGCCGCCGAATCTTGAAGACCTGCTTCGTCAAGGACAGGACCGGTTCAAACGCGCGTTGCCCAGTGGCGTTGGCGGTGGTCGCGGCTTGGTGCTGATCTTGTTGATCGCCGTTGTCGTTTGGGGGACCAGTGGGTTCTATCGTGTTCAGCCCGACGAGCAAGGGATCGTGATGCGGTTTGGTGCGTTTGTAGAAAAAACATTGCCAGGGCTGCATTATCATTTTCCCGCACCCTTCGAATCGGTGCTGACGCCGAAAGTCACACTCATTCATCAGATCGATATCGGCCTGCGGGTTGCCGAGGGTCGCACCGGCGGTAGCAGGGATGTGCCCGAAGAAAGTCTGATGCTGACCAAGGACGAAAACATCGTCGATATCGATTTTGCTGTGTTCTGGCGCATCGAGGATGCTGCGGATTTCCTGTTTAACATCCAAGGCCAGGAAGTCACTATCAAGGCCGCGGCGGAAAGCGCCATGCGCGAGGTGATAGGCAACATCGGCATCGAAGAAGCCCAGACCGAGGGTCGCCTGCAGATCGAAATAGATACCCGCAACAGACTGCAACAGATTTTGGATTCCTATGAGGCCGGAGTGAACGTGGTTGACGTGAACCTGCTGAAATCGGATCCGCCAGGGGCGGTCATTGATGCCTACCGCGATGTGCAGCGGGCCCGTGCCGATAACGAGCGCCTGCAGAACGAGGCCGATGCCTATAAGAACGACATCGTGCCAAGGGCGCGCGGTGATGCGGCTACGATCATCCAGGCTGCCGAAGGTTACAAGGCTCAGGTGGTCGCCGAAGCGACGGGCGATGCCGAGCGCTTCAACTCCATTTTTACCGAGTACTCAAAGGCCAAAGAAGTTACTACCCGTCGCATGTTCCTGGAAACCATGGAGCTGGTACTGCAAGGTGCCACAAAGGTGATTGTGGACCAGCAAGGCGGCGCAGGCGTCGTGCCGTATTTGCCTTTACCTGAATTGCAAAAACGCGCTGGGGGAGGAAACTGATCATGAATAAGGCAACATTTGGTATTACTGCCGTCGTATTGGCACTTGTCCTTGGGGTCGTTGGCTTTGCCTCGGTCTTCACGGTTCAACAGACCGAATCTGCCCTGGTGCTCCAGCTTGGCGATCCGAAGCGCGTGCTGATGGAACCGGGACTTCATTTCAAGATTCCGTTCATCCAGAACGTGATCAAGGTCGACAATCGTATTCTGCATTTGGATGCGCCTCCGGCCGAAGTCATTGCCTCAGATCAAAAGCGATTGGTGGCCGATGCTTATTTACGGTACCGCATTACGGATCCTCTCTTGTTCTTTCAGGCGGCGGGCACCGAGGCCGAGGCCAATTTACGGCTGCAGTCCTTGTTGGAATCGGCGCTCAGAGAAACCCTGGGCAACCAACCGTTGAACGCCATCATTTCTGGCCAGCGTCTGGCGTTGATGGAAATTGTGAGTGAGGTCACCAACGGCCAAGCGGCGGGGCTTGGCATTACCGTTGTCGACGTGCGCATTAAGCGCGCCGATTTGCCGGAAGAAAACAGCCAGGCCGTTTACCAAAGGATGCGCACTGGCCGGGAACAAGAAGCCCGTCAAATCCGCGCCGAAGGGGCCGAAGTGGCACTTAAAACCCGTGCCGGCGCCGACCGCGAAGTTACAGTGATTTTGGCGAACGCCGATCGGGATTCAGAGATTCTTCGCGGTCTGGGGGATGCAGAAGCAATCGCGCTATTTGCCAAAGCGTTCGGCAAGGATCTTGAATTCTTTTCGTTCTATCGATCCATGGAGGCCTACCGGACGGCGTTGGGAGCTGATGACACCACGATGGTGCTGTCGCCGAATTCTGACTTCTTCCGGTATTTCCGCAACATGACCGGCGTTGATGTGATTTCGGCGGAGTAGAAAGTCCAGCCCTCGGGGACTGAATCCCATGAGTGATTTGGGCGTCGGATTGGCGCTAGTTCTGGTGATCGAGGGCGCGCTGTACGCGTTGTTCCCCGACGCCATGAAGCGGATGATGTTGGCGGCCCAAAGCCTGCCAAGTACGGTAATCAGACGTGGTGGCCTGGCAGCCGCTTTTGTCGGCGTGTTTTTAGTTTGGGTGATCCGGGGGGGTTAGACCCTGCACGCAAAGTCATCTTCAAATCTGCGTGCATTGATCGAAAAAAAGCGGCGAATATCCACGTCTAGTCCGTAGTTATTGTAAGCAGCGATACAAAGCCAGCGCCGCAATTGATCCGCGAGCGATGCCGCTGCGTATACAAGTTAAAGCGGATATGTCGCCTCATAAGGCTGCCATACCTTAGCCATATTTTTTTCCCAAAGTGATGGCGATTTAAGCATAGGAGAAAGGGTCTAAATGTACCTCTTGTCAAATCTTTCAAGCCGTCTAGGACATGGCGCGCGCGCCGTCGTCGTTGGCTCTGCCATGGTCGTCACAACGCTGTTTACGGCTGGCGCAACACAAGCCCTAGAGGGCGGTCTGAACTTTGCCGACATCGTTGAAATCACGCTGCCAGCCTATGTGGACATTATTACCAGCCAAAATGTATCCCAGCGTTCTGGGCCTCGGCCTCAGCAAGGTGGCGCGTTCGATGAATTTTTTGAGGAACTTTTTGAACAGCTCCCTGAAGGCCAGCAAGAATTGCGCCGCCCTGCCTCTCAAGGGTCAGGCTTTGTCATCGACCCGTCCGGCATCATTGTCACCAACAACCACGTTGTGGCTGATGCTGATGGGATCGAAGTGGTGTTTGTGGATGGGTCCCGGTTTTCCGCCACCATTCTTGGCCGGGACGAACGCGCTGATCTAGCGGTGCTCAAAATCGACGCCGGGCGCGATGTGCCGTTCATCAATTGGGGTGATTCAGATGCGGCGCGGATAGGTGAATGGATCATTGCTATCGGCAACCCATTTGGATTGGGTGGGACCATCACGGCCGGTATTATTTCGGCCCGGGCGCGTAACATTAACGCCGGCCCATACGATCAATTTCTTCAGACCGATGCCTCTATTAACCAGGGAAATTCAGGTGGGCCGCTGATTAGCATGGCGGGTGAGGTCATCGGTATTAACACAGCCATATTCTCGCCTACTGGTGCCAGTGTCGGCCTGGGCTTTGCTATCCCATCTAATCTGGCGCGTCCCATCGTCGATCAATTGGTCGAATTCGGTCGTGCCCGACGCGGCTGGTTGGGGGTTCGCATCCAACGAGTCACCGATGAAATCGCCCAACAGCTTGATATGGACGAAGCCCGTGGCGCGCTGGTCTCCGGTTTTGCCGTCGACGGTCCAGCCGGTATCGGCGGCATCGAAGTGGGTGACGTGATTTTGTCTTTCGCCGGACAGGATGTACCGAATATGAGCGCGCTGCCGTTGATAGTGGCTCAGACTACCCCCGATGAACTGGTGACCGTGGAAGTATGGCGCGCCGGTGAATTGGTGAAATTCGACATGCGCGTGGGTGAGCTCACCGATGTTGCTGTGGCCGCCCTCCAACGCGGCCCAGAGCAGAATACTGTCGTCGAAACCTTGGGCCTAACCATAACCGGATTAAATGGTAATTTTCGCGCGCAGTTTGGCATCGGCGGTGAAGTGTCTGGGGTGGTCATCATTGAAGTCGCGAGCGGCACCGACGCCGCGGCTCGGCGCCTCCAACCTGGCGATGTGATTTTGGAAGTAGCTCAACAAGAAGTCTCAAGCCCTGACGAAATCTCTGCTTTGATTGCCGCCCGCAAAAACAAAAACCTGTCGTCTGTGCTGATGCTGATCCAAGAGCCAGATGGCGACCTGCGCTTTGTGGCTTTAAGTCTGAATAGCTAGCTGCTTCCATTCGATAACAAAAAAGGCCGGTGGGTTTTCCCAGCGGCCTTTTTTTCGTCAGGTCTCGACGAAATCGGCTGGCGTGTACCCTTGCACAAATAGTAATGCGGTGAGGTCGCCGTGATCGATGGTCACGTTTGCTGCATCCCGCACTACGGGCTTTGGCCGCATCGCCACACCCAGGCTAGCCGTTTTTAGCATGGGGATATCGTTGGCCCCGTCGCCGGTGGCCATCGTTAATTCGGCGGGTATATCGTGTTCGGCCATCAGGGCTTCAAGAGTCGTCTGCTTGGCCTCGGCCCCAACGATGTCGCCGGTGATTTGCCCGGTCAGAACACCGTTCTCGATCTCGAACAGATTTCCGCCGAATGATCCAAACCCGGCAGCGTCGGCGACCCGCGATGTGAAGAATTGAAAGCCCCCGGATACCAGCGCGGTGATAGCGCCGTTAGCCGCCATGGTTTTTACTAGGGTCCGTGCTCCGGGATTCAACGTGACCCTTTTATCGAAGGTTTGCTGTAAAAGGGTTTCGGATATCCCCGCTAACATTTTCACCCGTTCCCGCAAGGCCTCGGCAAAATCAATTTCTCCGGCCATGGCGCGCGCGGTCAATTTGGTAACGTGTGTACCCAAACCCGCCAAGTCGGCCAGTTCGTCTAAGCATTCTTGGCCGATGATGGTGGAGTCCATATCGGCCACTAATAGGCATTTTTTTCGATGGTCAGGTCGCTGAATCGCAATGTCGATGGGCTCCCCGGACAATTCCGCTACTACGCCATCAAAGCCCCTGGTCCAATCCACGTCATGAAAGCTAATGTCAGCGGCGATTCCCGCCGCCAGCCAGGTGGTGTCATCTACCCTGGCTCCAGCTTTGTCCAATGCGACTCCTGCCCGGGCAACGAAATTTTTGGACACGGCGTTGGCAGCCGGGGCTCCGATCAAGGTAAGAACGTATTCCATACAGAATCCAAGCAAGTACATTGAAGGTATGATGACAGGCACAATTCTTATTGGCGGGCCCACCACCAGCGGCAAGTCCAACTTGGCCCTTGGTTTAGCAGAGGCCCTGAAGGATTCCGGCGGTGCGACCATAATAAATGCCGACAGCATGCAGGTCTATTCCGAGCTGCGGATAGTCACCGACCGGCCCAGCCCAGAAGACGAGGCCCGGGTGCCGCACGCATTGTATGGCGTGCTTTCGGGGGCCGAGGCATGTTCGGTCGGAAAATGGCGGCGTATGGCGGTGGCCGCCATTGCCGAGGCTTATACCCAAGGACGCACAGCAATTGTGGTGGGGGGGACAGGGCTGTATCTGCGGGCGCTCACGGAAGGCCTGGCCTATATTCCTGACATACCCGACGCTATTCGCCGGGATGCCAGGGCGTCCATGGCAGACAAAGGTCCAGAAAATTTTTACACGGAATTGGCAGCGGCGGATCCCAAAGCGGCCCAGGCTATCCCGGCGGGCGATACCCAGAGGTCCATCCGCGCCTGGGAGGTGTGGCAGGCCACCGGGCGATCGCTGATGGATTGGCAATTAGACGTGCCTTTGGAAGGAGGATTGTCGGATCCGGTGGCTAAGATTGTTTTAATCCCCAACCGTGAAGACGTTTACGCCAGGGCCGAAGCCCGGGTGTCGAAGATGATTGAGCGCGGTGTTTTGGATGAAATTCGCGCTTTGGACGTTTTGAAATTAGCCGCGGATTTGCCGGTCATGCGGGCGGTCGGTGTGCCAGAATTTTTAGGCGTCGTGCGGGGTGATCAATCAGAAGAACAAGCTATTGTCCAGGTGGCCCAAGCCAGTCGCCGGTTCGCAAAACGCCAATACACCTGGTTTCGCCATCAAACTCCTGACTGGAAGGTGTTTTCTCCAGGCTTAACCCAAGGAGACGCACAACAAAGAGCGCAACAATCGGAAAGGTTTTTTGGCGAAGTCTTTCCGTTTATTCGTCAAATTCTATTGACCGCCCAGTCTTGAACGGTTACGTTGGCGCCGCTTTTAGCGTGGGTGGCGGCCCAGGTTGATTTGATTTTAACTCGAGTTAAATTTTACCATCGTCCATGCGTCCCGCAGGCATGGACGGTTTATTGTTGGGTGCGCCCGGGTTGGCGCATTAAGGAGGATTAGAATGGCAAGCCAATTGATGACCGGCGCTGAAATATTGCTCGAAACCCTGGTTGCAGAGGGTGTGGAGGTCATATTCGGCTATGGCGGCGGTGCTGTTCTGCCCATTTACGATGCACTGTTCCAACAGGACCGCATTCGCCACATCTTGGTGCGCCACGAACAAGGGGCAGCCCATGCAGCGGAAGGCTATGCCCGATCCACGGGCAAGCCAGGCGTTTTATTAGTGACGTCGGGGCCTGGTGCAACCAACACCGTCACCGGTCTGACCGATGCGCTGATGGACAGTATCCCTATCATCTGCCTAACGGGTCAGGTGGCAACGCATCTGATCGGCAATGACGCCTTCCAAGAAGCCGACACAGTGGGCATCACCCGACCGTGTACCAAGCATAATTATCTGCTGAAGGACGTGAAGGACATCGCCGTCAAAGTGCACGAGGCGTTCTTTGTGGCGACTCACGGTAGACCCGGGCCTGTGCTCGTCGATTTGCCAAAAAATGTGACCATGGCAGAAACCGAATACCTGAAGCCTATGGCGGTGGGTCACAAGACCTATAGCCCAATCGTTAAAGGTAAGCTGGAAGATGTGCGCGAGGCTGTGGCGATGATCGCTGCCGCCAAGAAGCCAGTCATTTATAGTGGCGGCGGGGTCATTAATTCCGGCCTGGCGGCATCGCAATTGTTGGGTGAAGTGGCGCATCTGACCGGGTTTCCGGTGACCAGCACGCTGATGGGTTTGGGGGCGTTCCCGGCATCTGATAAACAATTCCTTGGCATGTTGGGGATGCACGGCACCTACGAGGCCAACATGGCAATGCACGATTGCGACCTGATGCTAAACATTGGGGCGCGATTTGACGACCGCATCACTGGCCGCCTTGATGCTTTTAGCCCAGGATCAAAAAAGATTCACGTCGACATCGATCCGTCGTCCATCAACAAGACGATTCCTGTGGATCTGGCCATCGTTGGCGACGTTGGCCAGGTGCTGGAAGATTTGATCAAAATCTGGAAATCGGAAACTCGTCGTCCGGATGCTGATGCGTTGAAATCGTGGTGGGCGACAATTGATCATTGGCGGGAAAAAGATAGCTTGGCTTTTGAAACCAATGACAAGGTGATCATGCCCCAGCAGGCGATTAGAAGCCTGTACGAACGCACCAAGGATCTGGATACCTACATCACAACGGATGTGGGTCAGCATCAAATGTGGGCGGCGCAACACTACAAGTTTGAAAAGCCTAACCGGTGGATGACGTCTGGTGGATTGGGGACCATGGGCTATGGACTGCCGTCGGCGATTGGCGTGAAAATCGCCCATCCGGATTCCACTGTTGTTTGCATCACCGGCGAAGCGTCGTTCATGATGAACATCCAGGAACTGTCCACGGCGGTCCAACACGGTGCCGGGGTTAAAATCTTGCTGCTGAATAATCATTACCAAGGCATGGTGCGCCAGTGGCAAGAAATGCTCCATGGTGGTCGTTTGGCGGAAAGCGAAATGACCGGAATGCCAGATTTTGTAAAAACAGCTGAGGCGTTTGGTATGGTGGGTCTGCGCGCTGAAAAGCCCAGCGAGCTGGACGGCGTCATTGAAGCAATGCTGAAGGAAGAAGGTCCCGTGATCGCGGAAATCGAAACTGATAAGGCCGTTGGGTGCTACCCGATGATCCCGTCGGGATCAGGGCACAACGAAATGTTGTTTGGGCCGAAGGATAGTAAGGCCGCCAAGATTTCGGCGGAAGGCATGACAATGGTGTAAGCCGCCCATTGGTGATGAAGCGGCGATGGAATTGGATAGACCGGTGACAGATTTAAATCAAATAGAACAACGACACACATTGGCCGTTTTGGTAGACAACGAAGCCGGTGTTTTGGCGCGCGTGATCGGTTTGTTTTCGGGCCGAGGCTATAACATTGAAAGCCTGACGGTGGCCGAAGTGGACGCTGCGGTAAATCGGTCGCGGATTTCAATTGTCACATCTGGCACACCCCAGGTAATCGCCCAGATCAAGGCGCAATTGGAACGGCTGATCCCGGTACATTCTGTTGCCGATCTGACCCTTGAAGGCCCTAGCGTGGAGCGTGAAATGGCACTGGTGAAGGTCAAAGGAATCGGCTTTAACCGCGTGGAAAGCCTACGTATTGCTGATGCTTTTCGGGCCCGGGTGATAGACGCGACATCGGAATCCTTTGTCTTTGAAATGACCGGATCGACGGACAAAATAAATGCGTTCCTGGATTTGATGGTGCCTCTGGGCATGGTGGATGTGTCGCGCACCGGCGTTGCCGCAATCACCCGCGGCCCCAACTCAATGTAAGACTGGCGAACTTTATTTTTTGCGGGGTTTTCACCCCTAATTTGCGGGGTTTTCACCCCTAAGAGGAGACATAATATGCGTGTTTTTTACGACCGCGACGCCGACGCCGGCCTGATCAAATCGAAAAAGGTTGCCATCGTTGGCTTCGGTAGCCAAGGCCATGCCCACGCGATCAACATGAAAGAGTCCGGCGTGTCTGAGGTTGTCGTGGCCCTGCGTCCTAGCTCAGCCAGCGCCACCAAAGCCGAAGCCGCTGGCATTGGTGTGAAGTCGGTGTCGGAAGCCGCGGCATGGGCCGACGTTTTGATGATGTTGGCGCCGGATGAATTGCACGGGAAAATTTACGAACAAGAAATCAAGGACACCATGCGCGAAGGTACGGCCTTGGCGTTCGCTCACGGGTTTTCCATCCACTTCGAACAGGTGGCCCCGCGTCCTGACATGGATGTGTTCATGATCGCGCCAAAAGGCCCCGGCCATACTGTGCGATCTGAATACCAAAAGGGTGGCGGCGTGCCATGTTTGTTGGCGGTCCACCAGGACGCCTCGGGCAACGCCCAAGACATCGGCTTGTCTTATGGTGCAGCAATCGGCGGTGGACGCGCCGGTATTATCGAAACCACATTCCAGGAAGAATGCGAAACAGATTTGTTCGGCGAGCAGGTCGTGTTGTGCGGCGGCCTGACCAGTTTGATCCAGGCTGGGTTCGAGACATTGGTCGAAGCGGGATACGCGCCTGAAATGGCATATTTTGAATGCCTGCACGAAGTGAAGCTGATCGTCGATCTAATTTACGAGGGCGGCATCGCCAACATGCGTTATTCGATTTCGAACACTGCCGAATACGGCGATTACTCCCGCGGCGATCGCATCATCACTGACCGCACCAAGAAAGAGATGAAAAAGATTTTGGGCGAAATCCAAAGCGGCGAATTCGCCCGGGATTGGATGCTCGAAAATTCGGTCGGCCAGACCGGCTTCAAGGCCCAGCGTCGCCGGGCTGCCGAACACCCCATCGAAGAAGTGGGCAAGCGTCTGCGCGATATGATGCCGTGGATTGCCGCCAATAAAATGGTGGATAAGGCGAAAAATTAGCTTTCATCAAGAGTAGCGGTTGCGACCGACGGCCTCTGGGGATAAAAAAAACAAGTATCCTTAGAGGGTTTGCTCTAGGATTCATCCCCGGTGGGCAGGATTGGGCCTAACAGGTTGGAATCGAAGATTCAATTACGAGACCAAGCCATGGAATACACGGGACCATATCGGGAACGCTTCGCTGCTTTTTGTGGCCCCGCGAACCTTTGCCCTGTGGCCATCCTACCAATCACTTCCCTGGTTTCTCCTGCCGTGGAGCTCCTTCGACTTAGCTGCCCCTGAACCCTCGCGGGCGCATTTTGCGCCATTTGAGTTCAGGGGATGTGCCGAACTGAAATGGACAAACGCTAATTCGGAGGATCGGACAGATGACGAAGGAGGCAAAAGACGCTGGCGCGATGGAGTCCAACCGGGTCATAATTTTTGATACCACGTTGCGCGATGGCGAGCAGTCGCCGGGCGCATCCATGAATTTGGATGAAAAGCTGCGGCTTGCTGACATGCTGGCTGGTATGGGCGTCGATGTGATCGAGGCCGGGTTCCCCATCGCTTCCCCGGGGGATTTTGAAGCGGTGGAAGCCATTGCAAAATCCGTCACCGGTGCCACGATTTGCGGCTTGGCCCGTGCGAGGTCGAAAGACATAGAACGTGCGGCAGCGGCGTTGCGCCCAGCCAAGCGCAAACGCATCCACACGTTTATTTCCACCAGCGCCCTGCACATGAAATACAAATTGCAGATGGAACCGGATGACGTGTACCAAGCGGTGATAGACAGCGTCACCTTGGCGCGCAAGTTCACCGACGACGTGGAATGGAGTTGTGAAGACGGCACCCGAACCGATCCTGACTTCATGGCCCGGTGCGTGGAGGCGGCGATCAAGTCTGGTGCCACGACGGTCAACATTCCTGACACGGTGGGCTATTCGGCCCCGGAGGAATTCGGCGCGATTATCGCCAAGTTGTTCGATCGAGTTCCCAACATCGATCAGGCAATAATTTCCACTCATTGCCATAATGATTTGGGGCTGGCGGTGGCCAATTCATTGGCCGGTGTCGCCAACGGTGCTCGCCAAGTGGAATGCACCATCAACGGCCTGGGTGAGCGCGCCGGTAACGCGGCGTTAGAAGAAATTGTAATGGCGTTGCGCACCCGCCAGGATTTAATGCCCTACACAACCGGGATTGATGCTGAGCAAATTACCCGGGCGTCACGGATGGTATCGGCGATTACCGGGTTCCAGGTTCAGAACAACAAAGCCATCGTTGGGGCAAACGCTTTCGCCCACGAAGCGGGAATTCACCAGGACGGGGTTCTCAAAAACGCCCTGACTTATGAAATTATGACCCCGGAATCGGTTGGCCTGTCGGAATCAAATCTGGTGATCGGAAAGCATTCCGGCCGTCACGCGTTTCGCAACAAATTGGAAGAGCTGGGGATCGAACTGGCGGATGATGCGCTGAATGACGCATTTCTTCGAATGAAGGCCCTGGCCGACAAGAAAAAGAAAATCTACGACGAAGACATCATCGCCTTGGTAGATGAAGAAGTGCGTGATAACGATCGGGTCAAGGTCGTAGCATTGCAGGTTGTTTGTGGCACAGAATGGCC
>Ga0302127_10001608_pt1 | contig 13452 bp, 12 predicted proteins | sample CB4_SCM_MG_FD_204452 | JGI IMG/M metagenome (GOLD analysis project Ga0302127, IMG submission 204452) | Marine microbial communities from Western Arctic Ocean, Canada - CB4_SCM | ecosystem: Environmental > Aquatic > Marine > Oceanic | place: Canada: Western Arctic Ocean | collected 2017-09-24
TACGCGTTCAAGATGCCCCATTAAGTGTGTTGATGCGTCGGCTCTTGAGCGGCTACGCGAACGTCGACACCGCCGGTCCGGGGTTGCGTTCGCGTCCAATCGCGGCGAGGAGTATTGCCGCGAACACGAGCTCGAACTTCGGAACTTCGAGCGTTAACTCGTTAACTGGGCAGTGTCCCCATCTCCCCCTACGCCTTGTTTGGGCCGAGCATTTCAAAGACGTCCCACTGCGGCGCCGACTGGTAATTGAATCCGCCGAGATTGATCCCACCGCCTTCGATAGATTGAAGATTGACGGAATTGATGATCACTTGGGTCGCGCCGGCATCGAAATGCTGCTGAATACGATCTCGGATCTGCGCTTCCGTGCCCCACGCGACCAAGGCATCGATTAACCGATCACTACCGCCGTTTTCCAAATCGTCTTTCGTGTACCCAACGCGTAGCCAGTTGTTGTAATGGTTTGGCGTCACAAAATAAAACTCCAGCGCTTTGCGCGCAGCAGCTCGAGCGACCGAAGCGTCTGTGGTGTTGCAAACATGTTGGGCCGTGCAAATCCAGGGTTCGGGGCCAAGTAAGTCGCGCGCCCAACGCGTGTGTTCCGGCGGCGAATTAAACGGGTGGACCCCATCGGTGCGACGTGCTGCCAGTTCCATCATTTTCGGACCCAAGGCGCCGATCACAAGCGGCGTATCTTTGCCAATTAGATGTTGGCGGCAGGTGTCCATGTCGTCTAAGTACTTCACCAATGTCGCCATCGGCTTGCCGTACGCATGTCCGCGCACGTCGGTAACGATTGATTTATGCGATACGCCAAGTCCGGTGATGTAGCGTCCGGGATACATCGCTTCCAAGCCTTGGCTAGCCTGCAAAACGCCCATTGGGTCACGAGCGTAAATATTCGCGATGCCACTTGCCACGGTAATGTTTTTTGAATGACTGAGTAGGTAACCGCCCAGCGTAAAACTTTCATAGACGAGTACTTCTGGGTACCACAACGCCGCGTAGCCAAGTTCCTCGAAGCGCATCACGAAGTCGCGAAGTTGCGACGCGCTATACCCGTCTGGATATAGAAATGCGGCGAGACTTTTGTCGGGCATAGTCATTGGCGATCCTTACAGATACTACTCAGGGCTGGCATTATGCCCCAGGGCATGGGTTCCTCGGCGCCGCTGTATATTGTGAATCACAGCACTGCGCTGCTTGAATTCTGATGATAGCGCGCCTGCCGATGTCGGCAGCGAGATTCTTGGCACCGTTTCAGCCGGTACTCGTTGATCCCGCCTAAGTCGTGGATTTTCTTCGCAATGGGCCTCGATTAAGGTCTTAATTCGGGTTACAATGCGCGGTTAATAATTTGCAAGATTCACTCGATTACGCCGTAAAACGAGCGAATCTTGGACCTATAAACCTTACGACGGAGAATTCCCATCATGGCCGCAACCATTATCCTGGCCCTCTCGCTATTCGGCCTTGGCGTCGGTTTTTACTACTCTACTCGTGTTAAGAGCGTTGCCATTGACATGGGAGTAGAGGATCCCGAGGTAAAAGCGCGCTTAGTGAAAATTCACGCAGCGATCGCAAGCGGCGCAATGGCGTTCCTAAAACAAGAATATAAATTCATGGCGATATTTATCGTCGTGTTTGGCGCGATTATCGCGGTGCTAATCGATGACCATCACACGGACTACGTTAACGAAGGGATTTATACCGCCGTCGCTTTCGCGATCGGCGCGGTAATATCTATCGCTTCCGGTTTCATCGGCATGAAGATTGCGACCGTCGGTAACGTTCGAACCACGGTGTCGGCGAACAAATCGTTATCCGATGCGTTCAACGTCGCCTTGCACTCTGGCGCCGTGATGGGCTTTGCGTTGGTTAGTCTGGCGTCTCTTGGGTTGCTGGCGGTCTACCTATTGCTGGTTAATATCATGCCTGAGCAATTACCGACCCACATTTTAATGGAAGTGATTGCCGGGTTCGGACTGGGTGGATCCTCGATTGCATTATTTGCCCGTGTTGGCGGTGGCATTTTTACTAAAGCGGCAGATGTTGGCGCGGATCTGGTCGGCAAAGTCGAAGCGGGTATCCCGGAAGATGATCCGAGAAACCCAGCAGTTATTGCGGACAACGTTGGCGACAACGTCGGTGACGTGGCAGGGATGGGCGCGGATTTATTTGGCTCGTGCGCGGAAAGTACCTGTGCCGCGATGGTCATTAGCGCTGTTGCATTCTCCGGAAATGTTGATGCGCTGCTATTTCCGATTGTCATATCTGCGGTCGGTATACCAGTTAGTTTAATCACCTTGCTGATGGTTAAGGTGAATAGCGAAGAACAGGTTGGACCCGCATTAAAGCGCATGTTGATCATCTCTAGCGTCCTGATGGCGGCTGTGATGTATTTCGTGACGATGGAAATGGTTCCGGCGAGCTTCGAAATATCCGGGGTGCCGTACACCAATCTCGGCGTGTATTACTGTTTTCTCACCGGATTGATTGCCGGATTGTTGGTCGGTTTGATGACGGAGTACTACACCTCCCACGCTTACGCGCCGGTGCGCGAGGTCGCTAAATCCTGCGAAACGGGGGCGGCCACCAATATCATTTTTGGTCTCGCATTGGGATACAAAAGTGCAGTCGGTCCTTACATTGCCATCGGCTTGGCTATCTACATTCCTTGGATGTTGGCCGGTATGTACGGGGTTGCCATCGCGTCGTTAGGTATGTTGGGAACCTTGGTTATCGCGCTGACGATCGATGCTTACGGACCGGTTGCCGATAACGCCGGTGGTATCGCGGAAATGGCTGGCATGGATGAGCACGTGCGGGTGCGCACGGACATTTTGGATGCCGCTGGTAATACGACTGCGGCAATGGGCAAAGGCTTTGCAATCGGTGCCGCGATTCTCACATCTTTGGCGTTATTTGCAGCGTTCTTGACGCGCGCGGACATATTGCTCAAAGAACAAAACGGTCCGGAGTTTGACCTGCTTGGTACGATCAATCTGCTCGATCCAATGGTGTTTACGGGATTGTTTATCGGTGCCGTGTTGCCGGCCTACTTTTCTGCCATGACCATGAAATCAGTCGGTTCGGCGGCCTTCGAAATGATCGAAGAAGTGCGGCGCCAGTTCAGAACTATCCCGGGCATTATGGAAGGCACGGGCGATCCGGACTACGACTTGTGCGTTGCCATTTCGACTAACGCGGCCCTCAAGGAAATGATCGCACCAGGGGTGCTCATCATGGGTACACCGATCGCTGTGGGTTGGTTGTTTGGTATCCAAGCGGTCGCCGGAGTACTCGCCGGTTCGTTGGTTTGTGGCGGCGTGATTGCCATCTCGTCGTCGAACAGTGGCGGCGCGTGGGACAACGCGAAAAAATATATTGAGGCTGGAAATCTCGGCGGCAAGGGTACGGACGTGCATGTCGCGGCGGTCGTTGGGGACACGGTCGGTGATCCACTGAAAGATACTTCTGGCCCGTCGCTAAATATCTTAATTAAACTCTCAGCGATTCTATCGCTCGTGTTTGTACCGTTTTTCGTGCAATACGGCGGACTGCTGGTTGGCTAATTAATTAGAAAACGATTGATGTTGTCTAAGCCGGTAGCTTACTACCGGCTTTTTTTTGCCTGGCAAAACTTGCATATAACGATCAGCTGGTTTTTGTGCGTTGCCAATCGGCAATGTTTGTCCGGGCATCACCGGGGCTAAACAACGCCGCGTCGACTGTTTCCGGCGCCGCGCACAACTCGATGACATAGCCATTCGGATCGCGAAAATAGATCGAGCGCACAAAGCCGTGATCGGCGACCCCGCGCGACTCAATGCCTAATGATTTGCCTTTTTCGAGCATCGGTTCGAGTTGGTCTTCGCCGACGGTTAACGCGATGTGTAGATCGAAATCGTTCTGTTGTTTAAATTCAAACGGCTCGTCCGGCGCATCGAAAAATGCCAGGCAAGAACCATCGTCCATTTGATAAAACGTATGTAAGACATTCGCTTCACGACCGGTCTTAGTTTCGCCAATCTTCAGCGCCTCGACGAGTGGAAGACCGAGAAAATCTTCGTAGAATTGACGCGTTTCTTCGGTGTCGCGGCATCGGTAAGCGTTGTGGTGTAAGCCTTTTATCATTGTCATTGGATTGCTCCTGGGCGCATTCGATCGCCAAACAGATAGACATTGTTGTGACAGTATAGCGGCGCAACGAGGAAATATCGGCGAGCGCTCGCGCCATTTTCGCCATAGTATGGTGAGCGCGCCAATCGGCACACTATTTCGAGGAGTCAGCTATGAAATCAGCTATTTGCGAGCTACTTAAGATCGAATTCCCGCTTGTCGCATTCAGTCACTGTCGCGACGTCGTTGTTGAAGTGTCCAAAGCCGGCGGAATGGGTGTACTCGGGGCCGTTGGTTTGTCTCCTGAAGAACTCGAAATCGAACTGTCCTGGATCGATGCTCAGATTGGCGGCAAGCCGTACGGAATTGATTTGCTCGTACCGAATGTCATGGCTGGAAAAGGCGAACGACCAACTCGCGACGCGACCGTGCGTCAGGTGCCAGAGGAGCACAAACTTTTTTCCGCAGCGATCCTGAATAGGCACGGTGTTGAGGGCGCGGAAGTGAGCGATGCCGCGCGGGCCGCTATGGCACGTTTTGGCGAAAACATGCGCGACGACGGCGCCTCGCGTCTACTCGATGTGGCTTTTGATCACCCGATCGGTTTGGTCGCGAATGCGCTCGGGGTGCCGCCGGCGTATATGCTCGAACGCGGTAAGCAAAGAGGCGTACCGGTCGCGGCACTGGTTGGGGCAAAAGAACATGCAATTCGACAAGTCATGGCTGGGGTCGATATTTTGGTCGTCGCCGGCGGCGAGGCTGGCGGGCACTGCGGCGATGTATCGACCTTGGTCTTAGTTCCAGAGGTATCCGAAGCCATCCAAGCTTATAAGGACGTACCAATCCTTGCGGCCGGCGGCATTGTGACAGGACGTCAAATGGCCGCGTGCATGGCAATGGGCGCAGCGGGCGCCTGGACAGGTTCGGTGTGGTTAACGACTGCCGAGGCCGAGACGTCGCCATCGGTCAAAGAAAAAATGCTCGTCGCAAGCTCCCGCGAGACCGTCAGATCGAAGGCCCGTACCGGAAAATATTCGCGTCAATTGCGCTCTGCGTGGACCGACGCCTGGGAGCAACCCGATGCCCCCGTCCCGCTGCCCATGCCATTGCAGTCAATCGTTACCGAGCCGGTGCTTGCCGAGGTCAACAAATTAGCCGACGGCGGCCATGCAGGAGCAAAGCAATTGGCGACTTATTGGGTGGGGCAGGGCGTGGGGATGATGAACGACACATTGTCCGTGCGCCAAGTCGTGGCAAATTTCATGGAAGACTTTCTGCATGCGCAGTCACGCCTGCAGGCTTTTGTCGACGATTGAATTGCGACGATCGCGAGCGGCTATCTTGCGCTAATATTGCACAATCTAATCTGGAGTCGTTTATATGATCCCACCTAAATTGCCAAAACTTCCAATGGCCGGTGCGATAGACGCTGATGGACATATTTTGGAATCCCCCGGTTTGTGGGAGCGCTATCTTGAGCCAAAGTATCGGCACCGCGCGATACGCATAAAAAAAGATCCGCAAGGATTGGAATATCTAGAGATCGACGGCCAAGGTTCGAAGATGGCCCGTAAAGGCATGCCGTCGAGTTTAGGCATTATGGATGCCAACGGCGGATTTAAAATAGATCGTGAGCCGACGGGCAGCGGTTATTTGGACAACGCGTCATTCGGTTCAATGGATCCGATTGAACGCCTTGAACGTTTAGATATCGAGAATATCGAGCGTGTATTTCTGTACCCCACCTTAGGACTTTTGTGGGAGCCGGAATGCGAAGATCTCGAATTGGCAATGGCATATGCGCGCGCCTACAACCGCTGGATAGTTGATTTTTGTTCGAATTCGAATGGGCGGCTTCTACCGATTGCACATATACCGTTTGGTGTGCCGGAACTAGCCGAACAAGAATTACGCCGCGCCGCCGCGGACGGTTGTGTCGGCTTTTATAGCTCGCCTTTTATTTGGAGTCGTCGTCCGCATGGCCACCCCGATCACCACGGCATCTTCGCTATTGCGCAAGAGCTTGATCTGCCATTTGGGATACATCCGTCGTTTGAACCGCACTGGGCGGCAACCACACGGTTTGGTCGAATGACCGGCAAAGATACGGCGTTTTTTCAAAACGTGACGCAAGGCAACGTGATCCGAGAGGCGTTTACGACGATGTTTCAATATGGCGTATTCGAGCTTTTTCCGGCGTTAAAAGTTATCGTCCTTGAGGTCGGAGCAGGGTGGGTCGGTTCGTGGATAGAGCGTATGGACGCCGCGTTTGAGTCGCCGCTGGGCGCAAGCGTTCCATTAAAAGACAAACCGAGTACCTATTTTTCGCGCCAATGTTGGGTATCTGGGGATCCAGACGAACGTGCCGTCGCCGGGGTCATTCCGTTTGTTGGAGAGGATCGGTTCTTTTGGGCAAGCGATTTTCCGCATGCCGACCATCCGCCGGACTACCTGCCGAACCTTCGAGAGTTGCTGGCGTTATTACCGCAATCTGCGCGCGCGAAATTGCTTGGAACAAACGTAATGGATTGCTATGGCTTAGAGCCACTCGATAATTAAGCACGGATTGAATTAACCCCAACGCGAACAAATTTATTAAATCGCAGGAGATTTGGAATGAAAATTGGCGTTATGCCGTTGTTTGGCGGCGATACCTCGGAACCTCAATATGTCGAAAAAATCGCCCGAGGATTAGAAGATCGTGGCTACTATTCGGTATGGGCGGTTGATCATATTCTGATCCCAAAGGTAATCGATTCATCCTACCCATACCAAAAAGACGGGTCGTTCCCGGTCGATCCGAAACTGCTCGGTCTTGAGCCGTTTGGGCTGCTGTCCTACATCGCCGCATTTACTCGAACTTTACGCCTCGCGACTGGGGTCGTTGTGCTTCCGCAACGCAATGCCGCACTCACGGCCAAGCAAGTGTCAGACCTCGACGTGTTGTGCTCGGGTCGTTTTGATTTCGGTATTGGGGTCGGTTGGCTCGGTGAAGAATTCGAGGCACTAGGCATGTCGTTTGAACGTCGTGGGGCACGCACGGACGACTACCTACGCCTAATGAAAACCTTATGGGCGGATGGCGAATCGCAATACGATGGCGAATTTGCGAGTTTACCGACTTCCTATCAGTACCCAAAGCCCGTTCAAAAACCGCATCCGCCATTGTATTTTGGTGGTGAAGGTAAAGCGGCACTGCGTCGCGTTGCGCGATTCGGTCATTGGTACGGGGTCGATGTCATGCCAGAAGAGGTGCCGGCGAAAATGGCTGAATTGAAAATCCATTGTGACCGCGAAGGACGAGACATTAACGATGTTAAAGTGGCGCTTTGTCCCTATGCGAACCCGTGCGACCGAGATACATTACGTCGCTACGAAGATGCTGGAGTCGATCAGGTCGTTATGGCCGCGTTCGTACCGGGCCAGGACGAAATGGAAGCAGCGATAGACGATATTGCCGAGCGCCTTATTGTTCCAGGCTAAGCTAGGCTAGCTGCGGATGGGATGAGCATCAGCGGCAAATATTGGCGCGAATGAATTTAAAATTTTAAGAGTTAATTTTATACGACAGGAGGCTAAGGCCCATGAAGTGGAAGATTGGTGATACGACAATTACGAAGATCCAAGAAATTGTATATCCGGAATTCTCGGATGTGATCCCGGCGGCAACCCCAGAGGTGGTGAAGAAAGTTAAATGGTTATTTCCGCATTTCGTCACGCCGGAAGGGCATCTTAGCCTGAGCATTCATTCACTCATTGTGGATACCCCGGGAGCAAAATTAATTGTCGATACGTGTATCGGTAACGATAGGGATCGCGATCCGTTTGAAGTCATGCATATGTTATCAACCTCCTACATGGAGGACATGATTGCATCCGGTTATCACCCCGACGGCATCGACTACGTCTTGTGCACGCATTTACATCTCGATCACGTTGGCTGGAACACAAAAATGGTCGACGGCAAGTGGGTGCCGACGTTTCCGAATGCGTCCTACTTAATGGGTAAAAAGGATCTCGATTTGTGGGGTTCAATTGATCCGGCCACAGAAGATGATTTTATGCAGATACAGCGCAAAGTGTTCGACGATTCACTGCAACCCATTCTAGATGCGGGTCTCGCGAAACCTGTCGACGGAGCGACCGAAGTTTGCGAGGGCGTTCGCCTCATCCCAACCCCTGGCCATTCGCCGGGCCACGTCTCGGTGCTGATCGAGTCGGCCGGAGAAAGTGCCATGATTACCGGTGATTTCGTCCATCATCCGATTCAGTTTAATGATCCGGGTCTCGTGAGCCCATTCGATGTAGACAACGAGATGGCTGTTGCGACGCGGCGTAAAGTGTTCAGCGAATACGCGGACTCGCCGACCTTAATTATCGGCACGCACTTTGCGGGACCGACGGCGGGTAAATTGGTAAAAGATGGCGACGCTTATCGACTGGATGTTTAAACGTTAATTGCGAACGGCCGCCGAATACGTGTGGCGGCCGTTTCAAAGAGCCCATTCATCGATGCGGTTTGTGGTTAAACTAAATCCACTCCCACTCTAACGATCAAGGTAAGTCCTTATGCATTCTGCTGAAGGTCGGATGTCGTCCGCCCCCCGTTATATTGTTTCTCAATTGGACGCGATCGCTGCCCAGGCAGCTAACGCCGATCTAACGCGTTCGATCTCTGCGGAGGTTATCAAAGACATTAAAGCAACCGACGTAATGCGACTTTCGTCGAGCCCCGAATTGGGCGGGCTTAATGAGTCGATAGTTTGCATGGCTGACGAGCTTCGGGCGGTCGCGGCACACTGCGGGTCTACGGCCTGGTGTCTGTGGAATCATTTATGCACGTTCCATTTATTTTGCGGACTGCTCGGACCCGATAATGCAGATATGCTTGCCGGCATCACGGAGCGCCATGAATGGGTGTGTTTTCCCGCTGGGGCAAGTTCCGCAGTTGAGTTCCAAGAGGATGGGGACGACGCCGTGATCAATGGATCGGCCGCGTTTGGTTCTGGGTCGCGCTACGCGGAATGGGCCGGGGTGATCCTCGATCAGCGCCGTGACCGCCCGGATCCACATTTCGTCCTGGCGGATTTACGCGATCCGCATGTACGCATCGACCCGACGTGGGAGGCCATGAGTATGCGCGCCTCTGCCACCGATCATATTTACTACGAGAATCTTCGCGCACCACTGAGTCGCATCGTGCCATTTCCAATTCCGACGCGGATCGCGCTTCGCGATCCAAATTTCGATGTCATTAATTTTCGTTATCGCGAAGATTGGGTTGCCTTGTCGGTCCTGTGGCTCGGCGCGATGGCTTGCGGCGTCGCCGAAGTTTCTCTCAACGAGACCTGCGAGAACATTCAGGAACGCTTGGCGATTTTCGGTGCGAAAATGGTCGAACGTCCGACCATACATGTGAATCTCGGCCGGGCCCGAGCCAAGATCAACGCCGCACTGGACACGGTGTATGCGGCCTGCGCTGAAACGGATGGACGTATTGTCGCTGGGGCCATTCCTAGCGAAGGCGATTACTTACGCCAATGCGCGGCCGGCATGGAGGCGATATTATTGTGTGAGGATGCGATGGGTTTAATCCTCCGCGTGCTCGGCGGCAACGGTCTGCGTCAAGGCACAGATTTCGAGCGTCGCTATCGTGATTTCCAAGCCATGCCGTTGCACATCAATGGGCATGTGGATCGCGTTACTGAGCAAATGGGTCGTCACTCGTTAGGTTTAAAAACGTTAAATCCGATTTAGTTCAATCGGATATTCGCAATTGTAAAATTTGTGATCTAACTATGCCCAAATAGTCGCAAATCTTGCCGGATACCGTTGGTCGGCGTATCCTCCGCGACATTCGCTGCTAAGTATTAACGTAGCGTGACCGTTATTATTTCGAGGATCAGCAACATGCCCTTATATGACTACCAATGTCCCACTAATAAGGTGGTAATCGAGATTCACCACGCGATGGCGCTCACCATAAAAACATGGGGTGAGTTGTGCGAACTGTCTCAACATCCGGTCGGCGACACGCCGTTGGATACGCCGGTTGAGAAAATTGTTGGCGCCGGCAATCCTTTTGAAGCGCCACCGGATCTCAATTTCAAAAAAGATCGCAAACCGTTTCGCGATATTATGATGGCGCCAATGCGAACGGATAAATTTTAGCAATCGGCATTAGCCTCGGCCGAACACCAAGGTGCGACCCTGTTCGGCGACCAATTGATAGAATAGCGCTGCGCCAGCTTGGATAAATTCCTCTGCGCAGCGCACTTTACGACCTGCCTGGGATCATCAGAGTTTCGCGACGCACTTTACCTCGACAAGTAAATCAGGCATTGCGAGAGCCGCGACACCGATTCCCGTCCAAGCAGGCACGTGATTGACGAAATATCGATCTTTGACCGACATAAAATTCGCAATATCGCCAATATCGATATGGTAAGTAACCATGTCCACGACATTGTCGAAGTTAGCGCCAGCAGCGCTGAGTACCCGGCTAACATTCTCAAACGCTTGAATATACTGCGCCTGCGAACCCTCAAGCACATTCAAGTCCGCGTCTCGGCCGACTTGACCGGCGATATATAAGGTGTCGCCGACGATAACCCCGGGGCTATAGTTAAAGCGCTCGCGGATTATCTCCATGCCTTTCGGGACGATATCTTTTCGTTCCATCGTTAAATCTCCTAGGTTATCCAAAGGCCGCGGTTCGCGCGGATGAAAAAAGGTTTGTTTCGGTTGCTCTCGAAATCATGCATTCCAGATTGCCAGTGCTCCGGTTAACAATATTTTTCGATTGTAGCGCGAGAAGTGTGCGTCTTGGCAAAGTCGATATCCGCCTAAGTGCCGATAATCGTCCGCATCCAGAATTCTGAGGCTTTTGAGGACGGATCGAATATGGCATCGACAGCACAAAACGTAGAACCACTTTTCGGGCGTTCTGCATTAATGACCCTGCAGACCCACATGTTAGCCGGCGAGCGGCGCTTCCCCGACTCGAACGGATCACTGTCGTGGATCGTGTCCGCTTTGGCGATCTCGGCAAAGACAATCTCGGCGCGCTTACGCCGTGCGCGCCTAGAGGACGTGTTGGGAGAGGTTGGGGGCGAGAACATTCAAGGCGGGCGTCAACAAAAACTGGATGTCATTGCAAGTGACGTGTTGATTCAGATTTTGCGCGGTCGCGAAGGCGTCGCAGTGCTGGGATCAGAAGAAGAGGACGAGCTGTTGTGCGTAAACACGCGAGGCGTAAACGGCGCTCGCTACGCCGTGCTGTTCGACCCATTGGATGGCGCCTCCAATCTCGATGTAGCCGGCAGCGTCGGGACGATATTTTCGATCTATAAAACCGAGCCAAACCACGCCGGTCGGCTGTTCCGAGGGCGCCATCAAGTTGCTGCAGGTTACGTGCTCTATGGCTCATCGACGATCTTTGTCATTACAACTGGCGAAGGCGTCCACATGTTCGTCCTCGATCAATCAATTGGGGCATTTATGCGTGTTCAAGAGTCGATTACGATTCCGGAATTTGGTAAAATCTATTCGATTAATGAGGCGAATTGTGCGGGATTCCCGCGTGGCTATCGTCGTTATCTACAGCAGTGTCGTGATGAAGAATTTTCCCTGCGCTACGCCGGCGCCATGGTCGCCGACGTCCATCGCGTGCTGTTGACTGGCGGCATATTCAATTATCCACCAACGTCGAAATCGCCGGACGGCAAGCTTCGCTTGATGTACGAAGCAAATCCCATGGCGATGATCATCGAACAAGCAGGCGGTGTGGCCACAACCGGTGATTGCAATATTCTGGATATCGATCCCTTGGCCCTACATCAACGGATCCCCGTTATTTTAGGGAGTCCCGATAATGTTGCTGATCTTTTCGATTGTCTCGGCGAAGAGCCGTTAAGTTAAATCATCACCGCAAGGCAATTAATAGACTTATCAACTGCCAACAGTTCTCTTCTAGTCAAAGACTCAAGGCTTCCGCACACTCGGCCGAAATATAAAAAACGTCAGGCGCGTGTCTAAGTGTCAAAAATCAGAAGAGGGGAATGTCCGACTTGGAACTTGTGTGGATGCGCGAGTGCGAGATTTGCGCAACAGAACATCAGCAAATGGAATCGCTACAGATAGAATCGATTGAAGGCATCGCTACGAAATCCGGTGCTTTCAAAACGCGCTGCGAAAACTGGGATCGATCTCACAGAGCAAATCTTACCGCTGAGAAAATCGCCTGAGCTTAAGCCTTGTCCGCGTTAAGAATCCTAAGTTTGACAGTGATTATTTGCCGCTAGCTTAGGTATCCGTGGTGGGATCGCCGGCCACAACAACATGGCGCGTCCCATCCGAGTAATTTTTTACTTTTAGGCGGATCCCACCACCCACAGATATTTTCGTGCGTCGCGCAAAAACACGCGCTTTACCCCCGTCCGGCAACTCCACAACGGTTATAGCTAATCCTTTATCGACGTGAGCTGTTGGCTGGTGCGCTCGATCGCGTTTAATAATTTCCACAACCGTCCCCATTACGAATGCTTCGCTGAGCACTTCAACCCCGGGAGGGCTCAAAACCATCCAAGCAACTAGCAACGCGATAGTAATTCCGCCGACAACGGCGAAGCGTCGTTTTCCGCTTTGTTCGTGATCTCTCGCCATGTAAATATAGTCTTATGGGGCACTCGAGAGTGTGAATTGGCTGATTGTTTTATGCAACGAATCGCAACGCATTGCGGCATACGCAGCACCCTGCATTAAGCCGAAAAATGCAGTACGCTATGGCGCCCCAAGTGGCGCGCGCGGCGACTCTAGCTGGTTGTTTCGGATAAGTAGACCGCAAGGGTTGTACAGCGACCACGACGAAATGGAACGATGGTGTCGCGCGCCATTTGAGCGAAATTGCTCGATTGCCTAGAACTTGAGGAGATGCACATGAAGGTATTTACAGATAATTCACAATCAATCGGGAACACGCCACTGGTTCAACTCAATAGGGTGGTCGGCAAGGGTGCGCGGGTTTTAGCTAAGATCGAAGGACGTAACCCGGCCTACTCAGTGAAGTGTCGGATCGGCGCGGCGATGATTTGGGACGCTGAGGAAAGTGGTGTGCTTAAACCCGGCATGGAAGTTATTGAACCGACGAGCGGAAATACCGGTATCGCCTTGGCATTTGTCTGTGCAGCGCGTGGCTACAAATTAACCTTGACAATGCCGGAGACGATGAGCATTGAACGACGCAAGGTATTAAAAGCTTTTGGGGCGAATCTCGTTCTCACTGAAGGGGCGAAAGGTATGCCGGGAGCGATAGCGAAAGCCGAAAAAATA